>Ga0190334_1000129_pt1 | contig 38111 bp, 41 predicted proteins | sample 48720478_MG_FD_161270 | JGI IMG/M metagenome (GOLD analysis project Ga0190334, IMG submission 161270) | Hydrothermal vent sediment bacterial communities from Southern Trench, Guaymas Basin, Mexico - 4872-04-7-8_MG | ecosystem: Environmental > Aquatic > Marine > Hydrothermal vents > Sediment ... | reverse complement strand
ATTTTTGTTTTATATCGGGTTCGGTTTTATAGAGACGAAAGTTATTCCTGAAATAGCCGGTAAAATAAATTTCACCATCTTTAAACTGAGGAAAGAAGCATCCTGTTGAGACCCTTGTGTATCGTTTAACCTCCATGGTTTTTATATTAATTGAGTAAAGGTCAAAACCACCTTCCCTGTTGGATGAAAAAATAATGTTTTCGTTGTCCATAAAGCTCGGGTTAATATCAACACCATGTTTAAAAGTAATCTGACGGATATTTGACATTTTTGGAAAATCTGCAATAAAAATATGCTCTTCCTTTCCTATGATTGCGGTAAAAGCAAGGGTCTTTTCATCCGGAGATATTGCAACTTCTTTTATATAAAAATTGCCAGGTGATAACCTTCTTATCTTTCCATTATCAAGGTTAACCTCAAAGATGAAGGCGTTTTTCTTTTGAAAACCCGTGAATATCACTTTTTTTCCATCGCTGGTAAAAGTTGGAGATGAGGGATTATAAACGTCTTTTAATTTAATTTGTTTAAGCAATTTTCCCTTAAAGGAATCTATTATGAAAAGCCTGTAATATTTTGTTCTTTTTCCAAAAAATGCCATTTTTTCGCCAGTTTTGTTCCATGCGATTCCTCTTCCGGAAGACGGGTCATAACCGAAGCGGATTTTTTGATATTTTAATGTTATGCCAGGGGTAATATTCCTTAAAACCCTTCCGTCTCGCATTGAGATTAAGACAATATCGTAGTCTGCCTGAGAGTAATTAACAGTAAGAATAGCAGCCACCTCTCCCGATGGAGAAAGCTGGTATGAAAATATATAAGTATAGGGAAATTTTGGGGAAATAGCGACCCCATAATCATCTGGCATGTCTCTTCTTAGATACTCTGCGAATCTTTTCCTGAGATAATGCTTAAACTGACTGTGGAAAATTTCTCTCTCCAAATGAAAGGTATTTTTTATAGGATTTGTGTATCTTACAATTCTGTACTTTTTTACCTCCCACCAGAGTTTCCTTACCCCTGTCATACCGTATTTATCTCTTATAAAGTCAAAAAGTGCGTGTCCAAAATCATAGGGTACACGACCGCTACCCCCAATGAGACCCCCTGTTCTTGATATCTGGGGAACCATATCATTGGCTACAGCATCAACAATCGTGACCACGGGGAAAGGTTCCCAATCTCCTGTTGCAAATTCAGCGAAGCCTTCCATCATCCAAAGAGGGACCTGAATCCTGAAGATGGAAGAGGGGGATAGTCCTTCATACAGAATGTAAAATTCAAAAATATGTGTCAATTCGTGATTTATAAGCCTCTTTAACTGGAAAGGAGAAAGGTCTGCAGGAATTACAACCCTTCTTCTAAAGGGTTCTGAAAACCCAAGGATCTCTTCTGGGACGATTCCCGGATAAAGATTGGTCTGTTCAAAGTCAAAATGGTTCTTGTAGTAAATTATAGGGATTTTTTCCTTTATTTCCACCCCTGTTAGAAGCTTTAATTTTTCGTAGCACTGCTCAGCATATGCAGCTATTTCAGGAAGCCTTTCTCTATCATAAAAGAGAATTCTAAAATGTTGAGTGTGGTATTCCTTCCATTTAAAATCGTTGTAAATGACCTTGTTTTTCCCAAAATAAGGGATGAGCTGAGAAAAAACAAGGAATGGAATAAAAATTGCCAGAATTTTTTTCATGGCTTACCTCAATAAGTAGTGAGTCATTCTTATTTTTTGATAGGATACATCTGCCAGGAAGGAAGAAGTTATTCTTTGTAAAACGGCGTAAAGGGCAAAAACAGAAGATTCATATTCTGGAAAATTCATTTTTTCTTTTATACACCTATGATAATCAGCTTTTTTTATACTAAAACAGAGCTCTATATTCAACACTTTTACAGGGACAAGGCTTCCATCTATTCCTCTTTGCAAGATGCTACCTGCAGCCGAGTATTTATCAAACATGTCACTTCTATAGACCTTATAGGCACGGGAAAGATAAGCTTTGTATTCAACCTTTAGCTGGGGATGTCCTTTGCCTTTGAGAACTTTTATGTGTCCCTGGTTCTCAAGCTCATTTTTGAGAAATTCTTCTACCTGTCCCTTAAAGTCCTGTATTTCTACAAGATCGTTTTTGAGAGACTTTTCTTCAACAATAAGATAAATTGAAGTTAGTTTTTCTTTAATTCTTGGGGGCTTCATAATTTCCACTTCTACCCTATAAACGTGATTACACCCCAAAAACAGAAAGATGAGAGTTATAAACAAAAAAGCCCTCTTCATTTCTTTTCTCCCTTTTGTTTTTTTCCCTTTTCTCTATGTTTCTTTGTTAACTCCAGAAATATTGCATAGTTTGAACGGATTTCCCTGTTTGTCGGAGCCAGAGAGAGGGCTTTTTCATAGCATTTTTTAGCATTCTCAAAGTCTCCAAGGGCTTCATATGCGACTGCCATGTTGTTATAAACCTCTGCCGTTTCTCTGTACTTTGCAGCCCTTTTAAATCTGTAGAGGGCTTCCTTCCACAGCCTGTATTTTGCTGACCTTATTCCAAGATCCAGGTTATATTTATAAAAATCAGGACTGCAAAAGGAGAGAAAAAGGAAGGGAAGTAATAGAAGAACAAACCTTTTCATAGTTTCAATTATAGAACAATCCAAAAGGAAAAAAAACAATTTAAGTCCGGTAGATTAATTCCGATTTTTTTTCTCACCTCTTTTTCTTAGTACCTTTCCGGGTGAGCCCACGATAATGCTAAGGGGTTCATACTCATCTTTTAGAAGAGTGTTTGCTCCCACCACGCAACCCCTTCCAAGCCTTGTTCCATCTAACACTACTACAGAGGCTCCGAGCCAACAATCCTCCTCAATTATGATTCCCCTGCTTTCTTTGATCCCCTGTTCTACAATAGGTTTTTCTGGATCTTCAAATTCGTGTTCTCCTCCGGCAACCAGGTAACAGTGCCCTGCAATAAAGGTTAAGTCTTTAATTTTAATTGAGGAATTTGAGTATATTGTAACGTTTGCAGAAACGTTTACTTCATTTCCAATTTCAATAGTGCCCTTTTTGCACGAAAGGGTGGAGTTCCTTGCGAAAAGTGAACCAGAGCCTATTTTTATTTCCCCCTGTTTTGCATCTATCATTACATAATCATCAAAAAAAACATTGTTTCCGATTTCAATATTCCACGGATTTCTTATGATCATGCCTCGCCCGAATACAACCCCTTTTCCAATTTTCCTGAAGAGTGGCTTAAAAAATATCTTTCTTAGAACGTATCCAAGCGCACCAGGGATATTTGTAAAGCAGGTGATAGCGAATTCATAATACAGGAATTTTAATATACCTACTTTTCCGCTTGCCAGTTCTCTGTACTTTTTTAATGCTGAGGATCTTTCCTTCAGAAGGTCTCTGGTCTCTAATGTTTCACGTGAAACATTCATTTTCTATTCCTTAATATCAGCTCCACCAGTTCCCTCAGAGCCCCTTCGCCTCCTTTTGAGCCCAGGATAATTTCAGCCCTTTTTTTTACCTCTTCTACCGCGTCTGAAACAGCTGCTCCAAGTCCTGCCTCATCCATTGCCGGGATGTCCTGAATATCATCCCCGAGGAAAATAGCTTCTCCCTTTTTCAACCCATATTTTTCCATTATCTTTCTCATAATAGGAGCCTTTTCCATAACACCAAAAAAAGCGTCTTCTATACCAAGTTTCCTGGCTCTTTTTTCCGAAGCCCTTGAATTTAGGCCTGAAATTATAGCGATCTTTATCCCTGCTTTTTTTGCCAGATAAACAGCCATGCCGTCTTTCACATTGAAAGTTTTTAATGGTTCATTCATACCTTCGATGTAATAAAGTTTCCCATCTGTCAGAGTCCCATCAATATCTACTCCTATTAATTTTATTTTGCTCAACATCAGAAAAGCTCCGTTCTCCACAGGTCGTGTAAATGAAGCAGGCCTTTTAATCTGCCTTTTTCATCAGGAACAAGAAGACAGGTTATTTTTTTGTCCTCCATAATTTTTAAAGCCTTTGTGGCAAGTTCATCTTCGTCTATAGTAATTGGGTTGAGAGTCATTATTTCCCCCGCCTTCATTTCAGCGATAGATCCGAATCTGAGAAGAGCTCTTCTCAGGTCTCCATCTGTAATTATTCCCACAAGTTTACCTTTGGAATCCACCACAGCGGCTGTACCAAAACCCTTCTCACTCATTATGCCAATCACTTTATGCATAGGGTCATTTTCTTTTGCTATAGGAAGCTCATCCTCTGTATGCATAAGATTTTTTACTTTTAATAGTTTCTTTCCTAATGCCCCACCTGGATGAAAGCGAGCAAAATCGTCCTTTCCAAAGCCTTTTTTTACCATTAGAGCTACTGCCAGGGCATCTCCTATTGCAAGCGCTGCTGTGGTTGATGCGGTGGGGACAACCCCGAGAGGAGGGTCTTCTCTGTCAACTTCTGCATTTATAGTTATATCAGCATGCCTTCCTAAAGTTGAGTTTACGTTGCCTGTTATTGCAATTACCCTCAACCCCAGTCTTTTTATAAAATAGATGAGCCTTTTAATTTCCTCGGTTTCTCCGCTATAAGAAATAGCTATTATTATGTCTTCCTCCTTTATCATGCCCAGATCTCCATGAATTGCATCTGCTGCATGTATAAAAACAGAAGGAGTGCCGGTGGAAGAGAGAGTAGCAGCTATTTTTCTGGCAATTAACCCAGATTTTCCTATTCCAGTTAAAATAACCCTCCCTTTGCATGTGGCAATCTCATCCACTGCTCTTTCAAAGCTCTCTCCCAGCCTTGATCTTACCGTTTTTAGTGCTTCTTCTTCGATTCTGATAGTCTCTTTCCCTGCATCAAGAATGTTCATTTCCTTGCCTCCCAAAGTTTGAGGAGTTTCTTTAGATTTTCCTCAACATTTTCCAAGGGCATTGAATTGGCCCCGTCTGATAAGGCCTCATTGGGTCTTGGATGCACCTCCATAAAAACTCCATCAGCCCCCACCGCTATTCCTGCGCTTGCTATTGTCATGATGAATTCCGGTTCTCCTCCTGACCGGTTGCCAAGCGCCGATGGTTTCTGAACTGAATGGGTGGCGTCAATAACAACAGGGTAGCCAAACTTTCTCATTATAGGGATAGAACGAAAATCAACAACGAGGTTTCCATACCCAAAGAAAGTTCCCCGTTCTATAAGGATGATTTTATTTCCACCACTTCTTTCAATTTTTTCTACCGCTTTTTTCATGTCCCAGGGAGAAAGAAACTGACCTTTTTTAATGCTTACCGGTTTGCCTGTCCTTGCTGCTGAAACAAGAAGGTCTGTCTGTCTGGAGAGAAAAGCAGGAATTTGTATCAGATCGACCACTTTTGCTGCCTTTTCTGCCTGCCAGGGCTCGTGTATATCAGTGGTTACAGGAATGGAAAGCTTATCCTTCAATTCTTTTAGAATTTCAAGCCCCCTCTCTATTCCGGGTCCCCGGAAAGAATCAATGGATGTTCTGTTTGCCTTATCAAACGAAGCTTTAAAAATGTAAGGAATGCCCAATTTTTCCGTTAATTCTTTTAGAAATCCTCCTACTTCCAGAACCAGTTCAAGGGATTCTATTACGCAGGGACCAGCTATCAGGAAAAAGGGCTCTGAGGGAACGTAGATATTGCCAATTTTAAATCTTTCCATCTCTTTTCCTCTTTGCCGCTTTAACAAATTCCACAAAGAGAGGATGTGGATTAAAAGGATTGGATTTAAACTCAGGATGAAACTGACAGCCTAAGAACCAGGGATGGTCAGGCATTTCTATGATTTCAACAAGGCCAGATTCTTTATGTTCCCCGGTAACCTTTAAGCCATGCTTAACAAGGGTCTCCTTATATTCTGGATTAAATTCATAGCGGTGTCTGTGTCTTTCCCATATAACAGTTTTTTTATAAGCCTGAAAGGCAAGGGATGGTTTTTTTATTTCGCACCGGTAAGCGCCAAGACGCATCGTTCCACCGAGCTGGTACACTCCCTTAAGGTTCGGAAGAAGAATTAAAATCTTGTGAGGTGTTGTCGGGTCGAATTCTTCACTATTAGCACTTTCCAGATCAGCAACGTGCCTTGCAAATTCAATGGTAGCGATCTGCATTCCGAGACAAATGCCGAAGTAAGGAATTTTATTCTCTCTGGCATATCTTGCTGCTTCAATCATTCCCTCGGTTCCCCTTTCCCCAAAACCTCCGGGGACCAGGATAGCATAAGAATCTTTAAGATATTTTTCTGCACCCTCTTTTATTATGTTTTCCGCCTCAACCCAGCGTTGTTTAACCTTCACATTATTGGCTATTCCCGCATGAAAAAGGGCTTCGTTTAAACTTTTGTATGAATCTTTTAGCTTTACATATTTTCCTACCATTGTTATTTCCACTTCGTCTTCTAATGTTTTTATCTTTTTCACCAGATTTTCCCATTTCTTTAGGTCCCTGGATCTTGGGGTCAAATTTAACTTTTTGAGGATTTTTACGTCAAGGCCTTCTGCAGCAAAGTTTAGAGGAATTTCGTAAATGGTTTCTACATCCTTTGCGGAGATAACGTTTTCCTCCATTACATTAGCGAAAAGAGCTATTTTTCGTTTGATTTCCATGGGAAGTATGCGGTCCGAACGGGCAAGGACAAAGTCAGGCTGAATTCCTATGGCTCTAAGTTCTTTTACTGAATGCTGGGTTGGTTTTGTTTTTAGCTCTCCTGCGGTGGGGATATAGGGTACAAGCGTTAGGTGAACATAGACAACGTTCCCCTCCCCTTCTTCCAGCCCAATCTGCCTTATTGCTTCGAGAAAAGGAAGGCTTTCAATATCTCCAACAGTTCCTCCAATTTCTATTATAGAGATGTCAACCTTTCCATAAAATTTCCTTATAGCAAGTTTAATTTCATCAGTAACATGGGGAATTACCTGTACCGTTTTACCAAGGTAATCCCCTTTCCTTTCTTTGTTTATTATAGACCAGTATATCTTTCCCGCAGTGTAATTGCTATCTTTGGTGGTTTGTACTGTGGTAAATCTTTCATAGTGTCCAAGATCAAGGTCAGTCTCAGCCCCATCCTCAGTTACGTAAACTTCCCCATGCTGAAATGGACTGAGTGTCCCAGGGTCAACATTAAGATAAGGATCTATTTTTTGCATTGAAATTTTTAGCCCCCAGGATTCCATTAAAGCCCCTATGCTTGCAGCAGCTACACCTTTCCCCAGAGAAGAAACTACTCCCCCTGTGACAAAGATGTATTTAGTTTTCTTCTGCACAGAAAACCTCCTTTGCCAGTTTTAAATCTTCCATGGTATCAACAGAAACCAGTTTTCCATCCCACTTTATCATCTTTATTTTTTCTCCATGAAATATTAATCTCAATTGTTCAAGATCTTCCGATAGCTCCAGGGGAGAGGGAGGTAGCTCGAGATATTTAAAAAGCCCATCTCTTGAGTACCCATAAATTCCCACATGTTTAAAAAAAGGACCCCTGTAAGGAACAGGAACCCTGGAAAAGTAAATTGCGTAATCCTGGCGGTTTAATACAATTTTCACCTTATTAGGATCGTCCTTTTCTTCTTCCCTAAGGCTTGTATAAAGGCTGACAAAGTCTTCTCCATCTTCAAGGGCAGAAGCGATCAGGTCTATAGCCTCTCCTTTAATTAAGGGTTCGTCAGCCTGAATGTTTATGTATGCATCTGCTTTAATTTTCTTAGCCACCTCTCCAACTCTTTCTGTTCCACTTTTGCACTCTTCGGATGTCAAAATTGCTTCCCATCCAGAGGCTTCCACCGCTTTTTTTACGATTTGCGATTCGGTGGCAACCAGTACCCTTGAGATTTTTTTTGCAGTTGAGATTCCCTCCAGAACCCTGATAACCATTGGTTTTCCACAAATGTCTGCAAGTACCTTTCCCGGGAATCGGGTGGAACCGTATCTAGCCGGGATAACCCCTAAAATTTCCATACTTTTTCTATCTCCTTATTAACCTCGTCTTTTGGAAGAACCTTTGCGCTTCCTTTGAAAATAGCCCCTTCTTTTATTGAGAGAACGGGCGTTATTACCTCAGCTTCCAGAACAGCTGAGTCTTCGATTTTTACTCCTTTTTTAGAACAGAGTTTCCCCTTGACTTTTCCGCTTATGGTTATCTCATCAACAAGAACCTCTCCGTTAATTTCTCCATTTTTCCCCACGATTATAGTTGAATTGCTTTTGATTTTTCCCTTTATCTTTCCGTCTATTCTCAGAGGAGACCTCGCAATTATATCTCCTTCAATTTCCGTTCCTTCGTCAATATACCCTCTAAAGGGGGTTTCATTCATCATTCTTCGCCTCCTCTTAGACGCTGGATGATTCTTTCCAGCTCGTCTTTGTCTTTAAAATAGATCTTTAAATATTTTTTGCCCAGCACAACTTTCGTTCCCAGAAACCTTGCAAGTGCCTCTTCCACAACTTTTTGCTCTGAAGGTTTTTCCCCCTTGATTTTTTTTACCGTTTCTTCTACTTCGCGCACACTTAGATTTCTTCTCTTGATCTTTTCAAAAACATCCATCATTCTCTTTGGGTCTTTTATCGAAAGCAAAGCCCTGGCCTGACCAGCATTGATTTCTCCTCGGTGTAAGGCTTCCTTAATTTTTTCTGGAAGTTTCAAAAGACGAAGCAAATTGGTAATAGATGATCTATCCATTCCTGTAATTCCTGCAAGTTCTTCGTGGGTTAAGCTAAATTCTGTTCTGAGTTTTTCCAGGTCTTCAGCTAATTCCAGAGGAGAAAGGTCATCCCTCATTACGTTTTCTACAAGGGTAATAACAGCAGATTCTCTCTCATCTATGTCTTTAATTATAGCCGGGATCCTTTTTAGCCCCGCTTTTAGTACGGCTCTCCATCTTCTTTCCCCAGCAATTAAAGTGAATGTCCCATCCTCATTTTTTCTTAGAAGAATTGGCTGAAGCACGCCGCTTTGTTTTATAGATTCTGCAAGCTCATCTATACCTGTAAAGTCCCTTCTTGTTTGAAATGGATTTGGTTTTATCTGGGAAACATCCACATAAAAAAGTTCCCCTTCCTTTTCCTCAAGAAGGTCAAGCAATCCCTTTCCTAAACCTCTTTTCATTCTCCCAATAACTCCTTTGCTAAATTTATATATGCCCTGGCACCTTTTGACCTTATGTCATAAAGAATAATGGGTTTTCCGTAACTGGGAGCTTCACTCAGACGAACATTCCTCGGAATAATGGTTTTGAACACTTTGCCAGGGAAGAATCTTCTTGCTTCGGTTTCCACCTGACGGGAGAGAACCGTTCTTTCGTCATGCATGGTTATCAGGACCCCTTCAATATCTAAGTCCGGGTTATAGCGCTTCTGGACTTTTTTTATCATGGATAAGAGGTCTGAAAGTCCTTCAAGGGCAAAATACTCGCTTTGAAGAGGAATAATTACAGAATCGGCTGCAATCAATGAACTTAAAGTAAGATAGCCCATGGAAGGGGGACAGTCCAGGAATATGAAATCAAATTCATTTCTTATTTCCTGGATTTTCTGCTTGAGAAGCATTTCTGCGGACTCTGCAGACATTAGTTCTACTTCTGCTGATAACATTGCTGGAGAAGAGGGGAGAATTTTCAGATAACGAATTTCAGTGGGTTTAATGGCTTCTTTCCAAGTTGCTTTACCAAAGAGAACTTCAATTATACTCCTGTTGTCCCTTCTTTTGTTTAAGCCCGAAGCAGTGGTTGCATTTCCCTGGGGGTCCATATCAATGATAAGAATATGTTTTTCTGCCAGACTTAGCGATGCACCCAGGTTAACTGCGGTCGTTGTTTTTCCAACTCCGCCTTTTTGATTTGCTATTGCTATTATTTTTCCCATTTCTATGAATTATAACCAAGAAAAGGTTATCCTTTCCAGAAACTTTTTTTACCTCTGAATTATACTTTTTTATCTTTTTAAGTTGAAGAATTCTTTCAACTTCGTTTTTCCCGGTAATAAAACAGTACCCTTTTTTTATATTATTACAGTCCTCTCTTACAAAGTCTTCCTTGTTTTTTATTCCCAAACAGGTCAGGTAATCAAATTTTTTGTCGCAGAACTTTTTGTGAAAAAGGAAAAAGTCTCCCTTTAATACTTCTATGTTAGTTAAGCCCAGTTCTTTTATTGCCAGAGTTAAAAACTCATATCTTTTTTTCCTTGGTTCCACCAGAAGAACTTTTTTTTCAGGACTAAGAATTTTTATGGCAAGACCAGGAAATCCAGCGCCTGAGCCTATGTCTACTATTGAGTCGAAGGGTTCGAGGGTTTCCAGCACCTGTTTTGAGAGGAGCCAGAGATAATCAAAGGTTTTTTCAAAACTTTTCCTTGATATTAAATTAAATTTGGCATTTTCCCTTCTCAGGATTTCTCTGAATTTTTCTTCCATCCTCTTATCCTTGCTATTAATAGAGAGAGAGCCGCTGGCGTCATTCCAGAGATTCTCCTTGCTTCACCTATTGTTTTAGGTCTATATTTAGTCAGTTTTTCCTTCAGCTCATTTGAAAGGCCCTCTATAGAGTAAAAGTCTATGTTCTCTGGAATTTTCAGGGATTCCTCTTTTTTGATCCTTTCGGCTATTCTCCTTTCCTTTTCCAGATAACCCTTATAACGAAGCTCTGCTTCAAGGAATCTTTTTTCGTCATTTGTGGAAGGTTTTAATTCCCCGGGTAGAAGAGCTATGACCTCTTGTAGTGATATTTTTCCTGTGGAAAAGAGGTTCTGGGCAGGTTTTCCCTCAATTTTTTGAATAAAAATGTATTCTCTGGCTTTTTCTCTTCTTTCTTTGGATTTCAAAAACTCTGCATACTGCTCGTCATCAACAAGACCGAATTTTCTACCGTAAGGGGTTAGTCTTATATCCGCATTGTCAATTCTAAGGTACAATCTATGCTCTGCTCTGGATGTGAAAAGCCTGTAAGGTTCGTCAACCCCCTGGGTTATAAGGTCGTCTATCATGACCCCTATATAGGATTCTTCCCTTCTTAGAACAAAGGGAGGTTTACCCTTGAGTTTAAGGGCAGAATTAATACCTGCAATAATTCCCTGTCCTGCAGCCTCCTCGTAACCAGAGGTTCCATTGATCTGGCCAGCCAGGTAAAGGTTTTCAATCAATTTTGTTTCCAGAGTGTGATATAGTTGAGTGGGCTGGACGAAGTCATATTCAATTGCATAGCCAGGTCTCATCATCACGGCATTTTCAAGCCCTGGTATTTTTCGCATCATTTCTTCCTGTACCTCGTAAGGCAGGGACGAAGATAACCCATTGGCGTAGACTTCTTTAGTGTCAATTCCCTCGGGCTCAAGAAAAATATGATGCCTTTTATGGTGCGGAAATTTAACTATTTTGTCCTCTATTGAAGGACAATATCTCGGGCCAATTCCAATAATTCTTCCGCTATAAAGAGCAGAGCGATGAAGATTTTCCCTTATTATCTTGTGAACATTTTCATTGGTATATCCCAGATAGCATACAATTTTATTCTCAAGGAGATGCTTTGTTCTGAAGCTTAAGGGAACCGGGTCTTTATCTCCCTTCTGCACCTCAAATTTAGAATAGTCAATGGAATCCGCATGGATTCGCATGGGAGTGCCGGTTTTGAGTCTTCCAATTTGAAAACCGAGATTTTTGAGGTTTTCTGCAAGTTCTATGGAAGCAGGTTCGTTTGCTCTGCCTGCGGGGTAGTTTCTTTCACCTATATGAATGAGCCCGTTCAAGAAAGTCCCGGGAGTCAGGATTACAGCTTTAGATTTTATCTTTGTGCCGTCCAGCAATTCCACTCCCGCAGCTTTTCCCTCTTTCACAATGATTCCTGTGGCTATCCCCTGATAAATAATTAGATTTTTAACCGTTTCAAGATAGTGTTTCATATGGAGTCTATAACACGCTTTGTCCTCCTGTGCCCTGGGAGACTGGACAGCCGGGCCCTTTTTTACATTTAGAAGCCTGAAATGAATTCCACATTTGTCCCCCATCCATCCCATAATGCCACCTAAAGCGTCTATCTCTCTTACAAGCTGTCCCTTCGCTGTACCTCCAATTGAGGGATTGCAGGACATCTGAGCAATTGTTTCAAGATGAATTGTTAGCAACATAGTTTGAAAGCCAAGACGGGCGGCAGCATGAGCTGCTTCTATTCCAGCGTGTCCGGCTCCCACTACAACTATATCTACATCAATCATTTTCCTATGCAAAACCTAGAAAAAATGTTTTTCAATATTTCCTCGGAGGAGATTTTGCCAAGAATCTCTTCCAGGGATTTGATTGCTCCTCTAATTTCTTCTGCCACTATTTCCTCTGTTTCGTGGTTCCTGATCATTTCAGAAGCCTTTTCTATGTGAGAAAGAGCTCCTTCAAGAAAGGCTTTTTGTCTTGAATTTACATAAATTTCCTCTTGGGTAGATGTACCAGAAAAGCACTTCCACAGAGTTTCTGTTAATTCTTCAAGATTTTCTCTTTTTTTAGCTGAAATTTTAATAATGTGACCATTACCTAATTTTTTTATGTCCTCTTCTGAGATAACCTTTTTGAGGTCTATTTTGTTTAAAACAAACACTTTCCTTTTATTAGAAACAATCTCTGCCAGAGCTCTGTCGCTCTCATCAATTGGTGAGGAAGCATCTAGAAGGAAAAGAACTCCGTCAGCTTCCTCTATTAATTTCAGAGCCCTTCTCATCCCTTCCTTTTCAATTTCATCAGATGGCCTTGGGTTCATCCCTGCAGTATCTGTAATGAGAAAGGGAACCCCCTTTACAATTATTCTTTCCCTGAGGAAATCTCGGGTAGTTCCAGGAATTTCTGTAACAATGGCTCGTTCTTCCTCAAGGAGAGCGTTAAAAAGAGAGCTTTTTCCTACATTTGGTTTTCCAACAAGGACAAGCTTTATCCCTTCAAGGAACTGTCTTCCTCTATCAAAAAGTGCGATAAGAGAATTTATTTTTTCCTTTGTGTTTTTTAAAGCTTTTTCCACTTCCTTAAGATCAATCGAGATACCCTCCTCAGGAAACTCTATTTCGGTCTCAAGCAATATTGCAAGGTTGAGTAGTTCCTCCCTGAGAGTCTCTATTCTTTTCGAAAGGCCGCCTTCTAATTGAGAAAAAGAGAGCTTTACTCCCCTGTAGGATTGAGCTTCTACTAATTCCTCTACTGCCTCAGCCCTTGGAAGGTCCATCTTTCCATTGAGAAATGCTCTGTATGTGAATTCTCCCGGGTTTGCCTGTCTTGCGCCGGATTTTATTGCAAGTTCTACGATTCTCCAGGCTACGATAGGGTTTCCATGACAGGTTATTTCCACCATGTCCTCACCTGTATAGGAGTTAGGAGCTTTATAATAAATGAGAATCCCTTCGTCGAAGAAGCTTCCTTCCTCAAAATCATAAAGTTTTCCGTAGGTTGCCTTACGTGGAAGAATTTTTCCTGCAGGTTTGAAAAGCCTCTTTGCTATTGAGAGAGCCTGATCCCCGGAAAGCCTTACCATTGCAATAGCCCCTTTCCCCTGAGGCGTTGAAGGGGCCACTATAGTATCATCCATTTTTTATCTTTTTAATTTTTATTCGCTTTATGTAGCCTTCTCCCTCGCTTTTACTTGAAACTCCTTCCAAGGAGTTTACTACCATGTGGATGATTCTTCTTTCGCTGGGTTCCATAGGGAAAAGCATTTCTTCTTCCCCTGTTTTCTTAACCCTCTCAGCCACCTTTTTCGCAAGGCGTTTAAGGTAGGCCTCCCGTTCTTTCCTGAATCCGCTGGAATCCGTTACAATCCTTTTTCCAATATAAGGAAAAAGCCGATTGAGTAGATATTGCAGGTCATTGAGCAATTCTCCGTAGTTTTCGGTGAAGATGAACGAGTCATCTCCTGTATAATTTACTGTTAAAATATCTCCCCTTTCTTCCTGGATCTGGAAATCTCCATTAAGAGAGAGTTTTTCCTTAAAAAAGTGCAGAAAATCTTTCAGCTTTTCTAAGTCTTCTTCGTCCTTTATCCAGGCCTGAATGTGAATTTTTCGTTCTTTCCCATAAAAGGATGTTTTCTCCTTTATTACCCTGTATACCAGCTTCTCCCTCGGGACTCCGAAATATTCTTCAGCTTCCCCCAGGGCGAAATCAAGGTCCTTTCCGCTGAATTCCTTTTTTTCACGATGTTTCATGTGAAACCTCTAATGTTTTTAGATATTTATTAACAATGTATTGCTGTCCTATTGAAAGGAGATTATAGGTAAACCAGTAAAGAACAAGTCCTGCAGGGAAAGAAGCAAAAAGGAAAGTAAAAAATCCAGCCATAAGAATTGCCATTAATTTTTGCTGAGAAGGGTTGCTTCCTGATGGAGTCATCAGCTGCAGAACAAGCTGACTGATTCCCATTAGCACAGGAAGAATATAATAGGGGTCTTTTGCAGAAAGGTCTTTTATCCACAATATGAAGGGTTGCTGCCAGAGTTCTACGGCAGCTGTCAAAAGGCTGAAAAATGCCCACAATATTGGAAGCTGCAACAATAAAGGCAGGCACCCTGAAGCTGGATTAACCCCTTCTTTTTTATAAAGCTCCATAAGCTCTATGTTCATTTTTTTCTTTGTTTCCGGGTCAGCTCCTTTATATTTTTCCTGAATTATTTTTATCTTGGGTTGAAGCTTTTGCATTTTGTACATACTGATGGAACTTTTGTAAGTGAGAGGATAAAAAAGGAGTTTTATAAGAATGGTTAAAAGAATTATTGCGAACCCATAATTCGGTATGGTGTGTTCATAAAGCCACTTCATTGCTCTTAGTGTGGGAACTCCGATGAACCAGAAAAGGCCAAGCCTTACTGTTTTTTCTGTTTTTTTGCCTATTTTCCTTAAAATGAAATAATCCTTAGGACCCAGATAGATTTTCTCTGGTGAGGTTGCAGCCAGATATGAATTACCATTAATTTTGATAACTTTTCCTTTTGTGGAAAAGAACAGAGCTATAAAATATCTGTTTTCATATCCCATCCACTGGGAAGACGAAATGTCCTGTTCTTCCTTTTCTTTAAGCCTTTTGACTGAATTACCAGCAAGAAATACTATATCTCTTTTTTCCATCTGGCTCTTCGGGTCACTGCTTATTGGCGCCATTGCAGGGCCCCAGAGAATATAGTCTTCTTGGATTCCGTTCTTTACTACAAGAACCTTTGATATCAACTGATAAGGTTCTTTATAGGTAAACTCCTTTAAAACATAATTGGCATCGTCTTTCTTTAAAAGGAATACGAACTTATCACCTTTTTTTGTATATGAATAAATTGAAGAATTTGCCCAGAGGTCGAACTCTGGATCTCCAGTATAAATTGAAAGAGGAGCTGGTTGGCCGTTAGGGACCATTTCCAGAAGATTTCCATCTCTTCTGTATTTCTTTAGCTTCCAGCTCTTTAAAGCAGCTCCTTTAGTAGTAAATGAAAAGATAACCAGAGAATTTTCTTTCCTTATTTCGGTCTCTTCATTTTTTAGTTCTTCTTCTGGAACAATTTTAGAAACAGGTGGGGGAGCGGGTGTGCTTATATTCGGGGCAGGTTGCTTTCTAAGAGTTTCTTTAACAGGCTGCTCCACTTTAGTTGGTTTTACCTGTGGTTGGGAAACATTCTTCTTACCAAAGAAAACCTGGTAACCAATAATTATTAAGGTTGAAAGCACGATAGCTAAAAGAAGTCTCAATTCATCACTTTTCATTTTTCTCTCCTATGGAACAGGGTCATATCCCCCGGGATTCAGGGGATGACATCTTGAAATTCTTTTCACAGAAAGAATTCCCCCTTTGATGACCCCGTATTTTTTTATGGCCTCTATTGAATATTGCGAGCATGTTGGAGTAAATCTACAGGAAGAAGGGAAAATAGGCGAAATTAAAAGTCTATAAATTTTAATTAGATAGACTAATATGTACTTCATTTAATTTTCTCCAGACAGGACCTGAAAGTTTTCCTGATGTCTTCAAACTCTGCAGACTTCAACTCCTTTTTTAAATAAACAACAATGTCTATCCCAAGATCTCTCCTTTCTTGGCGAAAAATTTCTTTCATTAATCTCTTTCCTCTATTCCTTTCCACTGCATTTCCAAATTTTTTGTTAACCACAACAGCAAAACGATCATATCCCTTCTCGTTTTTTCTCCATATAAAGGAAAATAAAGGAGTTTCTATTCTTTTCCCCTTCTTAAATACTCCGATTATTTCTCCAGATTTTTTAAGTCTTCTTTTTTCAGTAAAGGAAAAATCAAGATGGGGCAAGCCTCCACCTGCCCTTTTTCCTTCTTCTTTTAATAACAGCTCTTCCACCTTTTGTCCTCATTCTAACGAGAAAACCATGTGTGCGTCTTCTTTTTCTCCTATTTGGCTGAAAGGTCCTCTTCATCTTTTCCTCCGAAGGACTAATATTACTAAATTATATCCCTTCAGTCAAGGGGAAAAAAGCGCACCAGGGAATCGGATAAAAAATATAATAAGTTAAATTGTTCCTGCCCTCCCGTCTGCTCTTGGGTCAGCAATTGGGATATATTTTCCCTTCCATAGGTATATCCCGTTAACGTCTCCTATTCTGGTTCTTAATTTTATTGAGAACCCCTCATTTTTAAGAAAATCGAGGATAGTCCTGGAAAAACCCCTTTCCGCAAAAAGAGTATCAGGCATCCATTGATGATGGAGCCTTTGAGAATAAACAGCTTCCCAAGGGGTCATGCCAAGCTGATAAATGTTAAGTATTACCTGAACCACAGAGTTTGGTATAGTCGTTCCGCCAGGGGCTCCGAGTATCGCTTCAACTTTTCCATCGTTAACAACGATTGTAGGAGTCTGGGAGGAGAGCATCCGTTTTCCCCCTTCTATATAATTTGCCTCGGACCCTATTGCTCCGAATTGATTGGCAAAACCCGGAGTGGAAAAATCGTCCATTTCGTTGTTAAGAAGGAACCCGGCTCCCTCAACGACTAAGCCGCACCCAAAAAGACTGTTGATGGTGTAAGTATTGGATACAGCAATTTTACCGTCAAAAACGGAAAAATGGGTGGTTTCTGTACTTTCGTGCTTGAAAGGATTAAAATCAAATTTTGTGAGCGGTATAGGCTTAAATAATTTTATTCGCTCTATTTTTTCGCGGAGATAAATTTCGCTTCTTATTCCCTTAACCGGAACCCTTGCAAAATCAGGATCTCCCATAAACTTCGCCCTGTCGAAAAAGGCGAGCCTCATAGCCTCAACAAGCGTATGGTAGTAAATAGGAGTGGGAGTATGGAGTTTTGATTTTTCCATTATGCTCAGAATTGTTCTTAAAATTAGACCTCCACTGGATGGCAGGGAGGATACAAAAACTTTTCGACCTGCGTAGTTTATTATTTCAGGTGCTCTCCATTTTGGGCTGTAATTAATAAGGTCCTGATAGGTTATGAGACCACCGTATTTTTTCATGGTTCTTATTATTAACCTTGCAGTGCGTCCCCTGTAAAAACCATCCTTTCCTTTTTTAGCAATGAGTTTTAAGGTTTTAGCAAGGTCTTTCTGAACTATTATTTGACCGGATACAGGTGGTTTTCCTCCAGGAAGAAAGATTTTAGCAGTTTCAGGAAATCGGGAAAGGACATCTCTTTTCTTATAAAACCTTTTTTCCTGAAAAGAGCTGAGACGGAACCCTTTTTCTGCGAGAGAAATCGCTGGTTCAAGAACTTTTTCCAGGGGCAGTTTTCCAAAAATCCTGTGAGCTTCTAAAAGTCCAGCCACAGTGCCAGGTACCCCTGCAGCAAGCGCTCCTATAAGGGTTTTTTCTCTTGAGAAATTTCCATTCTCAATGTACATATTCCTCGTGGCAGAGGCTGGAGCAGTTTCTCTATAATCAAGAAAATATGCCTTTTTCCCATCCCAGATAACCATGAACCCCCCACCCCCGATATTTCCAGCAGAAGGGTATGTAACAGCAAGGGCAAAACCCACAGCTACTGCTGCATCTACGGCATTTCCCCCCTCTTTTAGAATTTTAAGTCCTGCTTCTGTTGCATAATAATTGTCAGAGACAACAGACTCGCCAAATAAAAGGGCGACAAATAAAAAAAGCACTGAGATTTTTCTCATTTATCCTCCTGTGCTATTCTATATCAGGATGAAAAAAGTTTTGTCCTTTTTAATTATAGTAACAATTTTATTTTCCGCGCAGAAAGGGAAGGAAGATGAGAAAAAGGCTCTTCTGATAGGTGGTGCTGCTATTATTCTTGCCCTGCCCCTTGACCGGACGGTTAGAACTCTGGCAACCGAGAAAGAAAGTGCGTTTGCAGATGGTATTGCTGAGTTTTCAAATTATTTCGGAGATGGAAGGGTTCTTGTTCCTTTTATTGCGCTTACTGCAATCGATGGTCTTATTTTAAGTGATAAAAAGCTTGTAAGAACTTCATTAGAGGCTGGAGAAAGTTTTATTATAGCAGGCACTATTGCAAATGCAATAAAGACTATAACAATGAGGAAAAGACCTTCTGTTAGTGAATCTCCTTTTTCCTTTTCTTGGGGAAATAGAAGTTTTCCTTCAGGCCATGTTACTGTTGCCTCTGCGGTATCAACGATTTTCGCCCGGGAATACAATTGCAAGACATTTTATTTAATCCCAGTTCTCACCTCCTTCGCAAGGATAAGAAAAAATGCTCACTGGCTTTCTGATACTATAGCCGGCTTTACTCTGGGTTATGTGGTGGGCTCTTATGTTGTAAGAAAAAAGGGCTTTTTTGCCATATATCCAACAATGGATGGTTTTGTTATAACTATTGGAATAGGAGGGAAAAATGCTTCCAGCTTTTGAATGGAAAGGAGATTATCTTTTACTTCTTGATCAGCGCCTTCTCCCGTGGGAGGAAAAATACCTTGAGCTGAAAACTCTTGAGGAAGTTGCGATATCAATAGAAAAGATGATGGTAAGGGGAGCACCAGCTATAGGATGTGTTGCTGCATATGGTGTTGTTCTTGCAATGAAGGAAGGGAAGGGCCTTGAGGAAGCTATAGCAAGACTTTCCAGAACAAGGCCAACTGCCGTAAATCTTTTCTGGGCCCTGGAAAGAATGAGACGAGCTGCAGTGAATATAGAGGAGGCAGAAAAGGAAGCCATAAACATAGAGAGGGAAGATTATCAAGCAAACGTAAAAATGGGAGAGCTTGGTTCTGAACTGATACCTGAAGCGGTAAATGTCCTTACTCATTGCAATGCAGGCGCCATTGCAACCTCAGGATATGGAACCGCAGTTGGTGTTATAAGGAAAGCCTGGGAAAAGGGGAGGGTAAAAAGAGTCTATGTGGATGAGACAAGACCATATCTTCAGGGAGCCCGACTTACCACTTGGGAGTTTTTAAAGCTGGGGATCCCCACCACTCTTATAACTGATAATATGGCAGGATTCTTTATATCGAAGGGAGAAATTGGAGCAATCGTAGTTGGAGCAGACAGAATTGCTGCAAACGGAGATGTAGCTAATAAAATAGGGACCCTTACCCTTTCCGTCCTTGCAAAGGAATATGATATTCCATTTTTTGTGGCAGCTCCAACTTCTACTCTTGACCTTTCAATTTCTTCAGGGGCTGAGATTCCCATAGAAGAGAGAAGCAAGGATGAAGTTTTATATATAAATGGAAGGAACATAGCCCCTCTCAATGTGGATGTGCGCCATCCAGCCTTTGATGTTTCTCCTGCGGAAAATATAACTGCGATAATTACTGAAAAAGGGATAGCCTACCCTCCCTATGGGGAAAGTTTGAGAAAAATTATGGAGGGACGATGATAATTGCTATTGATGTTGGGAATACCAATGTTGTAATAGGTGGCTTTGAAAAGGAAGAATTGAAATGGAAATGGAGGATATCATCCCATCAGGAAAGAACCCCTGATGAATGGTGGTTCTTTTTAAAAGAGATAATTCTTAATCCCCCTGAAGGGGTGATAATTTCATCTGTGGTGCCGAATATTTCAAAAAGCCTCAAAAAATGTTTTGAGAATCACTATGGAGTTTCCCCTTTATTTCTCGCACCAGGTATAAAAACAGGCCTTCCTATTTTGTACGACCCACCTACAGCCGTCGGTGCAGACAGAATAGCCAATGCTGTAGGCGGAATAAAAAAATATGGAGCTCCACTTATAATCGTTGATTTTGGAACAGCTATTACCTTTGATGTTATATCAGAGAAAAAGGAGTATCTGGGAGGCCTGATTTTCCCGGGAATATCTACTGCCTCGGAGGCTCTTTTTAAAAGCGCAGCAAAGCTCCCCAAGGTTGAGCTTTCTTCGCCAGAGGGGGAAGTAATTGGTAGAAACACGATTTCAAGTATAAGAAACGGGATTTTTTATGGCTTCAAGGCAATGGTGGATGGAACAATACGGGAGTTGAAAAAGAGTATAAAAAACCCGCGTGTAATAGCTACAGGGGGAGAAGGTGAGGAGATTTCCTCAGCTTCTCAGGAGATAGAAGCTTACGATGGCGATCTAACACTTATTGGTCTGAAAAATATATATGAACTCAATAAATAAAGAAAAATTTTTTCAGCAAATAGAGTCGACATGGAGAAGGTGGAGCCGTTTCCTATTTCTTTCTCCCAAAGATATGGTGCTTCTGGAGGAATTGTGGGAGGAGAAAATACCTCTGGATGTCATTATAAAAAGTGTGGAAGAAGGATTTACTTCGGTTTTCAGACGAAGAAGAAAAAGAATGATAACCCTGTCCAGCCTAAAAAAAAGAATTTACAGAGAAAACGAAAGAGCAATTGAAAGGAAGGCAGAAACTGGAGTGAGATGGGAAAAATCCATAAAGGTGGAAGGCGAAATAGGTAAGCTTCTAAAGGAAGGTCTTGCTGTGCTTGAAGCAGGAAATTCTGAAAGGGCTCTTGAAATCGAAGACAAAATAACCGAAAAATTGTGGACAGAAGCTTCAGAAGAGGAACGGGAAGAAGAACTTTTGTGGGCAATGGAAAGAGTAAGAACATTAAAACTGCCTGATGAAGCAAAAAGGGAAATAGCGTTAAAGGGCGCTAAACGCCGCCTGAGAGAAAAAAAGAAAATTCCCTTTATTTTCTGAGTTCTTGCAGTTTTTTCTGGAGGAAGTCATCATCAGCTGGAGGATAGGAACGGTAGAAGCTTTCGAGTTCGTCTATTCTCTGTTCCGCTTCATTTGTTTTTCCTTCTTTTTTCAGGAGCCTTATCCTTGCCTCAAGCAAATGGGGATGAGTTGGGTTATAGCTAAACCCGTCTTCCAGTGTTTTTTCTGCCTGTCTCAAAAGCCCTAGCTTTATTTCTGCCAAACTCTTTTGTGCGGTAAAAAAGGCTCTCTCAAAGGGAGTGGTCCAGTATCCAAGTTTTTCCTTTATCTCCATGAGTTTATCGTAATATTTTAGTCCCTTTTTATCTCCCCTGTGAAGCAGACATTCTCCCATAGCATGAAGAAAGTATTTGTAAATCGGGAAGTAGTTTTCCTTGTCTATCTTGTTTTTTTCCACAATTTTTTTCATCCACTCGGCCTCTTTGCATGCCTTTTCTATTTCTCCTCTTTTCAGGTAAATCATGAAAGCAACCCAGTGAAGTTCTGGGATTATCTTGTGAGGATCCTTTGGGTTATAGAGCTTCTTTGCCATTTCAATATCTCTCACCGCGCCCTTAAGCCCAAGCGTTCCCCTGAAATATGCCCTTTGAATGTAAGTTCTTGCCAGATTTTTTCTTGTTTTCTCCATTCCCATGTAAGTTCTGTTATAAGCAAAGGCCTGTTTTATTGCTCCTTTTAAAAACAAAATGTCTGCTATACTACCATAAACCCAGTCAAGAGAAGGGTCTCTGGCAAGAGCGGTTTCTTTATTTGTGAGTGCTTCCAGGTAGTTTCCTGAATAGAAATAACCGTCTCCAAGGGAATCAAAGGCATTTGCAACATCAGTTATGCGTTTGTATTTCTCAAAATACTGAATTCCATCCAGATGGCGTCCAATATAAAGGAAACTGTATCCTGCATGGTTTAGGGCTGGAGGAAAGTCAGGCTTTATTTCAAGAGATTTACTGTAATAATCAAGAGCTTTTCTGGGACAGGCCCTGTGAAAATAAGCCTCTGCCAGGTTGTAGTATGAGTATTTGTCTCCTGGAAGTCTCTCTGCTATTTTTTTTAGATATTTCACCTTTGCTTTGAAGTCCATGTCAAGCTCAGCTTTAAGGGCAAGGATCCTGTAGAGGTCCAGATCCTGTAAGTTTCCTCTTTTAATAAGAGCTGCGTTGATTTCCTTTCTTGCTCCTTCTATATCATCAAGAAACAGGAGAACTTCAGCATTTAAATAATGAGCAAGGGAGAATTTGGGATCGAGCTTTAGGGCAAGGCTTAAATTCTTCTTTGCCTCTGAAATTGAAAGTTTTTCCCAGGCGAGAGATGCCTTTAGAAAATAGGAAAAAGCAGAGAAGTTATCAGTGAGCATTTCTCTTAAAGGAGTTTTTTTTGTAAACTGAATGTTCATAAGCCTTGCTATTTTTTCAGTAAGTGAGTCTATCTGGAAAGAGAGAAGAGATTTTTCCCCTTCACCAGAGGTTGTTATGGGGATATTCCTGTTTTTGAAGGAAAGGGAAGCCTCAGTAGTGAACATTTTTCCATACTTTTTTATATTTCCTGAAATTACCCCAATAATGTTATATTTTGAAAAAAGCTCCTTTTCGCTGTATTTTCTTCTTAGGTCACCGTAAGTTTCCTCATCTATTACACTTACTTTTTGTAGCAGGAGAAGTTTCTTTTTTAACAGGTATGAAATTGCTTTTGCTGTCTCCTCATTAATGCCCTTTTGAACAGTAAAATCTCTTACAACGATGTTTTTTAATGAATTGCTGTGTTCCTTCATTTTAAAGAAAACAAAGGTAAGTGTAAGAATCAGAATAAGTGCTGCTAAAAAGGGTGATATTCTTTTTAGTTTAAGGGAAAAGGTCTTCCCGGATATTTGAGTGGTAGGAGAAATGGCCTGAGGGGAGGTGCCTTCTATTTTACTTAAAGCATCCAGAAGCTCTTTTCCGTTTCGGAATCTTCTGAGAGGGTCTTTTTCCAGACATTTTTTTATAACTATGTCCACTTCACTGGGTATTAATTCGATAATTGTGGAAGGTGGATCAGGATTTTCATGAAGAATTTTGAAAAAGGTAGAGCCTGTATCTTCGCCCCTAAAGGGATTTTTTCCAGTGACCATTTCGTAAAGGACTACCCCCAGGGAAAATATATCCGTAGCAGGAGTGAGCTTTTCTCCTCGACATTGCTCGGGTGACATGTAAGCCAGTGTTCCCACTACAGTATCTGCTGAAGTGAGTGATTCGTCCTTTTCATAAAATTTCGCAAGGCCAAAATCCAGTATTTTTACAGTTCCATCATCGGTGATCATAATATTTGCAGGTTTTATATCCCTATGAATTATTCCCTGGCTGTGTGCGAACGCAAGAGCTGAGGCCATTTGTCTTGCATAGTTCATGAATACCGGAAACGGCAGGTTTTTCTGTTCTCTTAAAATTTCTCGTAAATTTTTTCCCCTGATAAATTGCATAACAATAAAATTAATGTCATCGCTTTCGAAAATTTCGTGAATTATACATATATTTGGATGCTCTAATTTTGAGGCTGCCTGAGCTTCTCTCAGGAATCTTTTCCTGGCCACTTCATCGTTTCTAAGCTCCAGGGGAAGGATTTTGATGGCAACGGTTCTCTCAAGCTTCAGGTCAAGCGCCTGGTATATTACTCCCATTCCTCCTTTTCCAATGAATCTTTCTATTTTAAACCTTCCATTTATAATTTCACCAGGCTGGAGATTTTCTATGTTGCGAAGAGGGAAGCCACATTTTTTGCATGTAAACCTATTGTCTGGGTTTTCACGTCCGCAGAGTGAGCACTTTATCATTTTTCCTTTTTAACCTTTATCTTTGGTTTTCCCTGCGAAAAATCTATCTTCAATTTTAATTCCCTGGCCTGCTTATGTTTAGGTTCTAATTGTTTTCTCATTTTTTCTATAAATTTTTCCCTTGGCATAAAGTGTGTGCCTCTTAATTGGGATTCCTTCTGGGCTCTTTCGTAAAGTTTCTCCAGAGCTTTTTCAAGAGGTTCTTCCTGCTTTACAGAAACCCATTCTTCTAAAGCAGTTTTTTCTTTTTTAATGGAAGGTCCCATAATAAGTTTCCCGGAGAGGTCCCTCCCCAATGTCCCTTCTTCTATCTGCCTTAACATTCTATCCCACATTGTGTTGTATGTATTAAATTTTATTGCCAGTTGTTTTGCCCTGTACAGTATATGGTAGGGATAACCCTTTTTGTCCACTATGCTGAAGATTATTCTTTTTAATTTATCTCGTTCCCGCAAAGGAGGTCTTTTCTCCAAGCCAGCAAAAAATCTTTCAAATTTTTTCTTCAGGTCATCAATTTTTTGCTCTAAAATTGGGAGTAACTTTGGAAGTTCTTTAGGTAATTCTTCAGCCATTTTTAGCTAAAAAGGTAAAACCATAAAAGTGGAAGCCAGAGGTCTCTTCCATACGGAATTCTTTTGCCTTCTACAAGAACTTCAAGTTCCTTTAAATTTTGAGCGACCTCAAAAAACTCCTTCAACTCCCATACCTGCTCTCTGGAAAACCTGACCTCATGTTTTTTCCATTTCCCATCCCCTGATTCTCTGTAAGAGGGGAACCTTTTTGCCAGTTCCACAGTTTTTTCATAATATTCGTTATCCTCTGGCCTGAACCTTAAAACCACGAAAAACTCCCTTTTTTCGAAAGGGAAGAATATATGTCTAAGTCTTTCTTCTAATTCTTCTCTTTTTATCTTTTTCTCTAAAATAACATGATCATACTTTTCTCTTTTCTTCATAATTTAATTTTAACCTCTGTCTCTGGCTTAAGCAAACCTATAAAGGAAATCATTCTTCCTTTTTCGCCTCTTCTATGGGAATAAAATAACTCGGGGGTGCATTTTGTACATAGAGGAAGGACAGAAATTTTTTTGATGTTCACCCCTGAAGAAGTCAGGTGCTCAATTGCAGTTGAAGGAAGATCAAGATTTTCTCCCCTTTTTACGAAAGGGAGTCCATTTTCCTTGAAACATTCAAACACTTCCTTTCCAACGCTGTAGCAACATGGTCCAATGGAAGGTCCCAGAGCAACTCTTAGATTTTTTTTATTAAAGCCAAGATTTTTTATTTTAGCGATTCCCTTAAAGATTATGCCCTTGCATAAACCTTTCCATCCCGCATGGAGGGCTGCCACTATTCTTTCTTCATCATCTTTAATTAAAACAGGAAGGCAGTCAGCTGTTTTTATAACGAGAATAGTTCCTGGGTCTCTGGAAATGACGCCATCCCCTTCCCCAGCCGAGTTTAGAAGGACCTTTGAAGAATGTATCTGAGTGAGGGTGATTATATTCAGAGAGGGTAGAGAATCCCTCAGCTCAGGCAATGAAAAAAATCTGGTTCCAAATCCGTGAATTACACTTTTAGATGCAAAAGTGGAAATCTTTAAGATTTTAGGAGGCTCTGACAATGATTACCTCCTCCTCTAAAATTATCCCGAAATGCTCCTTTACCTTCCTTTTTAAAATTTCAGCAAGGGTTAAGACATCTCTGGCTGTGGCTCCCCCATCGTTTATTATAAAGTTTGCATGACCCTCAAATACCTTTGCGCCTCCGACTCTCAACCCCTTTGCACCCACGCTTTCCAGAAGCGCTCCAGCCGGGATTTTTTCTCCTGAGGGTAGGACCACGTTTTTAAAGAAACTTCCTGCACATGGGACATTATGAGGAGGATGTTTCTTTGCTCTTCTGGACAATATATTTTCCATTATTTTTTTTTCTTTTCCTGTCCCTCTCCGTAGTTTAAGCCAGGCTTTTGTAATAACTCCTCCTTTCCTTTTGAACACAGACTCTCTATACCCAAAATAAAGATTTTTTTCCTTGATTAGTTTGCTGTTTTTCCAGTATTCCACTTCTATTACGTAGTCTCCTATCTGTTTTCCGAATGCTCCTGCGTTTCCAAAAATTGCACCACCAATTGTTCCGGGAATTCCTGCAAGATATTCCAGTCCTGAAAGTCCTCTATCCACAGAAGCTTTAACCACTTCTTGAAGAGAAGTTCCAGAATCTGCAACAATCCATGTCCCATCCATATGGAAAAGACCTGTCCTGTTAAATATTACTCTTTTATCAAGTCCTTCATCAGGAAAAAGCACATTGGTTCCATGTCCGAAGACAAGGAAATCGCCTTCAAGAACTTCCTTTAACTCTTCAGAATTTTCAATAAGGACTATTTCCCTTGCAGGCCCTCCAATTTTGAAATTGGAGAAGTTAGAAAGAAGAGCATTTTTCAATATTTTCATGTCAAAAAAAGTTTACCTATCTTGCTTCTTTATTCAAATAATTTTTACACAGAAAGAAATTATAGCACTCCTAATGCTGCCTCTAAGAGGCAGGAAATTTTCTTCTTTAAACTAAGTAAAAAATTTTCAGGAGGTGCTGAATGAAAAAATACCTGTCGTTGCTGGTAGTTATGCTTCTTATAATGGGAAGTTTTCCTATTATAGGAGCTAACAATTCGAAAGGAAAAGCCTCTTCGTCGGTTTTGATTAATATCAATACCGCAACAGAGGCACAGCTTGTCAAATTACCCGGGATTGGACCCGCTAAAGCGAAAAGGATCGTAGAAACGAGAAAAAAGCTTGGCGGGTTCAAAAGGATTCAGGACATAATGAAGGTAAAGGGTATCGGCGAGAAGACCTTCAACAGAATAAAAAAGTTCATAAGGGTGAAGTAGTATAAGGTCTTCAAGAGTCCTGGTCCGGGAAAAAAGGTAAAATCTCCTTGGCGAGCAATAGGGAGGGGGTTTACTCCCTCCCTTTTTTATGTTCTTATATAAGTAAAGATGACCAGACCAACAAGGAAGAATATAACGTTAGGTGCCCAGGCTGCAAGGGTGGCCGGAAGAATAAGAGTGTAACCGAGAGATTTAAAAACTCCCAGGAGTGACCAGTATACTCCAGCAAGTGCCAGGCTTAATCCGATTCCAATGGTTATTCCTCTCATGCCGAATATCAGTCCTAAAGGAATAGCAATAAAGGCCATAATGAAAGCCGCGAAAGGAAAAGACTTTTTTGTTTCCAGCTCCACTTTTAACCTTCTGGTATCAAATCCATCCTTTTCCATTTCCCTAATATAGTTTTTGAGCTCAGAGATATTCATTTCGTCAGGAGGTTTGAATTCCCTTGTAAAAAAGGAGGGAGGTTCACCTATGTCGAAGTTCATTATGTCTGCTTGTTTAAAGCCTGAACTTTCAGAGCCGTCAAAGTCCCTGAACCACACACTTTTCAAGATCCATTTTGAACGCCTGTAAAGAGCCTCCCTTGCGTGAACTATTTTTTTTACAAAAAACTCTTTGTCTATTATAAGTACTGTTAGGTCATAAAATTTTTTAAGCTTTTCGTCATAATGTAAATAATGAAAGATTTTTCCTCCAGTATATACCCACCTTCTGGAGATTCGGTAATTTGTTGAGGGCTTTCTCCCTCTTATATAGTTTTTTATCTGTTCTGCCTTTCTGTTTGAAACAGGTAAAATCTTTTCCTGTATACCGAAAGATAGCCCGCTTACAAGAAGAGCGGAAATTATAAGAGGAATTGAAAACCTGAATAGGCTTATTCCCCCGGATTTTATGGCTGTTATCTCTCCTTTTCTATAAAAAAGAGAGATAGCAACAGTTATAGTTGCAAGAACGGTTAATGGAAGTATGTAATAAAGAATCTGCGGCGAATAGTAATAAAGATATTTTATAAGTGCAATGAAAGGCCTTTGATTTTCGAAGAGGTCATCAATGAGTTCAAAAAGGCTTATTAGAAGAGACGTGAAATATAAAGCAGAGAGAATTAGAAGAAAGATTTTGGCAACATTTGAAAAAATATAGGTATCCAGTATTGAAAAAATTCTAATATAAGGAAAAGTCCGGAAAGAGACTCTCTCTTTTTTACCCGTTTTAGCCTTTAATTTTTTTATTTTAGAAGGTTTGATTGATCCCTTTAATGAGGGAAGACGCATGAATATAGGGATAAGGGAGAGTAAGTTAGGAATCCACATTCCAAGCCAGACAGGAATTTTTCCCTGTTCAACAAAACTTCTTGCCCCTGAGTAGGCTATATAATAAAAAACAACGATAATTATTGAAGCGGCGAAGCCAAACCCTGTTCCTCCCTTTTTTATATTAACGGTAAGCAACAACCCGAGAATTACAAAAAGAAAGGTAGAAGCAGCTAAGGCGATTCTAGAGTGAAATTCCATTAATAATGCTCTCTTCCTGTACACAGAAATTTTCCGGGTTTTTAGTTCTTCTAAAATAGCAGAGGAGGTCTTTTCTCTGGGACGTTCTCCTATGTTAATTTTGGGAAATATTAAGTCTCTTTCAATGTGTTCTATCGCTTTTTTAAATTTGGTATTGGAATAGATGTATGGTTTTTCTGGGTTGTAAACATGAATTTCTCCATCTTCAAGGAGAAAATAAGCTGTTCTTTTTATTCTGTTTATGACCAGTCTACCTTTTTTTGCTAATATGAACCTTTCACTTTTATTTTTGAAGTTTTCTATAAAAAGATTTTCCCATAGACCTTTACCTTTCTTTCCAACATAGAGGGTCAACCTTGGAATCCCTTCGAAGAACTCGCCATCCCTTATTTCCCTTTCTGTTCGGGATATTGCCATCTCATAGATAGACTTTGCTGCTTTGTAATTTGCTATAGGTGTTATGTACATATTGGTTAATAGATTAAGAGCAAGGGCGAGAAATCCAATCAGAATAACGGGTTTGAGAAGCCTGGTACTGGGTATCGCCAGGGTTCTTAGAGCGAGAATTTCTCTTTCTGCTGACATTCTGCTTATCCCTGCCAGTATACCCATTAAAAGGCTCATGGGGATAGTGATGGGAAGAAAAGAAAGAGATAGGTTTCCAAGAAGAGAAAAGACTTCATAAGCATTCGCTCCCTTTGCAACAAAAATTTGGGCGAGTTCAAGGACGCTCCCCATAAGCAGAGCAAAGGTAAACACTATAAACCCAGCAATTGCTGGAGGGATTATTTCCTTCAATACATATCTGTCAAGCAACACTTCTACAATAGAATAAATTCCCTTTAATACTTTTTCAAGCCTTGAAGCTTCTGTTAAAATCCTTATTATGGAATGGGTTTATATTGAAGACATTGGAAAATATGTAGGGAAGGAAGTTGAAATACGAGGCTGGGTTTACAACAAAAGGTCAAGCGGAAGAATAAGATTTTTGCTTGTACGAGATGGTACAGGGATAATCCAGTCAACCGCATACAGCAAAGAAAAAGATAATCCTATTTTCAGAGCTTTTGATGAACTAACTCTGGAGAGTTCTGTTATAGTAAGGGGAATGGTTAAGGAGGAGAATAGAGCGCCTGGAGGATATGAATTGGAACTTTCCGAGATTATCCCGGTTCAAATAGCAGAAGACTACCCAATAACACCAAAAGAGCACGGGGTAGGCTTTTTAATGGCTCACAGACATTTATGGCTTCGTTCTTCTAAACAGGTAGCTATAATGAAAATTCGCCACGAAATAATTCGGGCTATAAGAGATTTTCTTGATATCGAAAAAAAATTTACTTTAATAGACGCACCTATTTTAACTCCTGCAGCCTGTGAAGGAACAACTACCCTATTTGAAACAGATTATTTTGGAGATAAAGCTTACCTGAGTCAGAGCGGTCAGTTATATATGGAAGCGGCAGCAATGGCCCATGGCAAGGTTTATTGTTTTGGTCCAACTTTTCGTGCAGAAAAATCAAAGACAAGGCGACATCTTATGGAATTCTGGATGGTGGAGCCTGAAATTGCATATTATAAACTTGATGATGCTATTGCCCTTGCCGAAGAGATGATTGAGTTCATCGTAATTAGGGTGCTGGAGAGAAGAAGAAAAGAACTGGAAAGGTTGGAAAGAGACATAAATTCTCTGGAGAAGGTGAAGAGACCCTTTGTTAAAATAAGCTATGATGAGGCTATAGAACTATTAAAAAAGGAAGGGTTCAATATGGAATGGGGAGATGAAATAGGGGGAGATGAGGAGACAGTTTTATCAAAGAAATTTGAAAAGCCAGTTATAGTTCATAGATTTCCGGCGTTACAAAAGGCTTTTTATATGGAACCTGACCCTGAACGTCCTGAACTTTCTCTTTCCTTTGATATGCTCGCTCCAGAAGGCTATGGCGAAATAATAGGAGGTTCGGAAAGAATAAGTGATTATGACCTGCTCCTTAAAAGAATCAGGGAGAATAAATTACCAGAGGATGCCTTTAAGTGGTATCTTGACCTGAGAAAATATGGTTCTGTTCCACACTCCGGTTTCGGTCTGGGAATAGAAAGAACTGTTGCATGGATAACGGGCGTTAAACACGTAAGAGAGACCATTCCGTTCCCGAGACTTCTTTATAAGATATATCCTTGAGAGTAGCTTTTATCAGTCTTGGGTGTGCTAAAGCCCTGGTAGATACGGAAATAATGATGGGGATTCTCTCTGAAAAAGGTCATGAAATAACCAGTAGTCTTGAAAGCGCTAACGTTGTTGTTGTAAATACGTGTTCCTTTATAGACCTTGCAAGAGAAGAGACAGAGCAGACCGTAAGGGATATTTTGAAAAAAGGGAAAAAAGTCATAATGGTTGGATGTTATGTAAACAGGTTTAGAGAAATTCTCAAGAAAAAATTCCCCGGCCTCCATTCGGTGCTTTCAACAGAGGAGATAACCTTTATAGAAGATGCTCTTTATGGAAAAGAGCCGGTATTTAAGGGGTATTTCCTGCCTTCAAGCAGAACCCCCCGACTCATTTCAACCCCTCCTTCCTGGGCATATCTTAAAATTTCGGAAGGCTGTTCCAGGGGATGCACATTTTGCACTATACCTTCTATACGAGGACCCTATCGATCAAGGGAGATAGAAGATATTGCAGAAGAGGCCAGAAGGCTTGAAGAACAGGGACGTCTCGAAATAAATATCATCTCCCAGGACACCACATTTTTTGGAGGGGATAGAGGAAGGAAGGATTTGAAGGCTCTGCTGGAAGAGGTCCTTTCGAAAACAAAGAAGTCATGGATAAGACTCCTGTATCTTTATCCATCTGAGACCCTGCTTGAGATACTTCCTCTTTTTTCTGAAAAAAGACTGGTTCCCTATTTTGAGATTCCTCTACAGCATGCCAGCAAGAAAGTCCTTAAATCTATGGGAAGACCCTGGGATGGAGAAAAATATCTCGAAATAATAGAAACTATAAGAGAGAACGTTAAGGAGGCAACTATACGAACTTCCTTAATAGTTGGGTTTCCAACCGAAGGAAAAAGGGAATTTCTTGAGCTTTTGAGATGGGTTGAAAGGGCTAAGGTCGACAGACTTGGAGTATTTACTTATTCCCGGGAGAAGGGAACCTCGGCCTATGCTCTTGGAGACCGTGTCACAAAGAGAGAGAAACAGAGAAGAGCTGAGGAAATTATAGAAATACAGAAGAATATCATAGCTGAGAAACATGAAAAAATGGTTGGCAGGATTTTTGATGTGCTAGTCGAAGGGCAAACTCCAGAGGGGGTTTATTTTGGGCGTTCTGTGCATTTTGCTCCTGAAGTAGACGGTGGAATATATATAACGGGTAAAGCGATCCCCAATAAGTTCAATAAAGTAAAAATAACCCATTCTATTTTGTATGACTTAGAAGGAGAGCCAGTATGAAATATATATCTCTTTTATGGGCCCATTTCTTCTTTATTGGATTTTTCCCTCTATTTCCTGGCACTATTGCGAGTCTTGTGATTGCATTGATTTATTATTATCTCCTGCAAGGGGTTTCTCCTTTGTTTATATTTCTCCTGATAGCGATAGTATTTTTCACAGGGATACCAGCTTCCTCATATGCAGAGAAATATCAAGGCAGGAAAGACCCCCGAAGCGTCGTAATAGATGAAGTTGCAGGTCAATTAGTTGCCCTTGTTTTTTCAAAGGGATTGACCCAGGTTTTTCTTGCTTTTATACTGTTCAGATTTTTTGATGCTATAAAACCTTTTCCTGTAAGACAGGCAGAGAAAATCCGTGGGGGTTTTGGTATTATGCTTGATGACATTATTGCAGGACTATATGCACTTGTTTTAGTATCAGTTTACAGGTTTTTCTCCTGAGATGCCAATGAAACTTCCTTTTCCTGTACCATCAATTGGGTCTTCCAGTTTCTCCTTCTCCCCTGGTTTTAAAAAAAGACTTTGCTTTTTTTCTATAACTTTGAAGCCGGCTTTTTTTAACATTTTCTCTACTTCTTCAACAGAGAAAAATCTCGCGATCTTGTAAAAAGGGGAGGATTTTTCTGAATAATATTCTCCCCATGGAGAAATCCTGTCTATAAAAGCAATTACAATCATACCTCCGGGTTTTAGGACTCTGTAACTTTCCTGAAGAACCCTTATAGGGTCTTCCACGAAACAGATAGTAATTGCAATCAACAGGGAGTCGAAGGAGCAGTCTAAAAAAGGAAGTTTCTCGCCTATCCCTTTAACAGTTTTTATCCCCCTCTCCTTAGCTTTCTTTAACATTTCAAAAGAAGGGTCTAAACCGAAACAAATTCCGAGAGGTTCTGCAAATCTTCCAGTACCCACTCCAATTTCAAGAGAAGTTTTTCCCTTTTTCCAGAGGGATGAAACAAGGTTTAATTCTGATTTATAGAGAATCGGGTGTTTTTCGTACCAGGCATCATATCTGGAAACGTATTCTGAGAAAACTTTATCCCTGCTGCTGGGCTTTAAGAAGTTCATTTAATTTTTTTGTGAGGCGGGATTTATATCTGTTCCCCTTGTTCTCGTGGAAAACGCCTTTTTTTACAGCTTTATCGATCTCCATAAATGTCTGTCTGTGGAGGGAAGTTGCGGCTTCCACGTCTCCTGCCTCAATTGCCTTACGCAGTTTTTTTATAAAAGTCCTTGTCCTTGATTTTATAGCTCTGTTAATTGCTCTTCTTCTTAAGCTGACTCTCAACTGTTTTTTTGCAGACTTTGTATTTGGCATTTTTACCTCCGAAGTTACTATTTTACTAAAAAGGAAAAATTTGTCAATATAAAATAAAAGTATTATGAGAAAAGCGCTTTTATGGGCATTGGCAGTAATTATAACAGTATTACTGGCTATTTATCAGAGGATTACTGGACCCACATATCCTATAAAAGGAGAAAAACAGGGAATTTCCTATAAGCTTCTTCGCAGTCACACTACGGGGGAAGATGCGTGCTTAAGAATAAAATCTCCTTACAATGGATGGCTGGAATATAGAAGGCACAAGACCAGCGACCCCTGGACAAAAATTCCCATGAAAAGAGAAGGAGAGGAAATAATCGGATGCCTTCCTTCACAGCCGCCAGCCGGCAAGCTGGATTACATGGTTTTTTTGGATGTTAATGGGAAAAGGATAGCTCTTCATGAAAACCCGGTGGTAATAAGGTTCAAGGGAAAGGTTCCAGCATGGATTCTTATTTTGCATATAATAGCCATATTTATGGCCATGGCCTTTGCCACAAGAGCGGGACTGGAGGCCATTTTTGGCAACAACCTCAAGCCCTATGTTTTGTGGACGTTTTACCTTTTCCTTCTCGGGGCTTTTGTGCTTGGCCCTGCTGTGCAAAAATATGCCTTCGGGGTTTTCTGGAGCGGTTTTCCCTTTGGAATAGACCTTACAGATAACAAAGTCCTTCTTGCCCTTATTTTCTGGTTATTTCCCTATATAGGTGCCATTAAAGGGAGGCTTTCTAAAAGGAGCGTTATAATTGCATGGGTGGCTATGTTTATTGTTTTCCTTATCCCTCACAGCTTACTGGGTTCCGAGCTCAAATACACGAATTCTACCAAGGGTTGAAATTACGAATTTCCATTTTCTGGTTCCACAACTGAGAATAATATGGCCAGAGGGAACTACATAACCTGATGGTCTAAAAACTATCTTTTTACAGAGAACTCTGCATTTTTTGAGATAAATTTTTTGAGAGGAAGAGAAAACACCTTTATTACAATAGATTTCTACCTTTCTGTGTTTTAAAACCGAACTGAATTTTGCTTCGTTGAGCAACATAAAAATTGCCTGTCTTTCTACATATACGCTATCAGGCGATATAAAGAAGAGAGGAACTGACAACAGGAGCAGTATTAAAAGAAGTTCGAGAAGAGAAAATCCTTTCATCTTTCGAGTTTCACCAGAGTTAGCATTTCATAAGCAAAAACTTCCTCATAGAAAAATTGCCTTGGGTAAAAATCAAGCTCAAAAGGTCTTTTTTTGTGTTTCCATCTACCTTCTACCCTTAAACATTGTATTCCGCCCACAAGGGTGCCGTTTCCTGAAAGCGTAATATTTTCTGCAAGAATTTCACCGTTAAAGAGAGAGGAATTGTTAACTTCAACAGAGGAAATACTTTTTCCCGGAATAAAGAAGCCCTGATTTGCTGAGATAAGAAAAATTCCTCTGGAGGCGTCAAGAAAGGAAGCTTTTACCTTTCCAGAACAAGCAATGAGGGTTGAGAAAAAAGTTCCAGTTATGTGACATTCTCCATCAACAAAGATGAATTTGTCCTTAATTTTCCAGGAAGATTCCTCTGCGTTTATGAGGATTTCAGACCTATTCCCGGAAATTTCTGCTTTACAATTTACGTAAAGCCCACTCCTTTTCCCTTCTATCTTGTAAAAATGGGGTTTTATAGGGACAAGGTGAGGTTTTTCAAAAACCGCCGAGACAATCTCTTTTGGTCCGGGAAATTCAGTTAATTGAAGGTCTGGAAAAATAGAAAGGGGAACTTGTCCTTTTACGAAAGCGGTCTTCCCATAGAGCACAAAGTTTTCTTTTGTAAAAAAGTTTAGTAAAACCCGAAGAGTATATTTGTCTCTGTAAATTCTCTCTTCAAAAATTGAATCTTCGGGGTTTTTTCTCCACTTTTTCCACTCTTTGAGCAATTCTTCTTTTGCTTTTATTTTTGTTTTTTCCATTTCGAGTGCGGACTTTCCCATTACAAATAATTCTTTTGCCGAGATGGCAAGAAAGAGGGATAAGCTTGTAAGGAATAACATTGAAAGCAAAGCAGCATGAGTAAAACCCTTCATTTTATTTTCCTTAAGGAAGTTTTGCCATTTATGGTTATCTCTATGAAATCTGTTTTTTCCTCAATGTTAAACTCGTTTATTTCGTCTTCAAGGGGTTGCGGTTTCCCTGATACTTCCATATAAAGTGTTTTTCCTGCCAGATATAGCCTTTTTTCCCTTGCGAAAAGAAAAAACTCCCCTTCTCTGCAATGATTAATGACCTTTCCTTCACTCAGCATATATTTGCTTTTTTTCCCGAAAAGTAAAATGCATTTTTTGCTTTGACCAAATCCCAAACCAGTTGCTTTATAATAGTCCCACCCATTGTTTCCCCTTTTTAACAGGAAAGAAGAATCTATTTCTTCCCCTATTCGTGAAAGCATCAGTTCAGGTCGGACCTTTCCATAAAAACGTTCAATTCTTTGATAAAGATTATTTGCCCTGCCGGCAATAGAAAAAATGCCTGTGAAAATTGTGAAAACTATAGCCATGGAGACTATAACCTCAACGAGGGAAAATCCTGATTGTTCCTCCATCCTTTTTAAACTCCTTAATCTCAAGGATTCTTTTTGCTCTTTTTACAATGAGAATATTTTCTTTTACGAACCAGGCTGTTCTTTCAACCTTGCCCCTGTCCCAGATCGCTGCTCTTCTTATGGCTTCTGCCATTTCAAGCCCTGATTTGGCATTATTAAGATAAGATTCCACATTCCTTGCCAGAGAGAAAAAGAGAACAGAAAGAGCGAAAAAAATGGCAAGAGTACCAAGAATTTCAATGTAGATAAATCCACCGTGCTTTTTCATCTCTGTATTGAATGCAAAGATTTTACCAGGAGCAATTTCCCTTTTGTGTGAAGCAAATTTTTGCATCTGTAAACTTGGCTTTACTGAGGAAAATAAAAAGTAGTAAAATTTCCGGGTGGGAGAGGAAAGCAGTATATATCTTCAAAGAGCTTTTAAATATCCTTTACCTCCTTATTCTCCTTCAAAAAAATATCTTGAGTATCCCTTTGAGCATGTTCTGGAGGAGAATCAGGTATACGAGGGAATAAGAAACATATTTCGCTTGTGGGGTTTGGATTTAGAAAATTACAATATGAAAAAATGGAATCCACTTGGGGAATTTATTTCAAGGGGTTCGAAGATTTTTATTAACACTGGAGGAAGTTTTAAAGCTTCACTTTCTCATCCTTCTTTTTTGAGAACAATACTTGATTATGTGTTTATTGCTACCGGCGGTGAAGCAGAGGTTTTTATTGGTTTTTCCCCTTTTGACTGGGAACCTGAGAATCTTCCAATAATAGATTTTCCTTATGGAAGCAAATTTAAAATATTTTTTGTAAATGAAGGAGATCCCGTTGGATATACCCAGATAAATCTTGGAGAAGCAAGCCTTTTCTCCTCGTATAATGGAAACTGGAAAATGTTCTCTGCTAAAGGAGGCGTGACAACACATAATTCTGAGCAGGCAATTTATTTTCTTTCCACAACCGCTCTTATGAGTGATCTGGTTATAGTTATATTCAAGCCCTCCTTGAATTCTTATTGTGGTCTTGGGGGAGCTGTTGCCTCTTTTTTAGGATTTGTTGAAGATCCGCGAGATGTTCCATTGTATACATCTGGCAAACCGTCAAAAGGGGGGGATCAGTGTCCAGAGGATTCAAAAAACTGTGAAGGGGAGAAAGGTGCTTGGTGGAGAAATGATACTTTCTGGCGTGCTGTTGTAGATATCGTTGGAGGAGTTCTCTACTTTAGCTATGATGGTACTTTTAGAAGCACTCCAAGGCCTTTACTTGTTTTAGCGGACATGGTGGAAGCAATGGAGGAAAAGCCAGAAATCATCCTGGCAGGAACTGATCCTTTTGGAATAGATTGTGTAGTGGCTAAAATAATTGGATATAACTGGTTCAATTTGCCATTTCTTTCTAACCTATCTCTTAATAAGAACTTTCCTCTGAGATTGAAGGATTGTCCAGAGTTTAAGCTGATATCGGAAGATATATTTCTCAGTGGGAGCTTAAAAGATTTAAAGCCCCTATTTTTTGCAAGGGAACCTGAAGGCTGGAAGGGAAGATTGTCCCTTAAATAGTTCAATGTAAAGAGAATTCTATGTTCATTTTATAAAGATAAAGGGCCAATTCTCTTTGTTTTTTCCATTGTCCGAAAAGTTTTCCTTCCCCAGTGAGTCTCTCAATTATCCTGAGAAGGGAAGGGCTTATTTCTCGAGGTTTTTCCAAAGCAAGGGGAGTGGAGGGCAAGGGAAGGAAATAATGTGCATGAATTCTCGCTCCCATTTCTGCAAGTTCTTTCATACATTTGATAGTCTGGATTTCATCATCAAAGGGAAGTCCAAAAATAAAATCTACCTCGGGCCTGAATCCAGCCTTTAAACTTGCCTCTGTAGCCTTGAAAACGTCTTCCATTTTATGCCCTCTTTTTAGCCGTTTCAGTACTTCGTCACTTCCAGTTTGAGCCCCAAAGATGATTCTTTTATTGGCAAGAAGAGGTCGCAATTCTTTAAGAGTGAGAAAGTCTATGTGTTCTGGTCTGAACTCAGAGGGGAAAGACCCAAAATAAAATTTGGCAGCAGGGAAGCGTTTTTTAAGTGTTTTAAACAGCAAAACTACCTGCTGTGGATTTTTATTTCCATTTCCTCCATAAGCCATTCCATTTGGGGTTATGAATCTCACGTCTTTTATTCCCCTATTAATTAGAATTTCTACCCAGTTGACAATACAGTTTATGCTTCTATGGCGATGCCTCCCTCCAAAAATTCTAGGAGTTTGACAGTATCCGCAAAGAAAAGGGCATCCTCTGGTTATTTCAATGGGTATGGGAAGGAGTTTTGAAAAGGGAGGGAATTTTTCTATTTCTACCCCCTGACATATATTTCCATTATGTCCTTTCCACCAGAGGCAAGGTGGAGGATTTTCCCTGCCCTTAAGAAAATTAAGCAGGTCTTTTAAATGTTCTTCAGCTTCTCCAACAAAAA
>Ga0190334_1000128_pt1 | contig 38118 bp, 32 predicted proteins | sample 48720478_MG_FD_161270 | JGI IMG/M metagenome (GOLD analysis project Ga0190334, IMG submission 161270) | Hydrothermal vent sediment bacterial communities from Southern Trench, Guaymas Basin, Mexico - 4872-04-7-8_MG | ecosystem: Environmental > Aquatic > Marine > Hydrothermal vents > Sediment ... | reverse complement strand
TAATTCTTTCCTCACTGTCTCTTCAATACTTTTCTCAATAATTTTTCTTACTCCTTCTTCTTTTAACATTCTTTCCTCCTGTTTTTTATTTCTTCTATTTCTTTATATTCTATCTTTTTTATCATTCCTTCAACCTCACGCTATCAATATTTTTTATAAATAAAAAAAATTATCTCTTATACACAACTTTTATTTTACTCCCGATATGAAAAAAACACCTTTTAAAAGACTTATGGAGAGTGAGGATGTGGATGATGAGAAGAAGGAGGAGTTGAGAGAATTGAAAGATTCAATTGATCTTTACGAGTTGAACAAAAAAATAGCAAAGTGTTTGAAAGAGCTTGATAATGCTTATAATAACAAGGGTTTAAGTGTTAAGAACTTTGAATTGGATATATCTCTTGACGGGGCACGCTAATGATATTTATTACAAAGTTATATTTCAGTTAGATTTTTTTTGATGAAAAACGGAAAAAGCAAGGCAATGAAGTTACAAATTCTCAAACCTTATTTAGCAATTGTAGAAGACTTTTATTATACTATAATAGGAAATGATTAAAATATTTCAAAAAGAAATTGTTGCGGTATTCTTATTCCTTTTATTTTTATGCTACTTATTTCCTTTTCAAAAAAGCACTAACCGAGAAAAGGGAAAGATAAAAACAAAGGGTTTAATGTTAAACTATGAGATTACCCCATCGTTTTTGAAAATCTATGATAAAAATAACAATATTGTTTATAAGCTCAAGGCTAAAAAAAATACAATTCTATTATCAACCTCTTACTGCTAGAGCTTGGGTACATTCTATGTTTTTAAAGAGAAATTTTCTCCTTTTACAAAGAAATATAACCTCTATATAATGATCAAAGGCCGTAACATTCTTTTAATTGAAAACTCAAAAACACCCTTTTACTCACCTGTTTTAATTGAAGATAACAATTCTCTTGCTTTTGGTTATATTGACGAAAATTTCCCCATTAATATCTATGATTTTCAAAGTAAAAAACTTTTAAAGAAAATAAAATTCAAAGAACCCATTCATTTTCTTTCGCTTGACAGTGAAAATCGAAAGCCGATGTTCTTCACATTTAGAAATAAGAGATATGTTAAAACAAGCGTAAATTGGACAGATATTAAAGATAGGGGAAAAAATACATTTGCAGACATAAGAAATAATAATTTCCAAAAGGATTTAAAAGAAAAAGAAAGACATTTTTACGAAGATTTTAACTTTAATTACTATGGATTTTTAGGATTTGGAGATAGCATAACTTTTGGATATATAAATCGAGAGGAGGCTCTTGACAAAGGGTATATTCCAAGATTACAAATTATGGTAGATAATTGGTATGGAGGTGAAGTTTATAATGAAGGAGTGCCGGGAGAAGTTACAGAGGATGGGCTTATAAGATTTGAAAGTGTGATTTTAAAAAATAAAGCAAAATATCTTCTTTTTCACGAAGGTACAAATGATGCACTTTTTGTAAGAAGATTCCCAGTGTCCTATATACTTTTTAATATAGAATCAATGATTAAAATCGCCCTATGATATGGGATGAGACCTATTCTAACTACATAATCCCCAGAAATGGGAAATGGGGAGAAGGTATTTATAGAGAAAGAACCATTAAAATCTCCGAAGGAATAAAAGAAATGGAACAAAAGTATGAAATACCTGTTATTGATTTTTTCAATATATTTTTAAATTATCCTGAATCCGATAGAGGGTATGAATCTTTAATGTCTGATACAGTCCATCCTTCTGAAAAAGGATATCAACTTATGGCTGAAAAATGGTATGAGTACCTAAAAAATTACCCTCCGGAAATTCCTAAAATTATTAGTTTTTCATACAAAGTTGACCCACTGACCAAAATAATAGAAATAGAAATAGAAATAGGAATAGGAATAGAAATAGAGATATCCCTAAATCTTGACCCGGATTTTAATTATTTTTCAATTTATTATGGGGATAAAAGTTCAGAAATAAAAAACATTTACAAAAACGAAGAAAGTAACTTGGTAACTATCTTTTTACCGCCGGAGCAAATATACTACATAGGAATTAGAGCGGCCGATCCTCTTAATAATAAAAGTAAATTATCTTCTATTATAAAATATAAATCTTATCGTCTGTTTTTTTAGCTCTAAATAAAAAAAGGGGAGATTTCTCTCCCCTTTTTATTTTTTTAATTATTAGAGCTTAAATCTGAAAAGTTACACCACCTACAAACCCTACTCCGGAAAGCTGTCCGGCAGAGAAGTAAAGTTTTAACATGGCAGCAGTCTTTGGTGAAAAATAATACCTTGCTCCAACAAAAGGAGAAAGGAATAAACCACTGCTAAAAGAGCCCAAATCCCCAGTGAAATAATAATAACCAATATTTAAACCTGCAAAAGGGTCCAAATTCTTTACATTAACCTTAAAATGATAAAATGCTTCTGCACTGGGCGTAACGACTGCATAATTGTAAAGCTCATCCCCCCATGATAAATAAAGCATTGAGCCTCCGACCTCTACATTATCAGTTATTCCAAAGCCAAAACTCACTCCTACAGGAATAGCGTAAGAGTTAAGCCCCACTTGAGGAGTTAAATATTTCCCTCCCTTTTCAAACATCTTTGAATAGCCTAACCCTACTATAAGAGCTGCCATCAGAAAGAACACAAAAATTCCTTTTTTCATTAAAAAAACCTCCTAAAGTTGATTGATAATTATATCACAAAAATCTTAAAAACAATTTTCCATTAATTATCTTTTTGATAAAAAAGGAATTACAAAAAAGCTGTATTCAGTTTTCTCCGGCCTAACATAGTACTTTTCTAAGACACCCGGTCCACAGCTCCCATTTCCAAGCCCTAACACCTTTGCATCGATAGAAAGGAAGATTCCCTTTATAGGAATCAATTCAGTAGGATGTTTTGCTTCTGCTATAATGTTAGGAGTATATTTCAAAGCGGTAAATGAGAAAGATTCCGCACTTTCTATTTTTATTCCTTTACCATTGTCATTCTTTAAAACAACCCATCTAACATCTTCATGATTTCCCGTTTCCTGTGGTTTTACATAGGGATAAAACATTTGCTCAACTGTTTTTCTATAAATTCCTATGGGATAGCCTGTTTTTCTGTCAGGGTAATTCTCTTCCGGTCCCCTGCCATACCATTCTATGTCTTTTAAGTCCCCATTAATTATCATTCTTACGCCTATCTTGGGTAAAATTTTCGGGAGATTACCATAGGGAGTAATTATATTTTTTACCTTTATTCTACCGTTCCCATAGATATTATATATACTTTCCCTAAGAAAACCAGCTCCATTTACACCAAAATTATCAACTACAATTTTTACAAAAATGCTTCCGTCTGCATTTTTACCACTTTCAAATTTTTTAACAATTCTCTTTAAATTATTAAGCCCTGTATTATACCATGTTTTTTGTTTTAAAAGTTTTTGGATATAAGATTCTCCATACCCCCAATCCCTCAACTGTTTGAGTGCTTGTTCTTTTGTCCACTTTCTCTCTTCCATCAATTTTCTAATGTAAGACTTGGCAAGATCCATATTATTATCCGTCGGAGGCCTGAAGACATTTAACACAGGGCCATTTATGAAGTTATCATCACTTTTAATAACTGTTAAATCCCCATATTTCAGAAACCCCAATACTCCATGTTTTTTACAAAAACTTACAATAAAATTGGATCCACTAACAATAAATTTATCTCTTGTGTCCTTAACTTTTAAATAAGCTTTGTTTACCACTTTATCTTTTTGAAAAACTTTTTTGGTTGGTATTTTAATCTGGTCAAACGCAATCTCATGTCCTTTTTTACCCCATTTTTCATCCTTTTTAAGTCTCACAGAAAGATTTAAGAAATATTCTTTTCCCGAAAGAAATCTAATATTTCCGTAATTTATTCTTACTATTTCCTCCTTTTGAGGGGAAATGCTCAAAGTGTTCAATTTACCCTGTCTTACAGTTTTTCCATTCTCTTTAATATTCCAAAAAATATCAAATTCATTCAAATTCGTAAAAAAGAATTCATTGTAAACTTTAATTTTTCCATTAATGGGATCAAAAGAAGTAAAATGAACATTTTGATAAACTTTTTTAACTTCCCAGAGTTCAGGTTGAACAGTTCTATCAGGAGAGATCAAGCCATTTATACAAAAATTGTAATCAGTAGGGAAATCCCCGAAATCTCCTCCGTATGCAAAAAACTCTTTCCCATTTTTATCTTTTCTTAACAATCCCTGATCAATGAAATCCCATATAAAACCACCCTGCAATACTCTGTACTTCCTTATTGCATCCCAATACTCCTTCAAATTCCCCACAGCATTTCCCATAGCATGTGCATACTCGCACAAGACATAAGGTCTGTCATTATGCTCTTTGGCATACTTAATCAGGCTTTCAACTCTGCTGTACATCGGGACAACAAGATCAGTATGTGCTCTCATTCCGGCTCTTTCATACTGAACAGGTCTTGTACTATCTCTTAAATGAGACCAATAGCTGATATATTCAAAAGTTGTCCCATCTCCTGCCTCATTTCCCATAGACCAAATTACAATAGAAGGGTGATTTTTGTCCCTCTCCACCATTCTTCTGTATCTTTCAAAATGAGCTTTTTTCCATTCAGGTTTGTTTGCAAGTGTTTTTTCAGGTTTGTATCCCATACCATGAGATTCTATGTTTGCCTCATCTATGACATAAATTCCGTACTCATCGCAAAGCTCAAGCCACCTTGGATCATTAGGATAATGGGAAGTTCTTACAGCATTAATGTTAAACTTTTTCATAATTTCCAAATCTTTTCTCATCTGCTCTTCCGTAACATAGTGCCCCAATATCGGATTATGCTCATGCCTGTCAACCCCTTTGAAAAGTATGGGCTTACCATTTAAAAAAAATTGTCCGTTTTTTATCTCAATTTTTCTAAAACCAAATTTTGCACTTTCTATTTCCAATAAGTTCTCCTTTTCACCAAAAAGTTTAAGGATTAAAGTGTAAAGATTCGGCTTTTCTGCTGACCAAAGTTTTGGATTTTTCACCTTGGTTTTCATAATTAAAGTACTTTCAGCGGAGGGAGATAAAAATACTGTCATATTCTCAAGCTTCGGACTTATAGTGAATAGATTACCCAAGCTATCATATAATTCACATTTAACTTTTACCTTTTTATAAGGTCTATCAGATAAATTCTTAACCTTAGCAACTACTCTTAAAGTCCATGTTTTCAAATCATTTGATAAAGGCCTAATTTCAAAATCTCTAATGTGAACTTTTGGAGTCGCCATTAGATATACATCTCTGAATATCCCGCTGAGCCTCCACATATCCTGATCTTCAAGATAGCTTCCGTCAGACCAACGGTAAACTTCAACTGCAAGAAGATTTTCTCCCTCTTTCAAATATTTTGTTATGTTAAACTCAGCAGGAGTTCTTGAACCCTGGCTGTATCCTACTTTTTCTCCATTTATCCAAAGATAAAAAGCAGATTGAACCCCATCAAAATGGAGGAAAATTTCACGTTCTTTCCAATCTGCGGGAATTTTAAAATATCTTCTATAAGAACCTACGGGGTTATTATAATGTTGAATGTAAGGTGGATTCTTTTTAAAAGGATATTCCACATCCAAATATCTTGGAATTCCGTACCCCTGAGTTTCCCAATTTGATGGCACTTTTATCAATTTCCATTTACTATCATTAAAATTTAATTTATAAAAATTCAAAGGTCTTTCGGAAGGTTTTTTAGCCCAATTAAATTTCCACAAACCATTTAAAGATTTGTAGAATCGAGAGTTTTTCCTTATACTTTTCTTGGCTTTTTCGATGGATTCATAAGGGATTAGAGTACAATGGGGTTCTTCTTTGTTTATCCCAATGATTGCCGGGTTTCCCCAATCATTAATATTGCCAGGAAAAGACAAGGATATAGTTCCCAAAATTAAGATAATCAAAACTACAAATTTCTTCTCTTTCATGAAAACCTCCCCAAAAAAATTTATATACTAATATTATTTTTTTATAGAAGACAAGTCAAGGTAAAATCTTTTTTAATCGACAGTTATTGACTTTGACAAATTGCGAGGAGTATCTGGATTTTCCCCCTTTAACACTGACATATGATAAGCAAGAAGCTGGAAGAAAATCACTCCTAAAATTGGAATAAAATAGTAAAAATCTGTTGGTAGAGGATAAAAAACATCTGATTCTTTTCTTAATTTTTCATCTTCCGGGGCTATTGTAAAAATCTTACCTCCTCTTACCTTTATTTCATTTATATGAGATACAGTCATTCTTGAATCCTCTTTTGTTGAAAGGAATACCACAGGTTGTCCCTCAAATATTAATGCCAATGGTCCATGCTTAAACTCAGAAGAATAAAAGCCTTCCCCCGGAAGATAAGCCAACTCCTTAACCTTTAAAGCGCCTTCCAAAACGCCACCGTAAGAGATTCCATAGCCAAGAAATATAAAAGAGTTAAATTTGAGGAGCTCTTTTGCCAATTCTTTTGTTGTAGAATCGTATTCTTCAACCAAAATTTTCACATACTCAGGCAAGTTTAAAAGTTCATCCAAAATTTTTTCATTTCCCGACAAAACTGCTGCCATAGTCAAAAAGGAAACTACCTGATTTGTAAATGTTTTTGTCGCAGCCACACCAATTTCAAGATCAGATAAAATAGGAAATCTTTTGAGTACTCGCATATGTAAGCTTGAGCCTGTTACATTTACCATTGAAAATATATTCTTTAACCCATTTTTCTCAAGAAAATCCAAAACTATCATAACATCTTTTGTTTCACCGCTTTGGGAAATTAACAAAAATGAATCTTCGGGCTTTAAAACTTTCCCCCATCTTTGGATAAATTCTCCCGCATTTGAAATAATCACCGTCTTTCCTGTTAAATTCTGAAGATAAAAAGAACCTATTACAGCTGCATTATAAGAAGATCCTGCTCCAACAAAAAATACTCGAGATGATTCGAACATTTCCTTAAGATAAGTTTGATACTCAGTATTTTTCTTAACAAAATTAACAAGCTCTTTGATATGCTCATCCTGTTCATGAATTTCTTTAAGCATATAGTGGGGGAAATCCCCTTTATCAGCAGTATTTATATCATCCTCATAAATTAAAGGTTGGCGCTCTATTTTATCCCCGTTCTCAATACTTTTTATTGTAAATTCTTTATGATTAAAAACTACAAACTCTCCATCCATCAATGGAATATATTTTCTTGTATATAAAAGGATTGAAGGTAAATCGGAAGAAACACAAATAAAATCTTCCCCTATCCCAAGAAAAAGAGAGGAACCATTTTTTACAGCAATTATTTCATTTATATCTCTTACAGTACATACACATGCGTAGTGTCCATCCATCTTTCTATTCGCTCTCATAACAGCTTCTTCAAGAGTATAACCCTGCTCTGTAAAATCCTCAACTTGATGGCATAAAGCTTCTCCATCATTCTCTCCTTTAAATATGTGACCTTTCTCTGTTAATTCCTGTATTAGCTCCAAAGTATTAACAATATTACCATTATGAGCTGAAACAAGATTACCTTTACATCCCAAATGAGGTTGTGCATTTTCTTTTGAAGGCACCCCAAAGGTAGCCCATCTAAGTTGAATAATTCCTCTGATTCCTTTCATACACCCCATTTTTAACTTTCCATAAACTTCATCAACTTTACCCTTGTCCTTTCTTAAATCAACTTTTCCCCGGGAATCTACAGCTGCAAACCCTACGGAATCATATCCTCTGTAAGTTAATCTTTCTGCCGCCTTTTTTAAAATTTCACCCAAATTCTTTTTTTCTTCAGAAAACTGAATTCCAAATATTCCACACATTTTTTTCTCCTTACTATTTTGTGGAACTATTATATTACAAAATATCCTTTTTTTCAGCTTTAGTAATTATTTTTTTTAATATTCTGTTATTAAAAAAATAGTTCATTTTGCTCATTAAATAATTTAATATATAATATTTTATGAAAAAATTAAGCCTTATTACAATTCTATTTTTTTTGTTCTTAGGAAACATTTCAGCTCAGAATTCTGAAACAGGAAAAATTAACTATTTTCTTAAAGAAGCCAAAGTTTTTAGAGAAAAAAAACTCTATAACAAAAGCGAGAAATCAGCTAAAAAAGCTCTCGAACTGTCTGAAAAAATAAAATACGAGGAAGGTATTGAGGCTGCTGAAGAGGAATTGGCTGAAACATACTATGAAACGGATGAAGCAAAAGCTCTCACTTATTACAAAAAAATTCTTCCTAAAAAACTTCAAAAAAATAACTTTGAGCGGGTTTCTTATTATTATAATGTAATAGGTTTAATAATGATGCATAAGGGTAAGTATAGTGATGCATTAATGAATTTTAGAAAAAGCCTTGAATATGCGAGAAAAATAAAGGATTATCACCGAATGGCAAACAGTGCAAACAATATAGGACTTATTTTAAATATTTTCGGCTTTTATGATAAAGCAATAGATTACTTCAAACTTTCAATGGAATACGAAAAAAGAGTTAATAGGAATGCTTATTTTGGAAATACTTATATAAACATAGCTAATAGCTATGATTACTTAGGAAAAAAAAGAGAAGTTTTAAAATACTATGAACTTGCCTTAAAATCTGCAGAAAAATTTAATAAGACCTATGACATAGCACTTTACTATAATAATATGGGAGCAATATTTTTAGATAATAATAAACTTGAAAAAGCGTATGTATATTATAAAAAAGCTTTAAAATTATCAAAGGAAAATGATTTCAAAGACCTTAAACCCTACATATTCAACGGCATTGGAGAATACTTTTTCAAAAAAGGAGATTTTAAAAAAGCCCTTAAATATCAGAAAAAAGCGGAAGCTTTAAATCAAGAAGATAGTCTTAAAAAAACAATATACAAAGATTTAACAGAAATTTACTTAAAAATGAAAGATTTAAAAAATGCCGAAAAATATCACAAACTTTATGTAAAATGTGTTAAAAAAAAATCAAAAGAAAAAATTTACAAAGAAGTTGAAAATTTAATTATGTCCATAGAAAAGGAAAGACTGAATCAAAAGATAATGTTAGCGGAAAAGGAGAAAAAAATACAAAAACTTATAATCTGGATATTAGTCTTAACATCAATTTTAATATTAATAGGAATATTAATTCTCCTAATTAAATATAAATACAGCAAAAAAATTAATACAATTTTAGAAAAACTTTCTCGAAAAGATTCTCTCACTCAATTATCAAACAGAAGAGATATAATGGAAAAACTTGATTTCCTTTCAAAACAGTTTAAAAGATATGGAAAGATATTTTCAATAGTATTAATAGATGTTGATAATTTTAAAGATATAAATGATACTTACGGGCATAGTGGAGGAGATTATATTCTTAAGGAGCTCTCAAATCTTTTAGTTAAAAATTTAAGGGAAATAGATATAGTGGGAAGATGGGGAGGGGATGAATTTATCCTGATTCTCCCGGAAACCAATGCCGATAAGATAAAAACAGTTATTAAAAAGATTAAGAAAGCTCTTGAGAATGCATCTTTTTCTTATAATAACAAAGAAATAAAATTAACAATGACTTTTGGTATTTACGAATACAAAAAAGGGGAGAACATTGAAGAAGCAATAAATAAAGCGGATTCTGCAATGTATGAAGGGAAAAAAAGTGGGAAAAACAAAATAATAATATTTGATTAGCTTTCCTTCCTAAACAAAAGTTTAAATTTAACTCCCTTTTCAGACGGAAGTAATAAAATATCTCCCCCACTATCCGTAAGAAATTTTTTCACTATTGCAAGCCCCATCCCTGAGCCAAAGTTTTTTGTGGTGAAAAAGGGTAAAAACACTTTATCTTTAAATTCATCTTTAATACCAATACCATCATCAGAGTAAAATATATAATGAAAATTCCCTCCATCTTCATAAAATAACCTTACTTCAGTAGATCCCCCTTCTTTGGAGTTTTTAAAAAGATTAATAAAAATAGCTTTAAACAGTTCGGGATCAAAAAATATCTCAAGAGAATCTAAATCTTCTGAAAGCTCTACCCTTAATTCCTTTATTTTTATTCTATCTATTAAACCCTTAAAATTAATTTTTTTACTTTTTTTATCAATATTCCTTGATAGATTTAAGTAATCTTCCATCATTTTTAACAATTTTCTACTCTCCTCCAAAGCCACCTCTGCTTTTCCACACTCCGGTTTTTTTTGTAAAAGCTTTATATATCCTATTATAATTCCCAAACTATTCTTTATTTCGTGAGCAAGATAAGAAGCCATCTCTCCCAACTTTTCCTCTTCCTTTTTAACATTTAACATTCTCTCTATCTCTCTAATCTGAGTAATATCTTTGATAATAAGAAATAGCTTTTTATTTTTTGTATCAATAATTGAGATATTCAAACTTTTCCCTTTTACTTCAACATCCTTTTCATAGTAAGAAGACTTTTTTTCAGATAATAAAGAATAAATACTTTCTGGCAAAACATCTTCCGCACTCGTCAAAATAGCTAAATCTTTATTATCAAAAATTATTTCTTTAGCTTTTTTATTATAACTTTCAATCCTCCCATATTTATCAATCAAGATTATTCCCAGAGGAGAATTCTCAAAAACCGTTGAGTACAGAAGCTCCGCTTCCTCCGCTTTTCTTTTTTCCCTCTCGCTTTTTTCTTTTAATTCTTGCTCCTTCAATTGATAGCTTTCAAAAACTTTTATCAAGGGAGAAAGATTTTCACTATTTTTATTTCTTATGTGTTTCTTCAATTCAAAAACCAACAGAAAAAAGAACAAAACAAGTAAAAAAATACTTGCATAAAAGAATCCTCTGACCTTTTTTTCAATTTTTAAAATTGAAGCACTTTCGTTTCCCTTAACTTTTAGTAAATCACTCTCAATTATAGAAAAAGAAACAATTAAGAAAATTATTAAAAAAATAAGGATTAATCTTTCAATTTTCATCTGAACACATTATTATAAGCAATCGTAATTTTATCCCCATATAAAACAAAAAAAAGGGAAACTAATGAAAGGTATGAACCAAATGGTAACTCATAATCTTTTTCTTTTTTCATTAAAAAGACAATAAAAAGCCAGCTCACTATCCCTACAATTGAAGATAAAATAATTATAAGAAGCATTTTCATCGGGCCAAAAAAAGCACCTATAAGAATAATGTACTTAATATCTCCCCATCCAAGTCCCTCCTTATTTTTAGCTTTAAGAAACAAAAAATAAGCCCCTATGAAAATCAAAAAACCTATTAATCCCCCAATAAAAGATTCTACCCAAAATACATCCTTTCTCAAGAAAGACAAACCAAGAGCCAAAATACTTCCTCCTATTGTTAATTCATCAGGAAGAATCCTCTCCTCCAAATCAGTAAAAAAAAGGACTAAAAATATTGAAGAAAAGACCACATTTAAAATAAAAGAGAAGCTTAACCCGAAAAATTTGTAATTGACTAAAAGCAAAAAACCAGTTAAAAGCTCAACGATTGGGTATCTAATGGGAATTTTGGCTCCGCAAAAATGACATTTTCCTCTTAAAACAATATAACTTATCACAGGGATATTGTAATACCAGGGGATAGGCGTTTTGCAAACAGGGCAAAAGGAGCGGGGTTTTGCTATATTCATCTCTTTTGGAAGTCTGAAAATGAGAACATTAAAAAAGCTTCCAAAAACGAGGCCAAACAAAAAAACCGTGAATTTCCAAAAAATCTCTATTTCCATAAGAATCTTTTCCTTGATCTTATTTTTCCTGTTTTTGGATTGTAGATATAAGGGTCTCCATCATAATCGCGGGGAATCATCCTTATAAAACCTTTATAATAAAGTTCTTCCAAAGCATTGGGGTGTCTTCCATAAATATTTTTAAATCTTTCAATAATAGGTTCAAGGTTTTTTTTATCCATTTCAAATTTAATCATGTACAAATGATGATAGGCAACCTCTTTCTCATAATTAGTTTTTGCCTTATTATAAATATTTTTCCATAGTTTATAAGAAAAACCTAAATCTCCAGATTTCCATGCTATATCAGCCCATACTCTTTTTAAAAAAGCAGGCGAATTTTCCCTATGAGCAGCAATCTCATAATAATAAAAAGCTTTTTTGTACTTTTTTCTTTTCCGCAGATAATAGCCGGCATCCATAGCCATTGTCCATTCATATGGCTCATATCTTAAACCTATTTCAATGGCTTTAAGTGCAAGATCAAGTCTCCCTGCCTGAAGAGCAGCTATCATTCCTCCTATAGTAAAAGGTTCGGAAAACTTTGGATCAAGTTCCCCTATGGTTTCCAATATTGTGGGAAGATATTTAATCCGTTCCCCTATTCCAGTACTACTATAGAATTGAATCATCCATATATAATAAAAATCCGCAATTATATTTTCAAACCCTAAAGAAATAAGTTTTAAGGTTTTTTTAGGGAAAACATACAAAGCCTCATTTGTCTCAAAGAATTTTTTCTTAAAATTATAGTTAAATAGAAAGCTTATCAAAAAAATTACAATTAATAAAAAATAAAGAACAAATGTTTTTGTTTTCCTCATAATATTTCTCTGTTTTTGAAAGCAATCATACTCAACACAAGAATAAGAAGGGCATAATCAATTCCGTAAACTGTAGCATTTAAAAAATTTGAAAGAGCAATTCCCTTTGTATAAACAAGCTGATTTTTATAATTTAATATTGAAAAATTAGGAAGCACATAATAAACAATATTCACCAATAATTTTACCACTCCCTTCACTTTTGCCTCATAGTAAAGTAAAAAGTTCGAAGAAAAGTTTCCAACCACAAAAATTCCTAAAGAAAAGATTGAGCTTAGTATTGGAGTTGAAACAGAGGTAAAAAGCAGGGAAAAACTTACAAGAATCTCACCCTCAACAAAGAAGAGTAGAAGCTGAGGGAAAATATAAGGATGCAAGTTCCCGGTAACAATTAAGGCATAGAGAAAAAATATTACTCCCAAAATAACCAAGGATACAAAAAGAGTTAGGGATAAGCCCAAAAATTTACCTAAAATAAATTGCTCTCTTGATATTGGCTTTGATAGTATATTAAAAATAGTTCTCTTATCTCTTTCCTTATAAAAGAGGTTAACACTTATAAGAATAGAAAGTAAAATGGTAAAAATTTCAATTATTGCTAATCCAAGATCTAATATAATCTTTTCGCTACTTGAAATAACCAATAATGAGACAATCTTTGAGAAAAGGATAAAAGCTATGGAAAAGACAGTCAGTAAAAGAAAAAGCTTACTTCTTACGGCTTCTCTGTAAGTATTTTTAGCTATTGCTATTATTTTCATCTTTTATCTCCCAAAATAGCTCTTCTAAAGTTTTTCTTACAGGGTTTACAAACTTTATGTAGCCTCCAGCTTCTATAATTTTCGAGATTAATTTATTCGCTTCAATGGTATCTCTCACTGTTATATAAAAAACATTGCTCTTTTTCTCCGCCTTAATATACTCAATTCCTTCGGGAATTTTATTAACCCCATAAAAGCCTACATCCACCTCTTTTATTTCACCACTCACTAATTCCTCAAGAGAACCCTCCATTATTGTTCTACCCTTTACTATAATTCCGATTCTATCGCTTATCATCTCCGCATCCTGTAATATATGAGAAGAGTAAATTATAGTTCTACCCTCTTCCTTTAAACTCAAGATTAAGTCCCTCAATTTCTTTCTTCCAATAGGATCTAAACCGCTTAAAGGTTCATCAAGAATTATAAACTCCGGATCATTAATAATACTATGGGCAATACCAATTCTTTGAAGCATTCCCTTTGAATATCTTTTAAGCTGGATATCAACAGCATCCTTTAAATCAACAAGGCTTAATAGAGCTTCTATTTGTGCTTTGCTTTTTTTAATATTAAAAAGATTAGCAGAAAATTCAAGAAACTCTTTCCCTGTAAGATATTCGTAAAAGTAAGGGCGTTCTGGGAGAAAACCAATTCTTGATTTATCCTTTAAGCTTAATGCTTTTCCCTTAAAAAGTACCATTCCGCTATCCTGCTTTGAAATCCCTGTGATTATTTTAAAGGTTGTTGTTTTCCCCGCTCCATTGTGCCCCAAAAGAGAGTAAATTTCTCCTTTATACACATTAATATTTATACCTTTAAGAACTTCCGTATTTTTCAAAAGCAAAGTACCACTTGGATAAGATTTCCTCAGGTTAATTATTTCAAGAATTTTTTCTTTCATATTTTTATATTACCACAATGTTCTCTTTTTCATCAACTTGACAAGTAAACTCCAAAATTTAGAAAATCCTACTCTTTCTTTGACTGTAAAAAGTTTATCTGCTAAAATCATTTTATGAAAATTAGAGGATGGATTTTAATTATATCTTTTTTATCTATAATATTTCTCCTTAATTCTTGCAAAAACACCGAAGAACCATCTCTTTTAATATCAATAAAAATAATAGAGCTTTATGATTATAATGCTGACTCTACTTATGATAAAGCCCTCCTCTCTGTATCAGTAATTAATCCATCGGGAAAAGACATAACACTTGAAAAATATGTAAGTGAATGTTTTGACAAAGACGGGAACCTTATATTTAAACAGACAATTCTGGATCCCTACCCTTATAAACTGGGAGGACTGGAGAAATACATTTGGAATAATATTTCTATAAATCTTACATATGACGGTAAAAAAGTAAAAAAATATAAATTCACCCTTTATTATCTTGACAACAATAAGAACTATTCTACTTACGCAGAAAAAACTCTTAATTAAAGTTCTTTTTTCTCAATGATCAGTTTTGTAACTCCTATAATAGCTCCTATAAAGAGCACAAAGCCGCCCATCAAAAGATGTAGCGCACTCATTTTTAACCTCGTATATTAATATACGCCTAAACCATCCATTGTCAAGAGAGAAAAAGAATCGCTTTAATACCTTTCAAAAAAGCTTTTTTATAATCTTTAAAATCGAACATTCTCATTCCTTCCAGTTGAGGACATAAAAGATACTCTTTTTCTATAATTTTTGGAAATAGAGGCGGTCTCTTCTTTAACAAATAAATAAGATTATTTATAATTGGTATAATGTCATTTTTATCGTTTACATTACTTTTTTTTTGCCCTAAGTATTTTATAAGATCAATTACTTCTTTTGAAACATTTAAAATAATACTTTGTAATTTGGAACCTGAACTCTCATCTGTTAAACCAGAAACATCAGAGATAACTAAATTTAATTTATTAAGAAAAACACTCTTATTCACTTTTCTAGCTATATCCACTCCAAATAGGTCTAAAACACCACCATCCAAAAGAAGCCTTTTCCCAAATTCCACAGGCTCAAAAACAAAAGGTATTGCAGATGAGCCTAAAACTGCCGGAATAATTTCCCCCTTTGAAAAAACCATCCTTTTACAGCTTTTTATATCCACAGCATTAATAAAAAGTGGAATTTCTGTCTCTTCAAATGTTTCTACAGGCAGGTAGTTACTTAGTAGTCCTCTCAAAATTTTACTTCTTCGACTCGGCTTAACACTTTTTAAAAGAGAAAGCTTTCTAAATGCCCTATCCTCAATAGTATAAAAATTAAAAATTTCATCAGGACTCATACCTCCGGCATAAAATGCCCCAACTATTGCTCCAGCAGATGTTCCTACGATAAAAGCGGGCTTTATACCATTTTCTTCAAGAATTTTTAAAATACCCACATGAGCAATTCCTCTCGCTCCCCCACCTGACAAAACAAGTCCTATCTCTTTCCCCTTTAAATTTAAATCAATTCCTACTTTTATTTTCGAAGGAACAAAAGCAGGTTCCAGAATTGTTCGAATGTATTCTTTTACTTTATCAACTGATTTTCTTAAAACATCAATTTCCTTTATCAGATTCAAATCTCTTCTCCTTTATATTCACAGATTTAACACACCTGAAACCATGATAATCTGCCCCATTGGAAGAATATCTTAAAAGTATTCTTCCATTATAAGAAACAAGGTAAGTAAAAACCCTTTTTTCTTTATTATAACTTTGAACATTCATTCCCTTTTCAGAAGTCCAGTAATATATAATCATAGAATTGGGATCCCAGAGTGGAGTTTCTTTATCCGGAGTAACTTTGTAAACAGGTTTTCCCTTCTCATTGATAAAACCTTCACAATTCTTACCATTTTTAGTAAGAGACCTCACAATTTCCTCCCTCGTGGGAAGTCTCCAAATATCCTGCCTTTCTGATAATAGTTTTTTCCCACTTTCGTCAAGAAAAGAGCAAATTCTTTGAGCCTCATACCAATTCACACCTCTTTTTGGAGATCCCGGGCCTTGTGGTGCCCAAGCTAAAGTCACACCATTCCCCTCTACTACTCTCAATCCAAAATTATGATCATTGTATCTTGTAGAAACTCTTATACAATTGGGAATACCAAGAGAAAAAATTATCAAAAGAGGAAATACGATAATTAATATGGAAGCTATTTTCTTACTTTTTATTTCAAAAAAATAAAATGAAAAACCTATTAAAAGAAGAGGGGCAGTAATCGGGAACCAGATTAAAAACCTTCTAAAAGAAAATGGAATATTCCCTCCAAAAAAAATTAAATAAGAGAAGCCCAACCACACAAAAATCCACAAAAGTCCTCCTATTTTGTGCCATTTTATTGAAATCAAGGACAAGAGAATAATAATTAGCGGTATGGAAAGGTATTGAATAAACATAAGAGCTATATTTTTTAAAATTGAGTTAAAATACCACCCTTCGTGAAAATTTTCAATTATTCCCCAGAATGACCAGAAACCTGAGATAATCAAAAGAAAAATTATTGTAACCCAATTTATTGTTTTTATCTTTCTCTCACTCATAATATTTTTCCTTAATGAATTTCATAAATTATTTTAAAAACAATTCAATAACTGGAACTTCAACAGGAGATTTTCTTATGGGAAGTTTAAGAACCAATGTATTTTTGGAATATCTTCTTTCTACAACCGTCCAATACGGCTTCTTTACAATTTGAACTTCAGAAGCGTCATTTAAAAGCTGAGCATATGCCACTTTACCTGCAAAACCATCAAGAAAAAGCCTTCCGACAGAGGGCCACACAAGCACATGAACATAGAGTCTTTTTGTTTCAGGATTATAGGTCAAAATGCAATTATCAGGTTTTTTAAATTCAGGGGGAGCTTCGGTACATCCATATATTGACCTGCTGTGATACCTCATCCACTCTCCTATCCCTCTAAGTCTTTCAACTGTTCTATAATCAAAAGTTCCTCTCCCTGTTGGTCCCACATTCAAAAGCAAATTTCCTCCCTTGCTGACAGTATCTACAAGCATAATAATAAGCTGCCTTACACTTTTCCATGTGTATTCATCCCTGTAATACCCCCATGAGCCTGAAAATGTTTGACAGGTTTCCCACGGCACCTTTTTCCCTTTGTAAGTAAGCCATCTTCTGGGTAAAAATTGCTCCGGGGTTCTGTAATCCCAACCTGCTGGAAAATCCAAAAGATCAAGTCTATCATCAACTATAATATTTGGTTGAAGTTTTCTCACAAGATTTATTATCTTAATTGATTGCCAATCATTTCTTCCCTTTCCCGGCTTTCCGTCTCTCGGAGGGAAAGAATAATCAAGAAAAAGCGTTGATATTTCACCATAGTTGGTTAACAATTCTGTTAATTGATTCATCATGTACTTTACATACTTTCCCATATCCCTGTGTTTTGCCTTCTTCATAAACTCCTTATTTTCAAACATCGGATGATTCCTATCAGGTACATAATCAGGGTGATGCCAATCCAAAAGGGAATAATAGAATCCAACCTTTAGTCCTTCCTTTTTAAAAGCTTCTACAAATGGTCTTATTAAATCCTTACCATATGGAGTATTGGTTACCTTATAATCCGTATATTTCGAATCCCAAAGACAGAATCCTTCATGATGCTTTGTAGTTATAACAACATATTTCATCCCTGCCTCTCTGGCAAGTTTTGCCCACTCAGAGGGATTGTAAAGATCAGGGTTAAAATGTTTAAAGTATTTCTCGTACTCTTTATCACTCATCTTTTCATTTCTTTTTACCCACTCATGCCTTGCAGCAAGGGAATAAAGTCCCCAATGTATAAACATTCCAAACCTTGCCTTTCTCCACCACTCCATTCTTTTTTTCTTTTGAGCGGAAGTTTCTTTAAAAGCAATAGTATCTCCTGCTATTAAAGGCAAAATAGTTAAAAAAAGTAAAATGATAAAAATTTTCTTTTTCACACTCAACCTCCGAAATTTTATTAAAAATTATATTCCATAAATACTTCACTAACAATATTTTTTGAAAAAAGAAACTCACGAGACAGCCAAACAGCTGTTCCAGCCGTTCCATCAGAGCAGCAAACCCTCCTATCCTAAAAAATCTTTTAAATGAAGAAACAAAAGAAAATATCAGAATAGAATAAAGAAAATTTTATTTTCAATAATGGCTAACTCAAAAACAAGACACAAGACATATTTAGCTGCTCAGCTGCTCGGCTTGGGGCTGCTCAGCTTTAAAACTTACTTAAATTTCTCTTTACTCTTTCTTCGTGGGGATTTTTGTGAGAATAAACAAAGAAATTTTATTCATCCAAAAAAATTGATATAATAAATTCTTCTTTTTTGCCAATGTAGCTCAGTCGGTAGAGCAACTGATTCGTAATCAGTAAGTCGGGGGTTCAAGTCCCCCCATTGGCTTTTTTAATAAAACATTAGGAGGGAAAATGCAAAACAGTGAAAAAAAATTGTGGGGCTTTCCTTTGACCTTCTGGTCAGCCAACACAATAGAGCTCTTTGAAAGAGCCGCCTATTATGCGGTAGCATCTTTTGTTGTTATATATTTACACGAAACCCTGGGGATGTCCCCTACATTTTCAACATTTCTAAATGGGACAATTCTCTGGGGTATAATATATTTTTTACCGATTTTAAGCGGAACACTTGCTGACAAATATGGATTTAAAAAATCACTCACTCTTGCCTTTATACTTATTACCGCCGGCTATTTTATAATGGGAAATGTTCAAAAATTCTGGCCATCAATTGTGGGACACTCTCAAAATGTTGATTATACAATCCCAATTGTAATAGGAATTGTTTTCATAGGAATCGGAGGCTCCTTCGTGAAACCGTGTATTTCCGGAACAGTTCAAAAAACCGCAGGTGTTCTTGCAACTCTGGGTTTCGGTATTTTTTATATGACAATAAATGTAGGCTCAATGTTCGGAAGAACAGTATCCTACTTTGTAAGAATCAAGCTGGGAATTCCTGCAATTTTCTCATATGTTGCCACAGCCTTTGCGTTTATCGGACTATTGGTAGTAATTTTCATATACAGAGAGCCAAAATATCAGGAATCGGAAAAAGTTTCCGAAAAGGAACTTCAAAAACCTAAAACCCTAAAAGATGCTTTAATTGGAATGTTCATTGTTTTGAAAAATCTTAAATTCGTATTTTTCCTCATTGTTATCGGATTTTTCTGGTTTATTTATGTACAGATTTACAATCTTATCCCCCTATTTTTAAGATTCATTGATAAAAATGCACCTGTTGAACTCTACACACTTGTAAACCCTGTAATGATCGTTTTCCTTCAGCTTCTTATAACAAAAATATCCAAAAAATGGACACCTCTAAGATCAATAATGGTCGGAATAGGAATAACAGTAATTGGGATGCTTCTAAACACAGTACCATTCCTCTTTCACCTTGATCCCGCCTTGAAAAAGAGTATCGCAGGGGTTATGCTCCCGGTAGGAGGTGTTTTTATGCTCTTTTCAATAGCTTCGATGGCATTGGGAGAGATGTTTGCATCTCCGAGAATATATGAATACATAGGAGCAATAGCTCCTAAAGGACAGGAAGGGCTTTATTTGGGTTATGCAAATCTTCCGATGGCAATAGGAACAATCGTAGGTGCTCCGATAGGCGGAATGTTCTTCCAGCACTTTATCCTCGACCCCTACAATGCGGGAAAACCCATTCAGGCACCTATAATGTGGACAATAGTGGCATTTATGGGAGTACTTTCAATAGCAGGAGTAATTCTCTATGATAAACTGCTTTTGAAAGACAAAAAATAGGTGAAAATAGAATTTTCAAAGCATAAAAAAAAGCTTTTTATTTTAATCCTTATTTTACTGATATTTGTAAGCTATTACAAAAGTTTGAGCAATTATTTTTTTTCGGATGATTTTGAATGGATTTCAAGAGCAATAGTATCTCAGGCAGAACCTCTCAGAGCTTTCAAAGTTTACGGAAGGGATTTTAACCCTGTGTTTATAATAATATTATCCATTCTAATAAAAATTTTCGGAGTTTCGGCTTTTCCCATAAGACTTTTTTTCCTTTCTCTCTTTGCTATAACATTTGCTTTTCTTTTCCATACTCTTGAAAAAAGATTAAATTTCTCTCAAATTACAGCCTTTTCAGCAACTTTTTTAGTAGCTCTGAATGTTTATATCTCAGAGGCAGCTCTCAACCTTGCAGCTTCTGTTTATTTCCTTGCATTTTTTCTTTTTCTCATCTCCTTTAACTATCTTTCGGAAAAAAAGATTTACCTGTTTTTCATCTTATTTACTCTTGCCTTTCTCACAAAGGAAATGATTATTTTAACCCTTATCCCGGTTTTTATATTTTCAGAGAAAAAAATAAAAAAACAAATTCTCATTTTCGGAGCTTCCCTTTTAACATTAAGATTTATAATTCAATTTTCTACTACATCTCAATACACATCCTTTGTATCAAAGAAACTTTTTCTTGCAAAGCTCTACTTTATACTTTTACGCTCAATAAACTTATCTCCTTATAAAATAAACCCGATTTACGGGCTTTTTCTCTTAACAAGCATAATCTTGCTTATCCTTATTTATATGGTCAAATTCGGTGGAGAAAAAGATAAAACAGTTGTTTGTATTTTTGTTTTCTGGATTTTATATACAATATTCTTCGCCTTTTTGCCAAAACTCTCATCAAGATATATTCTCTACCCTTCAATCGGTTTTATTCTAATTTATCTTAAAATATTTGATGCATTTTCAAAATACAAAATAATCAGGTTCGCTTTAACACTCCTTTTGGTACTCTCCTTTGTTTACAATTACCCTAAAATAGGGAAGGAGATTGAGGACTATAAAATATTAGGCGATTTTTCAAAAAACTTTTTAATAAAAATTAAAACAGAATTTGTAAAAAATATAGACCCTAAAAGAAAAGAACAGACAATAAAAATAAAAAAGCCTGAAAAAACAGCTCTTATTTTTACATATGCAATGGTCAAAAGAAGAGGAAATCTACCTAAACTTCTACCCATGAGAAAAAATTCATTGGGAGGAGTAATCTATCTAAAAGATTTAATACCAATAACTTTTTATCCTGAAAGAATTGCAATTTTTAAGCCTAAAAAAATTACTCAAACTCATTTTATTGGTCAAATCCTATTTTTAAAGTAATTTTTACTTAAAGGTGTGAGATATATATGCAATTGTAATATTAAAAGACGAAAGTTTATTCCAGGAGGAGATAGCTCCTGATACATAGGTGTAAACAGTATTTCCAAAAACATAGCCCACTCCGCCCGAGAGAACTGATTCATACTCCGCTGAAAAAAGGTGCGATGCCTTAAGGTTACTCCTCCAGCCCAATGTTATAAATGAAATATTTGAAAAAAAGTGGATCATTGAAAAAGCAATCGGCTGTTTTAAATCACCGGAATAAAAATCCTCAATACTTTTTAAATATATTGAAAAATTAAATGATGTTGAGCGAGAAAGGATAAAAGTCGCCCCCCCTTCATAGCGACTTGGAAGGGTTTTATCAAGCTCTTCTATTTTAACCTTATTAAGGGGTGAAATTTTCAGTGAAATGTAAAAAGACCGGTAAACAGCTAAAGAAAGTGATGATTCAAGTGTATAAAAGGAAAGTTTGTCAGAGGATTTATCTTTATTCATTACAGGGTTAAGCTCATCCCTTGTTTCCAAAAAAAAGTTGTAAAGATCTCCGTAATTTCTAAAATATTCAGCAGAGCTAATGTTACCAAAGTAAAATCTCCCATCATATCTTTTAAGGCTTACTCCATACTGAAAATTACCGCTTCTCTTGTAATAGGTAAGACCGTAAATATCCCCTTTAAAACCTTTTAAGTTATAGTACTCATTATCTGAATTGTATCTTACAAAAAGATTGTCAAGGGATATCTTAAATATTGAGAAATTTCCGTAAGCCGCCACAAGCGAAGTACTCTTCATTCCTTTGAAAAAATTATTTTCACTTAAATTAGCATTTTTATTGTAAAGAAACTCCCTGAAATTCCCATTATCAACAGTATAATTTACCTTTGAAAAGGCAGCGGATGGAGGAAAACTTCCCCCTGGAATATAAAGACCTATTGTAGGAGAAAACTGAAATATAGTATAAGTATAACCTGTTCCCACTCCAAAAGGTGAAGGTTCGAAAAGTCCGTCAAAGGAGAATGAAAAAGCAATTATTCCCACCAAGATTAAAAAGAAAATCGATAATTTTTTCATTTTTTAATATAAAGCATCTTTATTTTTATGTCAAATAATAAGAAGACCCGAAGCCTTAAAGATTTCAAGACTCCAAAACAGTCTTCATAATTGTCTTATCCTCTTAAAAGATTGATGAGGGGAAAAACAGCCAATAAAAGGAAATTGATTTCAAATTGACTAATAAGCCAAATTAATTTATATTTTAAAATGAATAAATTTAAGATAGAGATTCCGAGCAAAATAGAGCTTATAACTCCGGTAACAGAAGCTTTAAATTCCATATGTGATGAACTCCCCCTGGATAATGATAAAAAGTGGGCACTCGAAATTTCATTAAGAGAGGCGCTTGCAAATGCAATAGTTCACGGTAATAAAAAAGATCCTACAAAACAAATTTTTATTGACTTTTTGTGGGATGAAAAAAGCTTTATAATTACAATTGAAGATGAAGGGAAAGGCTTTGTCCCTTCAAAGGAGGAGATAAAACCATCTCTTGACACATGCGGAAGAGGAATGACTATTATCAAATCAAAAATGGATTCTGTTGAATATAAAAAAGGGAAGAGGGGTTTTAAATTAATTTTAGAAAAAATAATAAAATAGTGTCATTTTTTCCTCATTTTTATGTTTTTTTGACATTAAGCTTTAAGAAAAAATTCCGATATAGTATGTGAGGTAGAAAGATGACTGTATATACAGAAATCAGTATAATAAGAAGTAGCGTAAGGCCAATAAAATCAAGGATAGATGCTCTCAAAGAGAAAGAGAGCAAAGTTAAAGAATCAAAAGAGGATTCTACTTCTACAAATACAAAAGGTGTCAAAAACAATGAAATTGAAAGGGAAATTTTATCATACAATGCTGATGGAACAATCGAGCAAGTAGCCTTAGAAAACAAGCATCTCATTGATGTTTTGGGATAATGGCATAAAATTTGACGGGAGTTTAGCGGAGGAAAGAGATGAGAATCGTAATTTACAAAGACAAAGAGCTTTTTGAAAAGATAAAAAAGCTTGAAAACAGTAAATTAAGTTTTGCTCTGCTAAACTCTATCAAAGAATCAGATTTTGATAATAAGCTAATAATTATAAATTATAATGAATTAAAAAATTTAAAAAGAAAAACCGAAGGGAAGATTTTTCTGCTTTACAGTCCCACTAAAAATCTCAAAAATACAATTAAGCACCTTAAAAGAGGAGCAATTGACATAATAGCGGAAGATTTTTCGGATAAAGAAATAGAAGAAACGATAAAAAATGCCGCAGAAAGCTTTACTCTTTATAAAAATAAAGTTTTAAATAAAGAATTGGAAAAAATAGGAGAAATTGCAAGAGGTCTTTTTTCATCTTATAACCTTAATGACTCTCTCAACAATATCCTTGAATACATTAAAAATTATGTAAAATCAGAAAGAGTTTTTATCTCAATAATAAAAAAACAAAGGGAAAAAATTATTGCAACTGTCGGAGATGAAATTAATACTTTAAAAAAAGAATACAGTAAGATAAGAAACCATGAATGGCTAAAAATAATTAACAAAGAAAAAAACTATGTTTACTTTAAAAAAGGAGAGATTGAAACATTAAAAAATATTCACAAAGAGGATTTTATCAAATTCCCATTAACTTTAAAGGATAAACTCATAGGAATAATAACAATTGATAATAAGTATAAGCTATTACCAAAGAACATAAACACAGAATTTTTAAAAATGGTTGCCCTTCTTCTCTCTGTTCACATAGAAAATTACAAAATATACACAGAAGCAATCAAAGCAAGAGAAGAGTTAAGAAAAAGGGAGGAGAGAGAATTTTTACAAAAACTAACAATGAGCCTCAATCATGAAATAAACAATCCTTTGACAATAGCTTATTTAAACTTAGAGTCACTAAAAAGGAAACTAAATAATCCTCAAAATATTGAAAAAAATCTCTCAGGATTGGAAATTTCTCTCGAAAGAATAAAGGGGATAATGGACAACATTAACAAACTTGAATCTGAAAAATTTATAAAATCAATGAAAAAAAGGGAATTTATTGATTTTAGGTATGAAGCATAAAAAAAAACTTTCATTTTTTTCTTAACAATAATAGTATTATTAAATTTTTCTATATCTGCTCAAAATAATATCCTAAAAAAAACGGAAAAGCTTTATTCCTCCGGAGAATATGAAAAAACAGTAAAATTAATTGAAGATTATTTAAAAGCACATCCAAAATATTATGATGTTAAATTAAAATATTACCTTGGAATGTCTCTGTTCAAATTAAACAAGGATAGGGAAAAAGCTGTAAAATCTCTTGAAGAATATCTGAAAAAGGGAGGCGATGTCAAAAGCCCTGAGCCATTACTTTACTTGTACAAAGCATATTCCAAAACAATATATACAAAAAAAGCTAATTATTACCTAAAAGTACTTTTAAACAATTTCCCATTTGATAAAGAGGTAATACCACTTAAACTTAATTACATTAACAAAATGTTAAGTATTAAGAACTGGAGTGAAGCTCTTTTCTATTTAATAGACCTTGAAGATAAAGGTTATTCAAAAAAATATCCTATTATAATCTTTTACATAGGAAAAGCCTATTACCAAAAGGAAACTTTTGAAATAGCAGCTGAATATTTTAGAAAATATCTCAAAATTAAACCTGATTTTCTAAATTATGCCCCTGAAGATATTTTTGCCATAGGAAAAAGCTTTTACTCTGTCACGGATTATAATTCAGCTCTAAAAGTTCTTATGTTTTTTGTGAATGTTTACCCCAAAAATTCAAATACAGCAGAAGCATTGTATTTAATTGGAGAAACTTTTTACTTACAAAAAAAATACAGGCTATCAGCTCTTTTTCTTAATGAAGTTATCAACAGGTATCCAGACTTTCCCATTGCAAATAAAGCAAGAATAAGAATAGCAGACAGTGTAGCTCATCTCACAAAAATTGAGATGGAGCAACTTAAAATACCCTATTATCTTAAAAAACCGGAGAGAGTTTACAGAGAAATCATCCGAAAAGCCACTAATTTAAAAGACAAGCATTTGGCATTTATTAAATTGATTGAGATGTATAATAAAAGGGGGAGGATTGAAGATGGGCTTTTTGAGCTGTTTGAATACCTTAAAGGTACCTTAGTTGATCCAGAAGGAGAGAATATATATAGAAAATATTTTGACAAATTCTTGAAGGAAGCAAAGGAGAAGAAAAGAATTCTTTTTTACTTTCTGAGGACAAAAAAGAGCACAGCATTCTTAAAAAACTATGAAATTGAAAAATTGGCGGAGATATTTAGAAAAATGAATCTTTACAAAATAGAAAGACTCCTTTTAAATAGACTCTACATACTTGCTACAAAAAAAGAGGAAAAGAAAAAAACATTAATTAAACTATTAAGAAATTCCTATGCTTTACTTGATTGGAATGAATTCAGAAAAAATATAAGGTTATTTCAAAGATTGTACCCTCTTGAAAAGCTTCCCGTAGACATAAAAATAGGGCTTGCGGAATATTATTTTACAAAAGATATGTTGGATGATGCAAACAATGTATTAATTTCAGGAAAAAGAGAATTTTCAAAAACCGCTTACTATACAAAGGCATTGATTTTGCTTCTAAAAATATCAGTCAAAAAAAACAAATGGAAAGAAGCTAACTCAACACTAAAAATATTATCTAAAAGAAAAATTACAAGGGAAAAAGATAAATTAGATGTTCTTGTTCCTGCTGCTATTACATACATAAATACAAACCAAACAACCAAAGCTATTGTAACTCTAAAACAGGTTCTTAAATTTATTCCGGAAAATAAAGATTGGGCACTCTTTCAACTTGGAAAAATCTATTTTCAGAAAGGAGATTTAAAGAATAGTAAAATATACTGGGATAGGCTTAAAAGTGTTTACCCGAAAGGCTTCTGGACCAAACAGATAGAATTCGTGGAAATACTTTCCAAAAAGAAAAACATCCCCAAAAGTGATTAAAATATTTTTCCGGGATTCAACAAATTCTCAGGATCAAAGATTCTTTTTATTTTACGGTGTATTTCCACTATCTCAGGTGATAATTGATAACTTATAAATCTCTTTTTAGCTATACCTATTCCGTGTTCTCCCGAAAGAACCCCTCCCAAATCAACAACTTTTTTAAAAAGCTTTTCTAAAAGTTCGTCAACAAATATCTCCTGCTCCTTTTTCAAAAAAAAGTTTGTGTGTATGTTTCCATCCCCTATATGACCAAAGAGGACAGTTTTTACATTATATTCTTTCCCCAACTGATAAACAAAATCCACTATTTCAGGAAGCTTACTTCGAGGAACAACTATGTCTTCATTATATTTTATCAAATCAGGTTTTGACACAGCCCCTGAAATATTTCTTCTTATCTCCCAAATTTTCTCCTTTTCCTCAGAATCAGTAGCATAAATTATCTCCTCCAATTCATCATCAGAAAAAAGAGCTTTTATTTCTTTCAGCTGATTCTCTACTTCTTCCCTATCTCCATCAAACTCCAATATAAGATATGCTGAAATACTTTCACTTACCTCTAATCCCAAAAATTTAAAAACCTCTTTTATTGAAACTCTGTCCATAAATTCAAGCGCAGAAGGGAAAAAGCCATTTGTAATTATTTTATTCACACCTTTAACAGCCTCTCCCAGTGACCTAAACCCCAACCGGGTAACTCCACTAAACTTTGGTTTTGGAATAAGTTTTAATGTAATTTCAGTTATAATTGCAAGAGTCCCCTCTGAACCTATGAGAAGATCAGTAAGATTATACCCCACAACATTTTTAATGGTTTTCCCACCTGTTCTTATAATTTCACCATTTATCAAAACTGCTTCAAGTCCTAAAACATAATTTTTTGTAACCCCATATTTGAAACAGTGTGGCCCACCTGCATTTTCCGCAACATTTCCTCCAATCGTAGATGTTTTATAGGAGGCCGGATCAGGGGGGTAAAATAATCCATACCGCTCCACCTCTTTTACCAAGTCATAGGTAACAACTCCCGGCTGAACAATGGCTATCGTATTATCCACACTCACTTTTATAATCCCATTCATCTTTGAAAAAGAAATTAAAATACCTTGATTAACGGGTAAAGCTCCTCCTGTCATCCCGGTACCAGCTCCCCGTGGAGTTATTGGAATTTTATATTTTGAAGCAATATTTACTATTTTTACCACATCTCTTGTACTGTCCGGAAATACAACAACATCAGGTAAAAACTTGCGTCTCATACCATCATAAGAATGAGTTATAAGATACTCCCTCGCCTCTTTTACCTTTCCCTTACCAAGAACCTTATAAAGCTCTTTTATATAATCCTTCACTTCTTAAATCTCTCGATTAAATATTTTTCCACGATAGGAGGAACCAAATCAGGAGCTCTTCCTCCAAAACTATAGATTTCTTTTATAACGCTTGAATTTAAAAATGTATAATTCAATCCGGGGACCATAAAGAATGTTTCAAATTCCGGCGAAAGCTTTCTATTTATCAATGCCATCTGAAACTCAAGTTCAAAATCTGATACAGCTCTTAAACCTCTTATAACAATATTCATTTTCTTTTTTTTCAAATAATCTATCAAAAGCCCTTCAAAAGCATCAACATGAACTCTTTCTTCATCTTTAAAAACTTCCTTTATTATCTCCATCCTTTCCTCAAGAGAAAAGAGAGGCTTCTTTTTGGGGTTAACAAGAACTGCAATTGTCAAATCATCAAATATTTTAAGTGCTCTTTTAACTAAGTCAATGTGTCCATATGTTATCGGATCAAAAGAACCGGGATAAACAGCTGATCTCTTCATTTTCACTTAATCATTCTATCATATATTTCCGAAACAGTAAAACCTACGAAAAGGAAAGCAAAGGAAGTAATTAAGTTTTCAGAGTAATACTCCATAATAAAGTATGAAAAAATAATTCCTAAAAAAGCTAAAAAATATGACAATCTCAAAATCAACCGTCTTTTTTCTTTTGGGAAAAAGGTCCATCCAATTATTGCTATAATAAACCCGCTAAAAGCAAGGATAAAAAGGAGAGAAGGAAACCACATAAAATATAATAAACCAAAACATTTATTTTGCCAAATAAAAACTTTTTTCAAAAAAAATTTAAGAAGGTACTTGACATTGAATAAATTTTGCCCTATACTTTGTTAGTGAATATTAACTAACAGGAGTTAGAAAATGAAATATAGCAAAAGACAGTATGAAATATTAAACAAATCAATAAAGTTGATTGCGGAAAAAGGCATACAGAGTCTTACCATAAAAAACCTTTCAAAAAGCATAGGCATAACCGAACCCGCAATATACAGACACTTTGAAAACAAATTTGAAATCCTAAAGGCAATTCTAAGTTTATTTAAAGATGAAATAGAATCAAATTATTCTCATTTAAAATCCCCCGGTCTTTCTCCCCTTGAAAAACTTGAAAAAATTTTTGATTTTCACATAGAAAAATTTAATTCAAATCCACATTATGCATCAGTTATTTTCTCAGAGGAGCTTTTTAAAAATGACCCAAAATTAGCCACAATTATCGAGAAAATAATGCTTTTTAATATAGAAAAGACAAAGAAAATAATCCAGGAAGGGCAGAAAACAGGAGAGATTAGAAACGATATAAAAACAGAGGAGCTTGCTATCATCTTTTTAGGAAGCTTAAGACTCTTGGTTAAAGAGTGGGTACAGGGAAATTTTAAATCTGATTTATTAAAAAAGGGAAAGAGTTTTAAAAAATCAATTTTAAAAATAATAAAAAACAATTGTTAAAAAAAATAAAATGAACAAAAGAAAAATAAAATTTTTATTTGTTAAGTTAGTTAACATTAACAAACATGGAGAGTGAAAAATGGAGGAATTTGTAAAAAAATCACTAAAATTCTCAATCCTCGTCATAGTTGTTATTCTTGCGATAACCTTATTTTTTGCAAAAATTGCAAAGGACAATTCAAGGTTAGAAACAAACCTTGATAAGTACATGCCTCAGGATCATCCGGCTTTCAAGTATAGCAACATGGCTGAGGAATGGTTTAATATCAAAGATGCTGTAATGATTGCAATTTACAACAAAGACGGTATTTTCAATCACGCAACCTTAAAGAAAATCAAATCAATCACAAAAGAGCTCGGGAAGATGAAAGAAATCAGAAAAGAGGACATCACCTCTCTTTACACTGCTGACAATATAGTTGGGACAGAAGATGGACTTGATGTTAGATCATTTTACAAAAGAGTACCCAAATCAAAGGAAAAACTTGAGAAAACCAAGAATATGGTTGTAACGAATGATATGGTTTACGGGAAAATAGTATCAAAGAACCTCAAAGTTGCAATAGTGGTGGCAAGAATTGATGATGATGTTTTCTCTCAGGATTTTTACCACAGAATCCTAAAGTTAGCAAAAAAGTATGAAGGCCCCGAAAAAATCTATGTTGCAGGAAGACCTATAGTTGAAGGCACACTTGCCTATCTTATGCCAAAGGATATGAAAAAGATGGTTCCGATTGTCATAATTTTCATTTTAGGTGTTCTCTGGTTTTTGCTCAAAAGTTTTAAAAACACAATTACCACATTAATTGTTGTTTTAATAAGTACGGTGTGGACATTCGGACTTATGGCTGCTTTTCATATTCCGATTTATGCGGTAAGTACAATGATACCGGTTATGCTAATAGCAATTGGTGTCGCATACGGAGTACATCTTTACAGCCATCTTGAACTCCATATGAAAGAAAACCCTGAAATTTCCAAAAAAGACGCTATTACTAATATGGTAAAGGAAATGTGGAAGCCTGTTATGATGGCGGCAGTTACAACCATGGTGGGTTTTGTATCCCTTCTAACTTCTCAGGTTTATCCTGTGAAATACTTCGGACTTTTTTCAGCTTTCGGAGTTTTTTCAGCATTCATTTTATCAATGCTTTTTATCCCTGCTGTTCTTTATGTATTTAATCTTCCGAAATTCAAATCAAAAAAGAATAAAGAGGAGCATACTAAAATCTACTTTACTGCCACTGAGAGAATAATAAGAAATAAAAAACTCGTTATAATTATCACATTTCTTATTCTTCTTCTTTCAATTTACGGAATAACAAAGGTCTGGATTAGTTCAAGCTTTCTTGAAAAATTTGAGAAAAACAGTGAAATTCGCAAAACAGATGCATTCGTAAATAAAAACTTCGGTGGAACAACCACTTTGAATGTTATCTTGGAAGGGAAGAAAAAAGATACATTTAAAACACCCGAAGTTCTTTCTTTAATGTTAAAGATGCAGAGCAAAGTAACCGGCTCACTTAAGGTTGTCGGAGATTCTTTCTCTCTTGCGGATTTTATAAAAAGAATGAACAAAGTTATGCACGCTGATAAGGAAGAGTTTAACAATATTCCAAACAATAAAGACTTGATAGCTCAATACCTTTTACTCTATGAAATGTCAGGAGATCCTGAAAATCTGTGGAGAGTTGTTGATGATAAGTATCAAAAAGCAAATCTAACCTTTCAGTTAAAAAGTGATGATTCGGTTCAATTGAAAAAAGCAATAAAAGTAATAGAAACTTTTAGAAATGAATTTGAAAAATTGGGAGTAAAAATTAATTACGCAGGTTCGGGTTATAAGGCTCTTGTATTTACGGATCTCCTTCTTGAAGGACAGATTTCAAGTCTTTTGGTCTCTTTGCTCATAGTTATCATTCTTCTTTCAATCATGTTTAAAAACTTTTACATAGGGCTCATCGGCTCTGTACCGATTGTTCTAACAGCTGTTATAAATTTTGGAGTTATGGGCTGGACAAATATACCTCTTTCTTCCACAACAGCATTAATATCAAGCATCGCCATAGGAATAGGAATCGATTATGCAATACATTTTATAGACAGGTACAGAATTTATGCAAAAGAGTTTAAAGACAAAGATTTAGCTTCAAAACACACTATGTATCACTCGGGAAGAGCAATTCTTTTTAATGCTATGGTCGTAATTGCAGGATTCATGGTTCTTGTGTTTTCAGTATTCCCACCTAACAGAAACTTGGGAGAGCTTGTCTCTCTAAATATGTTTACAAGCTTTTTAGGGACATTAACAATAATGTTTATTATTCTTTACATAAAAAATATTTACTTTAAAAAGGAGGTAAAAAATGAAAATTAAGTTTAGAAATTTTATTATTTTAATTATTGCAGTTACCTTTATGGCAGGCGGGCTTTTTGCTCAGAAAAAACTTACGGGACTTGAAATTATGAAAAAGGTTTATAACAGGCCCTCTCCAAAAGAAATGGAAGCAAAACTTACAATGACACTCATTAGCTCAAGCGGTAGTAAAAGAGTCAGGACAATAAAACAGTTTATTAAAGATTTTGGAAAAGTTGAAAAAAAGATAATGTTTTTCCTTTCCCCCGCAGATGTCAGGAACACATCATTTATGAACTGGAGTTATGATGATCCCAACAAAGACGATGATCAGTGGATTTATTTGCCAGCACTTAAAAAAGTTAAAAGAATTTCAAGCGATAGTAAAGGCGATTATTTCATGGGCTCTGATTTCACTTACGATGATTTGGGAGATAGAAACCCCGAAGAGGATAATCACAAAATTTTAAGAATGGAGAAGGTTAATGGTCTTGACTGCTATGTCATAGAGAGCACTCCCAAAGATGAAGATTATATGTATTCAAAAACAATCACATGGGTGGTGAAGGACAGATGGTATGGAGTCAAAAAAGAGTTTTATGATGAAGACGGAGAATATCTCAAGACTTTAACGCTCAAAAAGGCTGAAAATATAAAAGGATACTGGATTATTGTGAGTGTTGAAATGTTTAACAAACAGAAAAATCACAAAACCATAATGCATCTTTCCGACATTAAGATTGACACAGGGCTTCCTTCAAGAATGTTCACAGAAAGAATGATGAAGAGAGGTTTGTAAATGAAGAGGAGATTTTTTACATTACTAATCTCAATAATTCTAATCACAGGGTTCGTATTTGCAGATGGTCTTCAAATAACGGGCTATGTGAGAAATTATGAAGGAGTACTTCTGAATGATGATATGGATTTTTCAATAGTTCAGAATACCCTTGATTTGAATTTCTCCATGCAGACAAGTAAAGTCGGGTTTAAAGTAAATCCTTATATCTATCACTATTCTGACAAAACAATTGTGTTTGACTTAAGAGAAGCATACCTTGACCTCTTCTTTGATTCCTTTGATTTGAGAATAGGAAAACAGCAGATTATTTGGGGAAAAGCCGACGGTGTTTTTATAACGGATATTATCTCTCCCAAAGATCTTACGGAATTTCTTTTAAGAGACTTTGAAGAAATCAGAATGGGTGTTACTGCGGTAAAATTTGATTATTATATAGGAGACAATACATTCGAGTTAGTTTGGGTTCCGGTTTTTTCAGCAACAAAGTTTCCCGAGCAAGACTCAATCTGGGCTATTACACCACAATTTCCAGTTCAACCTCAATTTGATTTTTCCAAAAAGGACATAAAACCTTCAATCAAAAATAGTGAAATATTCGCAAAGTATTCTATATTTTCCTCGGCAATTGATTTTGAAATAATGGGAGGATATACATGGGATGCTGACCCCACAATTCACACTCTCAAACAGATTGATCCTCTCACACACCAACTTTTGTCATTAACGGCCATTCCTGAGCACCACAGACTGACAGTTGCCGGAGGAAGTTTTAGCACAACACTGGGACCCGTTGTAATAAGAGGCGAGGGAGCTTACTATTGGGGTAAATATTTTCAATCGGAAGATCCAATGCTTAAAGAAGGTGTCATTGAAAAAGATTACCTCAACTATCTTTTGGGAGCTGATTTTACAATCAGAGGTATAAAATTCAGCACTCAGTTTATCCAGCAGTATATTCTTGACTATAATGATTTCATAGTAAGCCATGAAGTTAACAATTTAATGACATTCCTTGCACGAAAAGATTTGCTCTCCGGAGATACTCTTCATCTTGAACTATTTTCTTATCTTGGATTAACAGATGAGGACGGTCTTATCAGACCTAAAATTTCTTATGATATTACCGATGGAGTTAATATTCTTTTGGGTGCTAATATATTCTTCGGTAATAAGGGAATGTTCGGAAGATTTAATAAAAATGATATGGTTTATGTGAAAATAAAATACAGCTTCTAAAAATCAAAACCTTCCAACCTCTTAAAGGCGGGCGAAAGCCCGCCTCCCCTACTTTTTGTAAACATTTTTAAATAATATTGTTCTTAAAGGAGTTATCTTAATTCCATATACATTACTTCGAGTTACTACTTTTGATTTTAAAAGGAATAAGGGGATAACAGGAATATCATTATGAATAATTTCCTGAACTTTTCGGTAAATCTCATATCTTATTAAAGGAGAACTTACACTTGCTTTTTCAAGCAAAGAATCAACCTCTTTATTATGATAACCACTAAAATTATACCTTCCTGTTGAATTAAAAAAATAGGATAGATAAAGGCCTGCCTCTGGGGCCGACACAAATCCGACAATAACTAAATCAAAAGCCCTGTGAATCATTATATTACCCAATGCTTCAGGCGGAACTTTCTTTAAGTTTATCTTAAAACCGTGATTGGCGGTAAGCTGAGCAATTCCTGTAGCAAGCCTTTGTATATCATTGTTTCTATTGTTAAAATAAAGAGTACATTTAAAGGGGAGATTCGTTATTCTCTTTTTCCCTAAAAGATGTTTTGACTCCTTTACACTAAACTTATAATCTTTTATTTTAGAATTAAACCCCTTTAAAAAAGGTGGCACAAAAGTTGAGATAGGGGATGCTATATCTTGGAATATATAAGAAATCAATTTTCTTTTATTTAACAAATGGGCAAAAGCTTTTCTTATCTCTTTATCATAAAAAGGTGGTCTTCTTGTATTAAATATTAGGCTAAAAAGGAGAAGGCTTTTCTTCTCATAAATATTCAATCCTTCTGTCAGTGGCAATCTACTTTCTTCATCTTTTGATTCGACTCGAACAATATCCCCCACTCCACTTCTAAATTCTATCATTTTTCTATAAGAATCTTCAACCATTTTAACTATTATCTTTTCACTCTTTACCTCTCCTCCCCAATAATATTTATTTTTACCTAAAACTATCTTCTTATTTTTTATGTAATCAATTAACTTAAAAGGTCCTGTTCCAATGGGCTTAAATTCCCCAGAAAGAAAAGATTTTTTTGAAGGAATTAGGAAGGTTGCATTTGCAAGTCTTTCTATAAAATTTAACAAAGGTTTTTTTAAAATAATTTCAACTTTATAAAGAGAAAGAGAGATAACTTTTTCAATAATATTTTTTACTTCTGAAGTTCCCTCACTATATGCCACAACAACATCATCTGCAGAAAAAGGCGAGCCATCTGAAAATTTAACTCCTTTTCTTAGCTGAAAAATCCAAGTTTTGCCATTATCAGGGGTTTCCCACGAAATCGCAAGAGATGGAATTATTCCAAAACCATTCTCATCAAAAGTAACAAGACCGTCATAAATATTATAAGCTATTTCAGAAGAAAACAAATCATCTATTTTCGAAGGCGCAATACTTAATTCACTCCTTTGTCTTAAATAGATAATTGAGTTTGAGAAGCACATAAGATTAAAGAGGAGAAAAATAAAAAGACCCCTTAACACAAACTTTTTCATATATTAATATAATACCTTTTCTAATATTTATCAAATTTAAGTTAACATTAAAAAAGAGAAAAATAAATTTCAAACTCTGACCCTTTCCCTAACTCTGACCTTACCTTAATAAAGCCCCCTATATCATCAATTATATCCTTTACATTAGCAAGCCCAAGTCCGGTTCCTTTTTCCCCTTTTGTTGTATAATAAGAATTAAATATTTTATCAATTTTCTCACTTTCTATGCCAACTCCATTATCTTTTATTTTAAGCACTAAATACTCATTTCCCATAATGGAAACATTTTCTAGCCCTACTTCTATCTCTCCACTATCTCTCTTTGCTTCTTCAATTGCATCTTTTGCATTAATAAGCAGATTCATAATAACAACAGAAACTTTTTCCTTATTAGCTCTTATGTAAAATTGTTTCTTGGGATATTTTCTCTCAACTTTTATGTTTTTTAAAACAGAAGCTTTTAAAAGTCCCACGACCTCATCAACTACTTCTCTTAATAATATTTTTTCTATAAGAATTTTTTTCTTTTTTGAAAAATCAAGTATTCCATCGCTCAATTCCAAAGATTTTTTTACAAGCTTTTCAACTTTCAAGATTTTTTCAAGAATATCTTCATCATCTTTTACCTTCATTTTTAACACTTCAAGATTCCCTAATATTCCAGAAATTATATTATGATTCTCATGGGTAAAACGGCTAAGCAACTCTCCTATGCTTATTAATTTATTTGCCTGCACAAGCCTTTCTTCAATCCTTATTCTTTTAGTAATATCTTCGGCTTGAATAACTATATATTCTTCTCCTTCAAGAATTATCCTGTAAAAAATCATTCTTAATATTCTTGGGTTATCTTCCCTTAAACTGTATTCAATATTATCATAATACTTAGGGATCCCCTCATAAGAAAGCTTTACCAGATCATCCACAAAATTTCTTAAAAAAGGGATAACATCAAAAAGACTTTGATTTAAAACATTCTTTTTACTTACATTAAATATCCTTTCTGCTTCATTATTGACCATGTTTATGGACAATTCCTCATTACAAATTATCAAAGCAAGAGTTAAATTTTCAAGTATATTTTCAAAAAATCTTTGCAAACTTAAAATCTCTGCCCTTTGAAGCCTAAAGGAGACAACCATCTGATTAAAAATATCTGTTAAATCACCTATTTCGCCCTTTGTGGTTTTTTTTACTTCAACATCATAATTCCCTTTTGCTAGCTCCTTTGTTGCTTCAGAAAGAGCTAAAATTGGTTTTGAAATTCTCTTTGTCAAAAAAAAGGCTATAATATAGAGAAAGAAGGTTAATAATAATAAAGTATAAACAAAATTTCTAAAAAAAACTTTTTGGGCAAATATCATGGATTTAAGATCACTTAAAATTAATACCCATCCTATATCTTTTCCTCTATAATCTGTTATTGAGAAACCTTCAACAAGATACGGCCTGCCCCCCATTTTCATATAATAGCTTTTTTCAGAAGAAAACTCCTCGATTTTAAAAAAGTTTTTTTCATCTTTGGGGGGAATATCAATAGTAGAAGCAATCCTTTTGACTTTAGAAAGAACTATTATATCAGTATTTACTCTTTCTTTCATAAAATAAAGGAATGGAGTGTTTGTCTTCTTTTCAAGAACCAAAAATCCTAAAATTTCAAAATCTTTTTGATCCACTATTGGAGCAATGCCTATAAAGTAAATATCACCATTAACCAGATAAATGTTTACCTTTCTAAGGTAAGCATCATTCTCGTTTTTTGCAAGTATGTGTTTTTTTAAAAAATCCTGGTTAACAAATTCAGAAACACTGTTTTTAAAAGAAAAAACAGGTTTGAAATTTTTATCAAAAGTTCTTAAATTTATATTTTCTATTAAAAAACTTTTGGAACTAATATCAAGGTATAGTAAATCATTATTACTTAAATTTTCAGAAAAACTCTTTATACTTGATAAAATCATAAGTTTCCTTTTAAGCTCCGATAATTGATTATAAAATAAAACTTCAGCCTGATTTTTAAATCTATCTATTTTCTCTCTTTCCACAGCTTCATACTTATTTTTTATAGCATTAATAACAATTAAAGAAGAAATAAGAATAGAAACCAAAGCTATTCCCCAGAAAGCTAATACTAATTTAGTTCTTATCTTCATCTATTACCTTAACATTGTAAAGAGAGATTGCACCAATTGCATCTTCAGAAAGATTAACAATATTATTTCTATGAATTATAAGCTCTAACATTTGCATTGTTGGAATACATATAGCATCACTTGTGGCTATTTCATTAATCTTTTCATAAATCTTTTCTCTCTTTTTAAGAGAAAATTCTAAAGAGGCTTCTTTTATCAACTTTTTAATTATCTTAATATTCTCATAAGAACTAAAACTTGAAATGCCAAATTTCTCAGCAGTCTCTGAAAACAGAGGCGATAAATAACTATAAACTTCAGGGTAATCAGCAATAAAGCCGGAAAGGATGATATCATAATCTCCTTTCCTCATTTGCTTTAGATAATCCTTATAAGAAAATCTAACTATTCTCAAATCAATTCCAACTTTTTTCAAAGTAAGTTTATATCTGATTATAATATCATCAAATAAAGAACTTGGAAAATCCGCTGTAACATATTTTAAAGTTATATTCCCTTTAATTTTAGCTTTTCTCAACATCTCCTTCGCTTTATCAATAGAATAATCATACTTCACAATGCTTTTAGCATTATACCCTGGAACATTTTGGGGTAACAAAGAATCAACAGGAATAACATACTCCTGATAAATATATCTCAAATATCTTTTATTCCATAAATAATTAAGCGCTCTCCTAAAATAAACATTCTTAAAAATCTTCTTTTTCAGATTAAAGTTTAAGAAAT
>Ga0190334_1000127_pt1 | contig 38193 bp, 36 predicted proteins | sample 48720478_MG_FD_161270 | JGI IMG/M metagenome (GOLD analysis project Ga0190334, IMG submission 161270) | Hydrothermal vent sediment bacterial communities from Southern Trench, Guaymas Basin, Mexico - 4872-04-7-8_MG | ecosystem: Environmental > Aquatic > Marine > Hydrothermal vents > Sediment ... | reverse complement strand
GGGTGGAGTAGACTGGAAGAGGGAACAATTAGGGGTTCCTTTAAAATCCGTTTTCGGAGTCTATTCCATTACACCGGCAGTTGCTTACAGGCTTTCAGACAAGGTTGCCATTGGAGCTAACCTTAATTATTATTACGGATCCCTTGAAGTGGATACAGAAGACCTTACTTACGGTTCCATGAAAATTAATGAAAGTGGCAGCACATTTACAGGAGGTTTTGGAATTTTGATACGTCCTAATGACAGGGTTGGAATAGGAATAACTTTTCATGGTCCTTCTGACATAACAATAAAGGGGACCACTACCATAATGGGAATGGATTTTGATTCAGAATCTAAAGCAAAGCTTCCCTATAATCTTGAATTCGGAGTTTCTTACAGAGTATCCGATAATTTCGTTCTCGGGATGGGTGTAGGCTATTCTCATTGGTCCGTCATGAAGGAACTTGAGGGAACAATTAAGAATGTTCCAGTTGCTCCAGGAGTATTTGTGGATATTGATAAGAGCGAAGATTTTGATTTTAACGACCTTGTAAACTTCAAAATGGGAGGAGAGTATACCTTTGACAGTGGTCTGACAGTAAGATTTGGCATGGCTTATGATACAAAAGCCCAACCAGTAGAGACGCTTTCACCCGCCAACATTGACGTGGATAAAGTAGTTTTTATGGGAGGTTTCGGATATACGGTTGGCAGATTTCAGCTCAATTTTACAGCTTTACATGCTTTCGGTAAGGAAAGGGCTAAAACTACAATTTTAGGACCCTACCAGTTACAGGAAAAATATAATCTGGATGCAACAGTTTTGAGCCTCGGTATAGTTTATTCATATTAAATTTTTCAACAGCCTCCTGAAAAATTCAGGAGGCTTGCCCTTTATGTTATAATACTTTTAGCCGGTTAATCCGGCTTATACCCCCTCGCAATAAAAACACACCTCCCACAAATAAGGGGCTTGTGCCCCTTTCTCTCTATTTTGATATAATGGATAAAAGTTACAGTTATGAGTAAATACTTCTTAAAGGGATTAAAAGACAATGTCGGATATTTTTTGCTTTGTGCATTTATAACATTATTAACGGGTTTCCTTTTTCTTGACGCTGTTTTTTATGCATTTCATTTTTGGATTGTAAGAATAACTTTTGTTTCGGCAATAGGGGGCTTTTTCGTATATCTAATTATTTCAAAAAGGGTTTATAAAAGAAAGGAATTTATCAGGAAAAGACAGCAAGAATACGAAAAACTGGCTCTTGAGAGCCTGAAACAGAGGGTTATAAAGAATCCTGATTTTCATACTTTCTGTTATGAATGTAGGCATTATAACAATCCAAAGGGAATATGTACTATTGATATTTTCAATACATGGGCAACAAAGGTCAGACTTGAAGCTAATCCCAATAAGATTTATTGCCTTTACTGGAACTGCGACTATGATAAGATAATAGCCAGAAATTGAGGTTATTCTATTACCCCTTTCCTCTTGAAGAAAGAAAAGAAAAATTCAGGGAATGTCATGTTTACGTAATGGAATGAGTCCGCATTTTTAAACATTGTATATCCATCTCCTCCCATATATAGAAATTCTGGTATGACAACTCTATAGACTTTTTTATCCTGGATAGGGTAAGCGCCAACAAAGATTTTCCCTTTTTCTATTTTTATCCCTGTCATCTGAAGATAGGCAGTGGAAGGTTTTCTGGTGCTTAAATGTTTTTCTATAACCTGTTTTAAATATTTTCCTCTGATTCCAAGCACCATTATCTGACCCTGAAATGGATAAACCTTCAACCAGTGTTTGTAAAAAACTTTTCCCTTTGGTATTCCGCCTCTTATAGCTCCTGCATTTATTAAAACCGCATCAGCAGACAGGGAGTTCTTGAGAGTTTCACCAAGCAATGTGGCGAGAGGATCACTTTTAGAGCGTATTCTGTTTTCATTGTAGAGATATCTGGTCCTTGATATACAGCAGAATCGGTTTAGATAAGTGGAAAGGCGCTCAGAAAGTCTCTTTACATACGAAGATGTTTCCTTTTCAACACCAGGATAGTCTTTCATCGAAATTAACCTTGAGTGAATATTCTTTTTTTCTCCCTTAAATTCAATTTTTATTTCACCTATATATCTACCGTAAGAACCAGCCTGAACAATTGTTGTGTTTTTAATTTTTTCATTAGCCTTTATGTGGTCATGTCCTCCAACAATAATGTCAAAACCATCGACCTTTTCTGCTATTTCCCGGTCCTTCTCAATTCCACAATGAGAAAGCAGAACAAGAAGGTCACTTGAAGCCCTGTATTTTCTGACCAGTTCCTTTGCTATACTGACTTCATCTTTAAATTCAAGTCCTTTTATGAATTTTTTAAAGGTAGAAATAGATGTCTCGACGGTGGTTAATCCAGCCACTGTTACTTTTTTCCCTGCTACAATAAATTGAGTTGAATCAGGAAATAATCTTTTTCCCTGGTAGAAGATGTTTGCGGATATTAGAGAAAGAGGGTATTTCCGATATAACTCCACAAGTCTTTTCCAGCCGTAATCAAATTCATGGTTTCCCACAGCCACGGCATCCGGTTTTAAGTAAAAAGAGAATGCCTTGAAAGAAGATTCTCCGCTGGTGGCTCTACCGAATGCTGTTCCGGATATAAAATCTCCTGCCACGAGAAAAAGAGAATTTCCGTCCCTGTGTTTTTTCAAAAAATCTGCAATTTTCGGAGCACCTACAGGAGAGACTAAGTTATCGTGAAAATCATTAATGTGATAAATGTTGATAGTAGTTTTTCCAAACGCCAGAAAAACTGATAGGCAGAGGAAAATTAAAAATTTTCTTATTTTCATATCCAATTTTAACATCTATGAAATGGAATATAAACTCCTGAATATGTTATATAATATTTGCATGAGATTAGGGTTGTTAACCGGTGGAGGAGATTGCCCTGGGCTTAATGCTGTTATAAGAGCTGTGGTTAAAACAGCGATAGTGGAATATGGTTTTGAAGTTGTGGGATTTTTGGACGGGTTTAAGGGCGTTGTGGAAGATATGAGTAAGAACCTTACAGTTGAAGATGTGGTTGGCCTGCTTCCTAAAGGGGGAACAATTCTGGGGACCTCCAATAGGCACAATCCATTTAAATATATTACGGAAGATGGGGTAAAAGATATGTCTTCTGAAGCAATAAGAACTCTGGATAAACACAAAATAGATGTTCTGATTACAGTAGGAGGCGATGGGACACAGGCCATAGCCATGAAGTTCAATGAAATGGGGATAAATACAATAGGTATACCTAAAACTATCGATAATGACCTTGGAGGCACTGACCAGACCTTTGGCTTTGATTCAGCGCTTCATGTTGCAACAGAAGCTCTTGACAGACTTCATTCAACAGCGGAAAGCCATCACAGAATAATGGTTCTGGAGGTTATGGGAAGAAATGCTGGATGGATCGCCCTTGAGGCTGGACTTGCCGGTGGAGCGGACCTTATCCTTATTCCCGAGATTCCCTTTACCTTCAAAAAAGCTGCAAGGGTTATAGAAGAAAGGGAACGGAAAGGAAAAAGGTTCTCCCTTGTTGTGGTTGCAGAAGGAGCAAAACTTGAGTCAGGAGAACAGGTGGTAATGAGAGAAGTAAATGACCCTACAGAACCAAAAAGGCTTGGGGGTATAGGTAGAATTGTTGCCGAAAGACTGGAAGAGATAGTAGGGCTTGAAAGCAGATACACGATCCTGGGACATCTTCAGAGGGGAGGTTCTCCATCACCATTTGACAGGTTGCTCGCCACCAGGTTTGGTTATTTTGCTGTTAAGGCAGCGGCTGAAGGATATTCAGGAAAAATGGTGGCATTGAAGGGGCAGGGAATAAAACTTGTGGACCTTAAAGAGGCTGTGGATAATCCAAGAAGGGTATATCCTGATTCTGACTTTGTAAAAGCTGCAAAGGCGATAGGCATAGGTTTTGGTGATGAATGATAAGATTAGGCCAATAATCAAAGGGAAATTCCTTGCTTCCGACGATGAGTCAGAGGGCAAAAAGGTTATATATGCAGATGAGTCCATTCTGAAACGGACACTGGGGTCAGCCGCGGAGGGAAGAAAGGTTCTTGAATCCATGGACGAAAATTCAATTCGCGGAAGTTTCATATTCCTTAAACAAAATCTTATAAAAAAGAAGAAAGAAATCTTAGAGAAGACAGAAGAAGAAATTCATTTGAATAAACATATTCTTGAAGAAGATTTTGAATTTACCCTCAAACTGATAGAGGATGCTACCCTGATTTCGGATGATAAGATTTTTCTTATAAGGAGAGTTAAAAATTGTGCTGAGTACGAGCTTTTTTCCACTCCTGATGTTCTGTCCCTTCATGGAGGATTTTTTCCTCCCTTTTCATGGGTGACTAAATTTCTTGTTTCTGCCCTGGTGCTTAGGATTCCTACAATTTTATTCAAAAGTTATTTTCCGTTTTTCTTTTATAGAGAATTATGTGTTTCTATAATTGAGGCCGGTTTTCCTGACTCAGCGATTTCTTTTCTACCTATGAGAGAGAGTCTACTTCCCGAAAAGATAATTTCTCAGAGATTGCCAAATATAGCATTTTTTGTGGATGGTTCTTCAGATAGTGCCATTGATAAAATCTTTAGAAGCGAACTCCCACTATGGCCAAGACTTATTTTTGCATCAGACGAAGTTTTGGAAACTATTATTGAAAGGTTAAAGGAGTTTAAACCTGAAATTGACCTGGAGCTTATGATAGGGAAAAATAAAGCAGAATTTGAGTTGTTTATGGAAAATCTTAAAGAATCTGGAAAAATTCTAAATGAATCGCCTCTGCTGGTGAAGAATTTTTATGGAAAAATACCAAAGACTATCCCTGGATTCTTCCTTTTTAATACAACAGAACCTGCAAGTTTAAAAGGTGAGATACTCTCTGTATTTTCTGGGGATAACAACCTTGTAAAAACGATTATGAAAAGAGCTCGATATAACTATATGTTTGTCAATAAAATATCCTACCATTTTAGCAGTTTCACTGAACTTGAGTTAACAATGAAAAGTCTGAAAAGACCAAGATTATGTCAGATTTTTTCTTTGAATGAAGAATAGATAACATTTTCTATATTTCCTTTAGCTTTAATTATTTCCGTTCCCAGAGATTTTAATCTCTGTTCTCCTTTTTTACCTATATTTCCGGTTATTATGAATTCACAAAAATCAACCTGAGAATAAACGTCGTAGGTTTTTAGATGTTGAAAAGTGTCTCTATATTTATTCCTTATAGTTTTACGATAACTCAGTTTTCCATTTCGGTATTCATAAATTTTAAAGAATGTGGCTCTTCCAAACATTTTCTCGAAAACTGTTTCTCCATCATCAGTAGCTACAGCTACAAAAGCAACTTTTTTTGTTGCTATTAAAATGTTATTTTCCCCTTCTGTATATGCTGAAACTATTTTCAGGAAAGTTTTTTCAATAAACTTCTTGATTTCGCCTAAACTGTAATACTTTTCCGGAATCCCTGTTTTTGCTCCCTGTTTCCAGTCATAAATGATAAGTTCACCATTTAGCTTTAGTTTTCCTTCGCAGGATTTGAAGAATTCTTCAGCGGAAGAAAAATGATGAAGCGAATGAATAGAAAATATAAGATCAAACCACCCCGGAAGTTTTGCGATGTTTTCAGCATATTCTTTTATAAGATAAAGATTTCCTTCATTGTATGTGTTAATATATGGGTCTACTCCATAAAAGACAATGTCTGGATATTGACTGGAAGCTTCTCTTAAAAAGTCACCATTTCCACATCCTGCTTCAAGCACACGTTTTTTGCCGGGAAGAAAATTATTCTTTATAAGGTTGTATATGTCCACTTATTTTTTGAAGAAATCTAAAAATCCTTTTTTCTTGGTCTTTTTTTCCAGAGTGCTCTTTAGTTTCAATGCTGTTGGATGTGTGGGATCGATAGAAAGAGCTTTATTAAGGAGTTTTAGTGCCTTAGAAGTTAGCCTCCTTTTCGCATACATAGAGGCCATTGCTACATAAGGTTGAGCATCCCAGGGGGAAAGTTCAGCAGCCTTGGTTAAAGCTTCTTCCGCTTCTTTCTCCTTTCCTAGTTGCCTGGAGAGTGCCAGTCCCAACCAGTAAAGATATTTGTAGTTGTTGGGTTCCATTTTTGAAGCTATTTCAAAAAGATAAGCTGCTTCTCTATATTTCTTTCTATTAAACATTAACTTGCCTTCCTTAAAGCGTTCTTCCGGTGTAATTCTGGCGGGAGTCTCTTCTTCCTCTCCTTTTGCCACTACTGGCCTGGTCTTTTCTACATACTCTTTTTTCTTTTTTGGATTTGTTAGTGTCTCAAAGGCTCTGGTTAATTCAGAAAAAACCTTTGAAGCCATTTCTTTTGCTTGTTCTCCGTAAGAAGCAAACTTATCAGGATGGAACTTTTTTGAAAGAGCATAATAGGAATTTTTTATTGCCGTGGTGTCTGCATTCATCGGAACTCCGAGAAGTTCCCAGTAATTAGCAACACCCAGCTTTGAATAGACCTTTTCGAGGTCTGACAGTTCGTCTCTCTCTCCTTTTATTCTAATGAATCCCAGAGCGAGAAGGGTGAAGATGATTTTATTAAATTTTTCAGGAGAAATATTAAAATCCTCTGGTTTAGGCTTTTCTCCTTCTTTAATTTTCTGGAAGATTTTATACTCCAGTTCGCTCAAATTTTTTAGAAGTGAACTGTCAAAGGCCACTTCTGGTTCTACTTCACCTCTCAATATGTTCTTGAGGGATTCGTAATCTTCTATCCTTCGAAGGCCCTCTATAATCAGAGGAAGTAGAGGTAAATCAGCACTGAAAGATTGATTGGGAGAAGAGACATTTGCATCCCATCTATACTTAATGTTAAATTCTCCTATAGCAGCTATTAATATTTCCTTCGTCTGGTGTTTAAGAATTTGATTCAGCAATTTCTCATCTATAAATCCGAGCTCCACAAGGTGCTTTCCTACCCGAGATTTATATTTTCCTTCCCTGATAGATTTTTCCACATTTTCAGGTAGGTGAACTCCGAAAAGGTGAAGAAACTTACCGAATTTTTCTTCAGGTGAATTGGAAATGGAATAGGTTAGAAAGGAATCAGTGAAGTAAAATTCTCTTCTTAATTTGTTTTTTTCTACTATTAATCTTCCTGTTTTCGGAGTCTTCAGAAGTTTTCTTAAGAAGTAAGTAATGTTAACAGTTTTTTCCATTTTTAGCCTGCCTAAAAAGAAAAAAAATTAATGCGGAGGGAGAGGGATTCGAACCCCCGTTCCGGCGTCAACCGGAAAGCGGTTTTCAAAACCGCCGCCTTCAACCACTCGGCCATCCCTCCTTATATTTATATTTTAACACTCTTTATTAAACTTTGCCCTCCCATATATGGTCTAATGGCTTCTGGAATTGTGATACTGCCATCTTTATTCTGGAAATTTTCCATTATTGCAGCAACCGTTCTTCCTATAGCGAGACCCGAACCATTTAGTGTATGCACAAATTCTGGCTTTTTAAATCCAGGGCCTTTATATCTTATATTGGCTCTCCTTGCCTGAAATGCTTCAAAATTAGAGCAGGATGAGATCTCCACATATTTTCCATAGCTTGGCATCCAGACTTCTATATCGTATGTTTTTGCTGAGGAAAAGCCCAGGTCTCCTGTGCAAAGCGCTACCACTCTATAAGGAAGTTCAAGTGTTTTTAAAACATCTTCTGCATCTGAGGTTAAAACCTCGAGCATTTGATAGGAATCTTCGGGCCTGGAAAAAATCATGAGCTCCACTTTATTGAATTGATGTAATCTTATTAAACCCTTTGTGTCCTTACCAGCGGCTCCAGCTTCAGCCCTGAAGCAGGGAGTGTAAGCAACAAATTTTTTTGGAAGCTCTGCCTCCTGTAAAATCTCGTCTCTGTAAATATTGGTAAGAGGAACTTCTGCAGTAGGTATTAAATACCAGTCTTTACCCTCGATTTTGAAAAGTTCCTCCTTAAATTTTGGTAGATTTCCAGTTCCTATAAGAGATGCTTCATTGGAAATAAAAGGGGGAAGCACTTCCATATAGCCCTTTTTAGTATGGAGGTCTAACATTAAAGAGATAAGCGCTCGTTCTATTTTTGCGAGGTCCGAATAGGACATAGCAAATCTTGCGCCAGTGATTTTAGCGGCTCTGGGGAAATCGAACATTCCCAGTCTTGTTCCGATTTCCCAGTGTGGAAGAGGTTCAAAATCAAATTCTTTTATCTTGCCCCATTTTCTTATTTCAACATTGTCATTTTCATCCTCTCCTACAGGAACTGAAGGATGTGGTATATTGGGAATGGTTAAAAGAAACTCATGTATTTGTTTTTCAATCTCCCGTAATCGGTTTTCTTTTTCCTGAATTTCGTCTCCGATTTTCCTTGCTTCTTCTCTTAAGCTTTTGTCTTCTTTCCCCTGAGATTTTAACCTTCCGTATTCCTTTGACCTTTCCTTTCTAAGTCTTCTCAGGTTATCTATTTCTTGTTTTAAAGTTCTTCTTTCATCATCGAGGGCGAGAAAGGGGGTGAGATTTAAATCATACCCCCTTTCTCTTAGCTTTTGCTGAACGAATTCTACATTTTTCCTGAGAAAGTCCCTGTCAAGCATTTATTTCTCAAGGCTCTCCAGGGCTTTCTGTTTTGCCATTTTCTTCTTTACGATTTCATTGTATTTATTCATTTCTTTCTGGGCAAGCTTGAGATAGTAGTTTTTCTTTAAAGGATTGACTTTTGCAAATTCCCTGTAGATAAGGTTTTTGTAAGCATAGGCATTGGCATATTCAGGATTGAGTTTCAGAGCTTTGTCAAGAGCTTTAAGTCCTTTCTTTAAAGTAGCAACTCTTTCATCGATAGTCATAACTCTTCTTATGTTATAGCTCTTAGCCCAGCAGTAAACACCGATTTCGTAATACGCCTTTTCTTTATTGGAGCTATAGTATAGGAGATTTATGGCTTTCTTATAAGCAGGGTCATCGGAAAGCCCGAGAAGTTGCTGTTTTTCCTGGTCGCTCATGGTTCCTTTGTAAATGAGAACCTTTTTGTTGGGATCGTAGCTTATTTTATCCTTAAGTTCTTCAGGAAATTGAATTCCCTCCGGGAGGTTTTCAAGTTTTACTTTTGCAATTTTTTGACCGTCTTTAATTTCAGGGTCCGGGATTATCTCTACTCTTTTTTCGAGTGCTGCAATGGCTTTGTTCATAAGGTCAATAGCTTTTTCGAATATTTCTTTTTTGTTTTCCTTAGGGAGCATACGCATCTGATTCTGATAGAAGCTTGCAAGATACAACCATCCTTCCGGGTCATTCGGGTCGAGTTCTATTCTCTTTTTGTAATACTCTTCAGCTTTGTCAAACTTTCCATACTTTACATAGAATTCAGCAAGAATATAGTAGTACTGAGGATTCTGGGACTTTTCTCCGAAGAATTCAAGGAAGTATTTCTCCGCATTATCGAAGTCTCCCATTCTATCATAAATTTCCGCAAGAGCCTGAACTACCTTTCTTTTATCTTCCTCATTTTCTACATTTTCAAGGTAATATTTAAAGTGTTCTATTGCTTTTAACACCCTCAATCTGTTTTCAATGTATTTAATGGCAAATCCTACATTTTCCCTTACGATTTCTTCGGGTTTTTCTTCCTCTGGTTTTTTGGCCTTTTTCGTTTTTTGGCCAGCCTTTGTTTTCTTTGCCTCTTCTTCTGCTTTAGCTTTTGCTTCCTCTTCAGCCTTCTTAGCTTCTTCCTGGGCTATTTCGTTTTTAACTTCCTCAAGGGTTCTGTTGAACATGTTTAGGTAGTAATCCACAAGTTGAGCAGGTTTTAGCTTTTTACCAATTATTTTTATATCCGTTAAATAAATATTATCAGTTCTCAGATCAGCCCCTTTGAGAGGTTCATACCATTCCGCTTTCAGAAGGTAGTAAGCTGCTTCCAATCTTTTTCTCGTGCTTAGCTCTGCAAGCTTTTTTGCAAGGTCCTTTTCAACTTCATACTTTAGAGCCACAGCATAGGTGGTTTTGGAAGCACGTTCTTTGAATGACTGACTGTCATAGGAGGGTCTGTAAAGAGCCTGATAAGATGCAGCAAGGAAAAAGTGTGCAGGCAAAAGCTGAGGGTTGTACTGTAGAGCTTTCTCATATTCAATTGCCGCATTTTTAAAATCTTTTTTGGCATAATATTGATTAGCCCTTTTAAAATGGTTTTTCCATTTGATTTCCTTGCAAGCCGGTGTTAACAAAAGGGCTACTATTATGACGAAAATTCCTAATTTTACAACTTTTTTCATAGAAATACCTCCTTGTGATCTCACAAAATAAAATATATAAGTATTTTCGATTGATGTCAACATAATGGTAGAATATTTCTCATGAAAGCTAAAGTGAAATCAAATATATGGAAGATAGCAATAGCTTCTCTAGGAGGAGTTTTTACTGGAATTCTGATTGGATTAATCCTGAGCTATAACCGTAATCTTCCTCGTATAGAGGAGCTTGAAAGAACACATCTTTCCGAATCCACCCAGGTTTTTGCTGATGATGGAACTATAATAGGAGGATTTTCCATAGAGAAGAGAATAGCTGTGCCTTCTTTTAAGATCCCAGATGTTGTAAAAAAAGCCTTTGTCACTGCCGAAGATAGAGATTTTTATCATCATTTCGGATTTTCCATTCCCAGGATAATAAAAGCTATCATAGTTGATATAAAAGCCGGGAAAAAGATTCAGGGAGCGAGTACAATAACTCAACAACTTGCCCGGATGCTTTTTTTAACAAGGGAGAAAACACTGAAAAGAAAGATACGAGAATTACTTCTTGCGATTCAGATTGAGAGAAATTATACAAAAGACCAGATCCTTACCTTTTATCTTAATAACATATATCTTGGTCATGGAATTTACGGAGTTGAAGCTGCATCAAGGTTCTACTTCGGAAAACACGTATGGGAACTTGAGCCTCACGAGGCAGCTACCCTTGCTGCCTTGCCTCGTTCTCCTGCCAGGCTTTCGCCTTATGTTGCGCCAGAGAAACTTTTAAAGAGAAGAAATTTTATTCTCATAAATATGGCAAAAGAGGGTTATATTACTGAAAAGGTTGCTTCAGAAGAGGTTAAGAAACCTCTTGGGGTGGTTGATATTCACAAAAGAGAAGCAAATCAGGTGGGTGCATATTTTCTTGAAGAAGTCAGAAAATACATTGCACAGAAATACGGGGCAGATGTTGTCTATAGAGGGGGATTGAGGGTTTATACAACCATGAACATTGAGCTTGAAAGGGCAGCTGAGAAGGCGCTAAGATGGGGCCTGAAACAGCTGGATAAACGTCAGGGTTGGAGAAAGCCTGAGCTTAATCTTTTGAAGAATGGGATAGACCCTGAAAAGTATAGTCCCGATGAGTGGAAGAAAGGCATTATAGAGGGAGAAATCTATCCTGCCGTGGTCCTGTCAGTGGAAAGGAAAAAAGCTGTTTTGAAACTGGCAGATTATAAACCGACTTTGATGCTAAGAGATGCTGCATGGACAAGAACGAATTCTCTGAGAAGGCTTTTCAGAAAAGGTGATGTTATCTATGTTAAGGTAGAGGAAAAACTTGATAATAACATCAGAATTTCTCTTGATCAGATTCCAGAGGTTGAGGGAGCTTTCATAGCTATTGACCACAGAACCGGCGAAATAAAAGCTATGGTTGGGGGATATTCTTTTGAAAGGAGTCAATTTAACAGGGCCATGCAGGCGATGCGTCAAACAGGCTCCACTATAAAGCCTATTATATACGCTACAGCATTTGAAAACGGATGGACTCCAGCCTCCATAATAATAGACGAACCTGTCAGTTTCGTTGACCCATGGACAGGGGAAGTCTGGGAACCAAAGAATTACGATGAAGTCTTTAAGGGTTGGGTAACACTTAGAAGAGGTCTTGAGGAGAGCCGAAATGTTGTTACAGCCAAATTAGTTGCTGCCATAACCCCAGAAAAAGTAGTTGAAGCAGCAAGGCGGTTTGGAATTACTTCTGAACTTAAACCCTATTTATCAATAGCCTTAGGGTCGTTTGAGGTGAAGCTTTCAGAGATGACTTCTGCTTTTACTGTTTTCCCCAACAGGGGTATAAGAATAGAACCCTTCTTTATAAAAAAGATAGAAGACAGATACGGTAACATCCTTGAGGTTTCCAGAAGAAAAATTCACGTTGTTTTATCTCCAGAGATTGCATATCAAATGACCTATATGATGCAGGGCGTCGTCCAGCGTGGAACAGCATGGAGAGCAAAAGCACTTGGAAGACCCGTTGGAGGGAAAACGGGAACTACGGATGAATATACAGATGCATGGTTTGTCGGTTTTTCACCCTCCATAACAGCTGGGGTATGGGTTGGATTTGACGTAAAAAAAACTCTTGGAGAGGATGAAACAGGCTCAAGGGCTGCCTTACCAATTTGGGTAAAATTCATGGAAGCCTATTTTAAGGACCGTCCTGTTGAAAAATTTCAGGTTCCTCCAAACATCATATTTGTGAAAATTGATTCATATACCGGGAAACTTGCCATGCCTTTCTGTATTCACACGATAGACGAGGCGTTTATTCCTGGTACAGAACCCAAAGAATTCTGTTCTGAAGAAGACCATATGCATGTTCTCGACTATTACCATAAGATAACTGCAGAAGAGTGAAGAAATATATTGCTTTGGTTTTATTGTCTTTTGTTTTTATTTCCTGTAGTGATCCACACGGAGAGCAGAATGGATACATTAAAATCGCGCTTGAAAATTTTCCCACAAGCCTTGATCCCAGAGTTGGAACAGACCAGGTTTCTCAGAGAATGCATCAGCTTCTCTACAGAGGGCTTTTAAAAAGGGAAAGGAATGGCTCACTTTCTCCTGATATTGCTGAAAAATTCTGGAGAGAAGGGAAAGATAGATTTGTTTTTGAGCTTAGAAAGGGTATTAAATTTTCCAATGGAAAGGAAATCACTGCCAAAGATGTTGCTTATACCTATAATTCTATTCTTCAAGGGAAAATAAGAACCATAAGGAAGGGAGCCCTGTGGATGATAAAGGAAGTTTCAGCTTCAGAGAATATGGTGATTTTTAAGTTGAAAAAACCCTATTCTTCATTTCCTATAAATGCTACCCTTGGGATTGTCCCTGAAGGAGCAGATGAAGATTTTGGGAAACACCCTGTATCCAGCGGTGCCTATTTTTTATATAAAAGAGAAAAGGAAGCTTTTTTCTTAAAGCCCAATCCATTTCAATATGGAGTCAAAAATAATGGGATTATTGTGAAAATTATTCCCGACGAAGTTACAAGAGCTCTTGAGCTGAAAAATAGTGGGATAGACATAGTGGTAAACGGTTTTACCCCTGACATTATAGAGGAATTAAAAAAGGATAAGGAACTCGAAATTAAAAGGGGACAGGGAGGAAACTTTGCTTACATAGGGATAAATTTTGCTGATCCTGTTTTAAGAAATAGAAAAATCAGGCTTGCTCTTGGCTATTCGATAAACAGGGATGAAATAATAAAGTATTTGATGAGGGGATATGCGAAGCCAGCGAACTCCGTATTACCTCCCTATCTATGGGCTTATGAACCCGATGTTTTTACACTTCATTATTCTCCAGAAAGTGCCAGAAAACTGATTAAAGAAGCAGGTTATTCAAATTTAACCTTACATTTCAGTTGCGCAGCAACAAGACTTTCAAGAGAGCTCTCTCAAATTTTAAAAGCTCAGATGGAAAAAGCTGGAATAAATTTGAAGACGGATTGTTCCGAGTTCTCTTCTTTTTATATGAATATAGTAAAAGGAAATTTCCAGCTTTATTTTCTTATGTGGGTGGGCATATCCGATCCTGACATATTTAGATACATTTTTCATTCTGAATCCATACCACCCAATGGGGCTAACAGAGGTCGATATATAAATCCTGAAATAGACCGTCTTATTGAAAAGGCTGAGGTTACTTATGAATTACGAGAAAGAAAACGTATTTATTCCCTGATACAGAAAATCATCGCAGAAGAGCTGGTTTACATTCCTTTGTGGTATCCCGATTCTGTAGCTGTGTTTAGAAAAGGATTGAAGGGGGTAAAAGTTTATCCCAACGGTGACCTTACCTTTATAAAGGATGTAACTTATTAGAAAAACGCATAAAAAAAAGGCGGAGGAAATTTCCCTCGCCTTTTTTGATTTTATTGGTTTAGAATTCGAACCTTACTCCAAGTCTTGATTGAAATTTAAATTTTACAAATTTTTTGTAAATTTTCTTTTTTATGATAATTCTATAAAAATTTTTTATTAAGTGAGAAAATTTTATGTTAAAATAAAACCTTGTATTAATTGATTTGCTAAGGAGGATTACTTTATGACTGAAGTGAAAGAGTTAAAAGAAATAGGACAGGAGGAAATTAAACTTCTTGTTCCAAGAGACCTTGTTATTGTTGCAGGTCATCCAAGAAGTGGTACCTCCCTTACCTGTCAGCTTCTTGAAAGTGCAGGAGTAACTTTTCCCTCTGATATTGGTCCTGACAGGTACAACAAGAAGGGGTATTATGAGCTTTCCTTTGCAAAAGAGCTTGAGAAAAAGCTTATAGAAGAAGCAATGACACTTGAAAATACCAAGGCTCTTAACAGAGTAGTGGAAACCCTTAACAAAGTGGAAGGAACAAGCGGTTTAAAAATAGTGATAGTTCCAGCCATATTCTTTTATCGTCATATAACCAAAGGTGATATAAGAGCCGTTTTTGTTTTTCGCCATCCAGCGGATGCAAAGGCTAGTATGCTGAGAAGGGGAATATCTCAATTTCGCCTGAGCTGGTTTGAAAATAATAATGCGATAATAGCTGCCCACGAGAATATTCCCCGAAGCATAGTTATAAGTTATGAAACTCTTATGGAGAAAAAGCCCTGCATCAAGAAAGCATTTAAAAAAATCGGTTTTGATGTAGATTTAAATGTTATAAAAAAGACTTTTAGAACCCAGAAAAACAGCCAGATGATAGTTACAGAAGACGAAATGCGGGTTTACAGAAAGCTAAAAGGACTGGAGAAGAAATCCTGTAAGTAGATATAATAGAATAGTCTCGAGTGAATATCCAAATTAAGGGAGATTTTAACAAGTTGGACCTTTCAAACCGTCAGTAATCTCGCGCTGGTTTTTTATATTCTTTCGAGTATTCTTTTTATATCATCGTAATAAAACATCCTGTTTGGCTCAGCCCGGGAAGAAGACTCTGGAATAATTTGCCATCCATCTATCTCTTTTAATTCTTTTAACATGTCTACATGAGGGGTTATTGCATCTAACATTTTAATAATTTGTCTGGCTTTATCCATCGCAGATTCGGGACTGTGTTCAACTACGAACAATATATTGTGATGTTCCACAGGGTCACCCTTTAAGTAATATCCAATAAATACAGCGTAAAGTGTTTCAGATGTTTTACCTTCCTTCTGTATTTTTAACTTCCTGCCATCAGCAAAATTAATTTCCATAATGGAATCGAAATGAAAGTCAATATCTGACAGCTCCGTCTTGACTTCCTTTATTGCATTTTCCGTATTTTCAGCAATTTTAAAAATATATTTATGGTTTTCTACAAATTCCTCATCCGTCCCTATTCCAATAAGGTAAAATTTCATTTTCACCTCCATATAGAATTTTCCAGCATTCTGGAAGTTTTTTCAAGAATAACAGGATTAGAGGAAGGTCGCTTTTTATATTCTAAAACTTTGCTGGTCTTATTTATGTATTTAAGCAAACAAAAGAGGAAGTTTTTTGAGCTATATTGATAAATTATATGGTTAATAAAGCTATCCCTGATATTGTAAGAATTAATCCTGCTATTTTTTTAAGTGTTAATGGTTCCCCCGTAAAAAGAATAGCCATTATTGCTCCAAAGAGCGGTGAAGTGAAGGCAATTGGCATAACTCTGGAGAGTTCTCCGGTCTTTATAGCTTTGTAGAAGAAAAGCATTCCGAGAGAGCCGGCCATAATCCCTCCAAATATTACAAGCAGGAAGATGGATTTCCAGCCGGCTTGTTTTAATGCGGGTAATTTTTTATAAGCGGCAATTCCAAGTATAGCTGATGCTACTATAGTTCTTATAAAAATTCCCACAATAGGTGGAAGGTTTCCGATAATTAACCCTTTCTTCTCGAAAAATCCTCCTATTCCCCAGAATGCTGCCGTTAGTATGGCTAAAATTTCAGGACTCATGTTTTCTCCTGATATTGCATTATGTTAAATTTTATCATAATTGTTGGGGACAGACCCCATTTAGATTAGTTTTTTTACTATATATACAAAGGTTAAATTATTTATCCTTTTTGCCAAGGGATTTCAATGTTTTATATACCTTTACTGCAATTTTCTCCTGAAACTCTGCCAGCTCTTCAGGAGAACGGGAGACCTTTGTGAATTCCGCTGTTTGTCTGAAAATTTCCTGTTCTGTTTTTAAAATTACAGGAAGCCATCCCGTTCCTTTTCTATTATCCAGTTTGGTAAGGTCTATGTATTCAGATCTATTTCCTCCCCTTAAAGGCCTTAAAATGTTTTTTAACCTCATAGCTTCTCTATCAATAGGAGCTATTTCTCCCTTCCAGAGTAATTCAGGCACTTTTCCTGCTTTTACCCACAGGGGAATGGCGATAGATGTTACAGGTTCTCCGAGGATAACCCACATTATTGAGTTAGAGGGGTCCTGATTTTTCCTGACGCCCTGAAAGACAACCGCTGAAGCCGTGGAGGGTCGGTTTATTGAATCAGTGGTGTATACCCAGAAGGGTCTGGATGGATCAAGTAATTTCCACTGGCTCCTGGGTGGGATAGGAACAAGAGCATTACTGACATCTCTTGCAACTGTTTGAAGTATGTAATATGGGGAGATACCTTTTTCTTTTTTGAGTAGCTGTGTCACTCTTGTAAATCTTATATATCCGTAGCCCTTCAATGGTGCACCGCTTCTTGAAAAATTTGTATTTACTATGTATTTTTCTGGAAAATCTGTGGCATCGAGCCTTTTGTATCCGTGGTTATAAACTTCGAATAGGGCAGCGTTTCCTTCAGAGTCTATAACGCCGAAATTAGCCTGACTCCCAAGACCTGGCCCGAGATTTGCCTTTATGTAGTTTTCAAAATCATCAACTGTTCTGCACTTTCTTAGAGCATCTGCCATAATTATGCCTTCAAGGTCAGTTCTTTCCCCAGATTTTTTTGGTAGATTGTAAGCTACAGAATTCATAATCGCAAACCCTGCAGAGTTTATCCCCGCAAAAACACTTCTTCCGGAAGTTTCATTGTGGTTTACTATTGCTATGTAATTGTAGGGAACTTCCTTTACGTAAATAACCTTATTTAAAATATGGCCTGTATCTCTATTCTTCCAGAGCAGGGGGGCACCATTATAAGACGCTTCTCCACTTATGATAGCAGTGGAACATTCTTCTCCAGCAAATAAAGGAAATAAAATTGTTAAAACAATGACCAGGCAAATCAAATTTTTTCTCATTTTATCCTCCTGTTTTTTATAAAAAATTTTCAGGTTCGTTTTTTTGTGGGATGGTAATAGAGATACCGTTTTATTTTATGTGTAGGCGTTTTCTCAAAAGGTGCGGGATGTTCAACGCATCTTTTAATTTTTGCAAAAGCAGGAAGCTTCTCATTAACTTCCTGTCTGATTTCTTCCAGAATCTCATTTATTATTTCTTCTCTCTTGGCCTCGGATTTTCCTTCAAGTTTTTTCTCCAGGAAAGAAGGCTCAATATATATCCAGGCTTCCAGAACACCTTCTCTTTCTATAACCAGTGATTCTTCAACATAGGGGTGCATATTAAGTTTTTCTTCTATTGTTTCAGGGAATATATTTTCACCATTAGGACCGAGTATCATGTTTTTTGACCTACCCTTTATATAAAGATACTCATCTTTGTCCAGATACCCAAGGTCTCCTGTTTTTAGCCAGCCATCTTCAGTTAGAACTTCTTTTGTAAGTCCTTTATTCTTGTAATATCCTTTCATTATGTTTGGGCCTCTTACCCATATCTCTCCAATTCCGGTTTTTGGGTCAGGGTCTGCTATTTTTATCTCTACTTCCATGAGGGGTCTTCCTGCTGAACCCAATTTTGTCTCACCTACTTTTGCTCCCGTAAGAACGGGAGAAGTTTCTGTCAATCCATAACCAACAGCATATGGAAACTTTGCTTTTCTAAGGAATTTTTCCAGTTCAAGTCCTAAGGGAGCTCCGCCAAAGGCCATGGTTCTTAGTTGCCCTCCGAAGAAATCTATCATTTTTTTGCCAATCTTTCTGAATATGGCACTTTTTAGAGGGGTAAAGGTAAGAAATCTTATAGCTAAATTTTTTCGGAGCGCAGGTTGGACTTCTCTTTTGTATATTTTTTCTATTATAAGAGGAACTGCTGCAATAACATTGGGTTTTACCTTCCCGGCTGCCTCTCTTAGAGTTCTTGCTGTTGGCTTTTTTCCAATATAATAAATAGTACATCCAGCAAACAGTGGATAGAGGAAACCGAGTGTGCACTCATATGCATGGGAAAGAGGGAGAATCGAAAGAATTCTTTCACCTTCTTTCAGGTCAAAAAAATCGTATATCTGCAGGACATTTGACGCTATGTTTCTATGGGTAAGCATTACTCCTTTGGAATGTCCTGTGGTTCCCGATGTGTATATAATAGCGGCAAGGTCTTCTTCCTGAACTTCCTCTGTATAAATACCCAATTTTATTGGAATGCTTCTGATAAAATCAGAGGCAATTGAGAGCATTCTCGATATTGGCTCCAATTCATATTTGCTTTCCTTCATGGTGAAATCATCCAGTGTAATGACAATTTCCAGCTCTCTTATGTCAACTTCAGAAAGTTTGTCCAGTTGTTTTTTGGTTACAAAGGCTATATGTGATTCAGAATGATTTATTATGTGAGCAATATCTTCCGCGGGGAAATCAGGGAGTATGGGAACAGCAACAGCACCCATTGTGGTAATACCAAGATAAGCTATTCCCCAGTTGGGAGAATTTTCTCCGATAATTGCTATTTTATCGCCCTTAATAACCCCTCTCTCTTTGAGTTTTTCCTGTACAGCTTTGATTTTTGCGCCCAGTTCTTTGTAGGATATTGGCTCTGAGTTATAAAAGGAAAGAGCAGGTATATCCTCATATTTTTCAATGCTTTTTTCCATAAGTTCTTTTATTGTTCTTTTTGTTATATGCATTTTTCCCTCCTCCGAATAAAATTATATTACTTTTGTGAGCTGTTCCAATTCTATGATATAATTTTTCTTAGAAAAAAGATTATGTTCCTCTGTAATTATAGATGTGAGTAAAAAATTATTTTAATGAAAGGAGGGGGATTTGAGAAAAAAGCATATAACTTTTACTATTATGCTTTTTATTTTAGTGCTTTTCGTCGCATCCGGTTTTAATAGCTGTTCATTCATGTCTGAATGTGCAAGGAATAATACTGGAACACTTACTGTTACAAACAATACAAATGATGCAATCAGAGTTCAAATAGATGGTGTAGATTATGGTTACATAAACAAAGGAGAAACTCTGAAGAGAGATTTTGCAGCAGGACAAAAATACCTTGTAGAGACTTTCTGGCCAAATGGTAGATATGCATGCTCCCCGGCGGTGGTTACAGTTATAAAATGTGAATCCAAGGGAATTTCTTGCTCAGCCACTCATTAATTTGAATTCAGGAGTTATTAAAGAAATTAGGGTTTCTGCAATGTAATACCTGCAAGCGGTAAATATGCATGTTCCCCGGCCCTTGAAACTGTAGTGTAATGCGAGTCGAAAGGTATCTCATGTAGCGCAGCCCAGTGGCATGCCCCAATTTTTTGGACAAATAAATGATTATACACCATAGCTTATTCCTAATTTGCTGCAGAACTAAAGGCATTATTGAAGATATGATCCTTGACGCTATCCGTGCTAACACTATAGAGAAATCTGAGAAAGCAAAGAAATCCCTGAGAAATAGAAGAAATAGTATTAAAAAAAGATTTAACGAACCATTAGCTTTTTGAGAGAGAATTTTTCCCCTGAAACATTCACTAAAAGTATTACTGAAGGATAATATCTACTACCTCGTTTTTTTCTTCTACGTGTAAAAAATGAATTGGTCCTGCATATCCTCCTATAAACTTGTGGGGCTGTGAGATAAAATCCATTACTATTTTTGCTGCCTCAATAGCTTTCTCGTCTGGTTCTTCGTATCTTACTTCTACTCCCTTGTGTTCTTTGATAACAGTTGTTTTTTCTATTTCCATAAAAGGCTTTGCAATCCAGAAAAATCCCTTTAATAACCAGAGAGGTAGATTTATGCTAACAGCATCTTCTCCTTCTACTGTAAGTTTGAATCTTCCGTACTTTCCTTCCGGGTCTAAGACTTTTAATTTGTATGGTTTAAAGCTTACTTTCTTTTCTTCCCCGTCCACCTCTATAATTATTGTTCCCTTCTCTTTTAACACTCCCAGGTCTATTTTTTGATTGTCTATTGTAATTTTTCTTCCTTTGTCAAATAACACCGAAGGGAGCACAATTTCCACAACTTCCTCCTTTGATTGAACGTTTAGCTTTAAAAGTACTTGCGGATATGCTATTGAGAACAAAAGAAGCAATACAATGACCCTTTTCATCATCTTTCACCTCCAAGATAATTTTACGATTTTTAACATGTTTTGTTACAGGGTACAATTAACAGGGTGGTAGGAATCTACATACATGTTCCATTTTGCAGGAATAAATGTCCATATTGTCATTTTTTCACAGTTCCTTATAAAGAAGACCTTGAAAAAAAATATATAAAAGCGCTTCTTTATGAAGCGAATGAATTCGATGAAGAAAATGATACGGTATACATTGGGGGTGGTACCCCTTCTGTGCTTTCCTGTAATTCTTTAGAGAAAATCGCATCAAGATTTCTACATAATAGAGTAAAAGAAGCATCGATTGAAATAAATCCTGAAGATGACGTAGACTTTCGTTTTTTAAAAAAACTTGGTTTTAACAGATTGAGTATAGCAGCTATTTCCTTTTCTGGTGGAGTGCTCTCTTATCTGGGCAGGAGACATTCTGTTAAAGACGTGATGAAAAGGATTGAGGAGGCAAGAACAGCTGGATTTGAGGACATAAATCTGGACGTATTGTATGGTGTACCTGGACATGGATTGAAAGAAACGTTAGAAGACCTTAAGATGGCAGTAAAATTAGAACCAACTCACATAAGCTATTATTTACTTGAAATTCCTGGATTTTTTCCCCTAAAAGGGGAAAAAATATATGATGAAGAGACATTGGAGAGACTATACTACAATGGAAGAGATTTTCTTGAATCAACAGGGTTTTTCCAGTACGAAGTCTCAAACTTTGCGAGGCATGGCTATAGGTCTTTGCACAATTTAAAATACTGGAAATTTGAGCCATACATTGGACTTGGTCCTGGTGCTGCCAGTCTTTACGGAAGAAGGAGATGGGAAAATAAAAGGTCTTTGATGGCATATATAGGAGCCTGGAAAAGAAGGGAAAGGATTCCAAGACAAATCTTTGATTTGAGCGAAGATGAGTTTTTTAAAGAAAAAATAATGATGGGCCTCAGATTGGTAGAGGGGGTGAAGTTCTCTCCACAAGAGAGGGAAAAAACGAGCAAATTTATAGAACGGGCAAAAAAAATGCAGGAAGTTGTATCAGTTTCAGAAGACTCCATAAAAATAAAAAGGGATAAGTTCTTTGTTATGAATTCAATAATTTTGGAAATCATAGGGTAAAAAGTATAAAATATCGGTGATGAAGAGGGGGTTTACTCTAATTGAGATGGTAGTAATCCTGGGAGTTTTAGCCATACTCGCTGCAATTCTTGTTCCTGTTGTGGAAAAGTCCATAAATGAGGCCAGAGTAGCCAGAGCATGAAACGAAGTTCAGGTCATTGCTGCAGGTATGATTAATTCTTATAAGAATGTCTGCCGCTGGCCAAATACCCGTCGTAGAAATCTTACCCCTAATCTTCGTTTACTTTACAGTTTGGAAATTGCAGGAAGATACGGCGGTGATGGATGCAGGAACGGAAACAGATGTAAAGGTTGGTGGAAAATCATAAGGGCAGCCAAGGATACCTTCACCAATTAATTGACAAAAAACACCCTGGCGGGAAGGCGAAGGAGGCATTATTCCACCACGGGTTCCTGTGCCTGACGGGGTCCTTATTTAAAGGATATAAAACCTGACCCATGGGGAAATCACTACTCCTCCAATGTCAGGTACACATGGCCCTCTGTTACAACATGGTTTGATAGGGCGGTATATGTCTGGTCTGCTGGTCCGGATGGGCAGGCGGACACCCATGTTTCACAGCTTAAAACAGGTGCCTGCCTTTATGATGATGACATCGGCGTAAGATTGAGATAAAGAGATAAAAAGCTACCCTTATATTTTCATCTTATAGAAAAATGCTCCAAAGCCCCAGAATCTTGCCATCAACATCAACAGCCAGCCAATGTATGGGATAAAACTGAGAATAACAAGTACAATTAACCCCACAGGGTAAGAAATCCATGCTGAGATTTCTTTGTTAAATATTCCCTTTAGCAGAATATATCCAATGGCAAATCCCGCAAGTAGTTTTCCCAGATAGAGGCCTATAAGGTAGGCAGGAAGTATTACAAAATTCATGGGAATGGTATATATCAGTATAAATAGAAGCAATACGATTAGAGGGATTATAAAGGCACCCGCAGTTCCAAGAAGGAATGAGCGAACAGGTCTTCCAAGAATTTCTTCGTTAAATTTCTTTACCTGACCGGGAAACAGGACAAAGAAAAGATAACCAAGAAGAAGTGAACTTATAAACCAGGCTATTTTAAACCAGGTCTTTGAGAATACAAAATGTCTTTTCTTTTTGGATGGAACTTTTTTGGCTTTCTCTGCCTGTTTAGTAATTTTTTTGCCAGTTATCTTGTGATAAACTATTTTTCCGGCCACCGTCCCTTCTGGAAATTTCACCTCCTTTTTTGTCCAATAATCAAGGTTACCGAGGATTTTACCGCCTTCTCTTATCCGAATATTTTCAGATTTGATTTTAGCATCAGAGTTTATGATTCCCCCTAACACAAATTCTCCACTTCCCACATGGACTGGACCTGCAACCTCTCCATTGATTATAATATCGGATCCTCCAGCGTAAATTTCCCCGTTTATTTTTGCGCCTTTGTTTATCCTGAGCTCCTGGCCAAAAAATAAAACATCTCCTTTGACTTCACCATCAATCTCGAGGATTCTTCCAAAAAACCTGATACTTTTTTCAACAGTCCCGGTTATAAGCATTCTCTCTCCGGCGTAAGAGATTCCCCCTGTGACATTTTTTACAGTTGCTCTTCTACCTACTGCGAAAAGATCCCCTTCAAGTGTTCCTATTTCTATTTCTCCGGCAGTGGAGTAAAGGTCTCCACTCAGGAGCTCGACCTTTGCAAACTTTCCCTTTTTAAAGTTAGCTGAAAGCACTGGAAAAACCAGAAGAGCTCCAATCAAAAAAATAACTATTTTTTTCATCTTTCCCTCCTTAAACAATTCTATAAAAATTATACGTTTTAGCTTATTTTGTTACAATCTAAATATTTTAAATTATTACCCTGTAGTTTCCTTTATTACCCAGGAAAGATAATCCTTGTATCCACCTATTATTGGCAGTGCCACTATTTCCGGCACCTCATAAGGGTGAATTTCCCTTAGCCTTTTTTCAATTTCAGATAGGAGATTTTCCCTGGATTTTATAAAACACAACCATTCACGGGATTTTTCGACCTTTCCCTTCCACCTGTATGTGCTTTCTATTGGTCCAATTACCTGTACACAGGCTGCAAGTTTTTTTTCGACCAGGAAGCTTGCTATTTTGTCAGCATCTTCTTTTTTATCCGTTGTTGTAATTATTAAAACGAATTTTTCCACGGTTCTAAAGCTCTATTAGTTTTAGATTTCCCTTCTGCACTCTCTTTATGGGATGGGCCATTCCCATTAGGAAAAGTTCCAGAGTGTTGCAGACCTTTGCTTCAATAAAGTGTCCCCCTACAACCTGGCCGGATTCTGTCCCCAGGATTAAATGGAAATGATAGAATGGATCGGCAGTTTTAGAAATCTGTCCGCTTATACCAAGAAGCTCCACAGGTTGCTTATACTCATGTATTTCATAGTGGTCTCCCTTCCAGTAACCAGTTTTTACTTCTTTTAACATTCCTAAAGCAGAGACTACCACCATGGTTTTTGGCGTATCAACAGCATCTTTAATGGCTTTCAAAATGAGATAAAGGTCTTCTCCATCTTCACCAACAACTATTATTCCGTTTCCTTTCACTACATATTTCATCTTTACCTCCTTTAGAATAGTTCTGATACAATTTTACAAACATTTTCCAGAAATTCCCTATCCTCTTCTTTGAAGGGTTCAAGATGATGGGAATCAATGTCAAGTTCACCTACAATTTCCCTGTTTTTATTAAAAATGGGAACCACTATTTCGGATTTTACCTCAGGACTGCACGAGAGATAGTTTGTCTCCTTTGATACATCCTGAACGATAAAAGTAAGTTTCCTCTCGGCTGCCTGTCCGCATATGCCTGCCCCAAAAGGAATACGCACATGCTCGGTAGGTTCCCCTACAAAGGGACCCAACACCAGTTCGTTCTTCTTTTCAGGGTCTACAAGATAGAACCCAACCCAGTTGTAATGAGGAATTTCAGATTCCAGAAGGACACAAATTTCTTTCAATTTTTCCTCTTTGTCTCTTTTGCTTTTCACTATTTCCTTTATCCTCTCGAGAAGAGTTTTGAACTTTTGGCTTAACATTATTCCTCCTTTTATGAATTTACATATAAAAATTTTAATTAAAAATTGATGTTTTATAAAATCTCATTGACATTTAATGTGTTAATATAAGACTATGAGAACCAAAATAATTGCAACAGCTGGACCGTCTCTTGGAGATAGGGAGAAGATAGAAAAAGCCATAAAGTCCGGAGTTTCTGTTTTTAGACTAAATTTTTCCCATGGAGACCATAAAACCCATAAAAAATTGATTGCAAACATTAGGGAAGCCTCTAATCAAATAGAGCAGGAAGTTGCCATTATCCAGGACCTTTCAGGTCCAAAATTGAGGGTTGGGAAATTACCAGAACCTGTGAAAGTTTCTGAAGGTGACACGGTTATCTTGAGAAAGGAAGGAATGGCTTCCTCAAAGGATATCCCGGTAGATTATCCTTATCTGATGGAAGATGTAAAAAAGGGTGAAAGAATACTTATAGAAGACGGGAAGATTTTCCTTGAGGTCATAGAAAAGGGCAGGGATTATCTCAAGACAAAAGTTATAAACGGAGGAATTATAAAAAGCGAAAAAGGAATAAATCTACCTGATTCTTCTCTTAGAGTCCCTTCCTTTACTGATAAGGACAGAAGAGATCTGGAATTTGGCCTTGAAAATGGAATAGACCTTATTGCTCTTTCGTTCGTTAAAGGTCCTGATGATGTGAAGGGACCGAAAGAAATCGCAGGGGAAGACTTTCCCGTTATAGCAAAAATTGAAAGGAAAGAAGCTATAAAATTTCTCGAGGAGATAATAGAGGCTTTTGATGGAATAATGGTGGCAAGGGGGGACCTGGGTGTGGAATTGCCTCTTGAGGAAGTTCCCATTCTTCAAAAGAGGATGATTTCCATTGCAAACAGGAAGAGGAAGATTGTAATTACAGCAACCCAGATGCTCTCAACAATGATAGAAAATCCATATCCTACCAGGGCTGAAGTAAGCGATATAGCAAATGCTGTGTTTGACGGTTCGGATGCTCTCATGCTGTCGGGGGAAACAGCCATAGGAAAATATCCTATAGAAGCTATATGCATGATGAAAAGAATAATAGAGCAGACAGAGTCAAGTGAATTGTTATGGAAATACAGAGACCTTCTTGATTGGGAGAAAACTGAGCCTCCAGAGGCTCTCGCAGAGAGTGCGGTTTTGACCTCAGAAAAAATAGGAGCCTCAGCTATAATGGTTTTCACCGCTTCTGGAAGGACAGCTCTGGGAGTTTCAAAATATAGACCCAGAGTTCCGGTTATCGCTTTAACCCATAGTATTTTAACTCAAAGAAGAGTTTCTATTTTCTGGGGAATAAAAGGAGAAGTTGTAGATTTTATATCCCATACAGACAGAATGATTGAGGAGGGGATTTCCCTTCTTCTTAAAAAATCGTATATTAAAAAAGGAGACCTTATGGTGATTACTGCAGGAAAAACCCCTATGAGAGGGGCTACAGACATGATTAAAGTTTTAAGAGTTTAAAAAATTGCAAATTCCAGGTTTATGTGTTATAGTAAAGAAGATGAAAAAATATAAACGGTATACGTGGTTAGTGGCAAAGCCAACTTCGCAAGGATTTTTCGAGAATTATGTTAAGTTTTTCACCCCTTCACATTGAATCTTTCCTCGCAAAGAAAGTCCGGATTTTAGTTTCCGGGAAAATTTTATGAGTAAACCACTTTGAGAAAGCTTAGAATTAAAAACAAAGAATTTGCATAGGAGGTAAATCATGCAAAGCGCAAAACTTTATGTAGGAAACCTTAAGTACTCAGCTACCGAGAGAGAACTTGAGGAACTCTTCTCTCAGTTTGGAGAGGTTAAGAGTGTAAGGATAATCGGAAGCAGAGGCTTTGGTTTCGTGGAAATGGGAACTCCGGAAGAAGCCGAAAGGGCAATGGAGTCCCTTAATGGTAAGGAATTTCTGGGGCGTACCCTTAGAATTGACGAAGCTCGCGCAAGAAGAGACTGAGTTAATTTTTTCGTGTGAATTTCCCGGTAGTTTAATTTTCATACAGGACGCTCGCACTCATATTATCCCGTAGATCAAAAGTTTCGCATTTCACACGGAGGGGGAGGAGAAATCCTCCCCCTTTTTTTATTTGCTTAAATTTAGTAAGATAGAATTTAGTACAGAATAAATTATGGAGATGAACTGATGGTTAGAAACGAAGGAGACATTTTAAAAAAAGTGATTGTGTCAACTCCCTGGACAGAGTACTACAATGTTACAAATCTTGAAGAACACAATATTTATGAAGTTGCCAACAGAGAGAAGGCTATTACTCAGCATGATACGTTCAAAAATATACTCTCTAATTTTGGCGTTGAAGTAATTGACATAGAAGAACTTAAGGGACATCCTAACTCAGTTTTTACAAGGGATGCAGCTCTTGTAACTCCGGAGGGTTATATAAAGCTGAGAATGGGCTTGCCCACAAGAAGAGGAGAAGAAGACTGGCTTGCTTCCGTCCTCGATTCCATTGGGATTCCGAAGGTAGCAGAATTAACCCCTCCTGCCACGGCTGAGGGCGGAGATATTGTCCTGGCGGGGGAAGTGGCGTTCATCAGCCTTTCTCCAAGAACGAACGAGGAAGGAGTAAAACAACTTACTGAGACACTATCCAGAATGGGATACGAAGTAAGGGTAGCAGAACTTAAACCTCCTCTTTTTCATATAGGTAGCGTCCTTAGTATGATAGGTCCGGAGCATGTGATATATTGCAAAGGAATATTTCCAAAGGAATTCTTTAAGGGATTTAAAAAACTTGAACTGGAATGTGGAGATTTTCCCGCTGGTAACGTTCTTTACCTTGGAAAGAAGGAAGTGATTGTAGCCATGGATAATAAAATAGCTATTGAAGCACTTTATAGGGAAAAATATACAGTTCATACAGTCGATCTCTCTGAGTTTGGGAAAGGAGCTGGAGGGCCCACATGTCTCGTTTTACCGGTAGAAAGGGCTTCCCAATAGAAGGAGAATGAATGGGACTTTTATTTGACGATGATAAATTAGAAAAGGAAAACCAGATTCGAGTAAGTGATATCAAAAAAGAACAGGGGTCAAAATCATTTAAGGGAAAATTTTATGTTAAAGACATTGCTTTGAAAAAAGGGCAGTCAGGTCCTTTCCTGAGTTTTTTAATTATGGATAAGACAGGAGTTATTTCAGCCTCCTTTTTTGGAGGAAGCGTAAATGGGAGTGAGATTGGCAGAGAGGAAATCACCATCGAGACCTTAGATGAAGGGTTATATGAAATAGAATTGAGGACCCAGGAGGACCGTTCAAACGTAGTTGTTGAAAGTTTAAAAAAAACCGTTGGTGACCCCAAAGATTTTATCCTTGTCCCAAGAGCAACTTATCCTGATGTGGAAAATGTGAGGGAAAAGCTGGACAGACTTGCTCTTGAATATGTGAAAACACCAGAAGGCAGAAAACTCTACGGGCTTTTCTGGAAAAAATACGGAAAGGAGTTTTTGAAGAGTAAGGGTGGGGTAAGAAAACATCATTCCGAAGAGGGAGGACTTGCAATACATTCTTATATGACTATTAAGATAGCTCTTTTCCTCGGGGAAATTTACGCCCTTGACCTTGAAGTGATTTTCCTTGCCGGACTTTTGCATGACCTTGGTAAGATATACGAGATAGGAGAAGACAAATTCACGAGAGAAGGCGACCTTCTGGGGCATACGGTAATATCCCTCTTAAAAGTTGATGAGCTTTGCCGGGAGGTAGGCTATAGGGGAAAGAAAAAATCCAACTTGCTTCATTGTATTGCTTCACACCATGGAGAGCTTGAGTTTGGGGCTCCTGTTTCTCCCAAAACGCTCGAAGCCTTTGTTCTTCATATTGCGGATTGGACGGATTCTAAAATTTATCAATACTTTGAGGCAATAAAGGGAATCGGAGAGGGAGAGGAAAGTTCAGAATACTACCGCGACCTTGCCAGGAAGATTTATCTTCTTGATGAAGATTAATACAATTTTGGGTTTTACTCAGTAGGTATCAATTCCTGTGATCTTCTTTGATTTGGGATACACTATTTTGAACCTGAGGGTTATAGTTTTTGTAGCCCCTGGTGATATTGTGATATTCCATGTAGCTATTCTATTTTTATCTATGGTATCCGGTTTCGGAACAATTGTATCCCTTATTTCTATTTCCTCATCAACAGCATAGGGAAGTGGTAATTTCACGGTTACTTTTCTTTCTTTATTACCGCCATTAGTTATTTTTACCTTTCGCTCTATGACAATGCCATTCTTCCTTATACCTTCGTTTCTTTCCACAACGGTCCTGGTGTAGTTTACCTTAAAGGATGGGTCGTTTCCGAGAAGCAGCTTCATTTTAGCCTTTTCAGGAGTTTCCTTCAGTGTAGCCTTGCGAGTAAATATTCCGTTTACAAAGAATAGGGCTTTTGCTGGAACGAGATGGAATCCAGTGGTATTTTTTGTCTCTGCCACAACAAAAACGCTCTTTGATAGGGCAGGGAAGAGCTGCCATGTTATTGTGGATTTAAGATCCCTTGCAAACAGCTTGAATCTGTTTTTGCCAAAGGAAAGCTTTCTCGTCCCCAGGTAAACCATTCTGTAAAATCCCTTTGTAACCGCCATAGCCTCTCCCTTATCGGCTACACCTCCTTCCATAGCAGCCATTACAGGCATGGGAGCTCCGACCTTTGCAAGTTTCTTGTATCTATAAGCCCTGGGTTTATAGATGGAGATGCTCCATCTGTTCTGGAGGGGGAGAGAAGAGTAATAGGATGGCTTTCTTGGAACAAGGTAAATTTTAGAGAAAATATCAAAGGGCAGGTCAGAATTAAGAACAACAAAGGATTTTATGTTTAGTGTCTCAGCGTTCAGATCACTGTTAAAGGCATAATTGACCTTCCATCCCAGGGAACGGGTGTTGAATTCCATGAGGAATTTTTCTTCGGGCGTACCCTTTATCTTTATATATGTTGCTTTCCCTATCCTGCCCTTTATACTGTTCCATTCGGCCTCAGCTTCCTTTAACTTTTTTTCCAGTTTTTCTTTGGTTTCCCTGAGGCTGGTATATTCTTTGAGTATGGTGGATAATCTTGAGCTCAATGATGAGAGGGTTGCTTCCCAGTTTCCTACTCCTCCCTTGGCGAACCTTTTAGCATAGTTGGAAATCGCGGTCTGGTAGAAATTATATTTGTTTTTTAGAATCGTTTCCTTGTTCTCCAGCTTCTTCATCTCAGCATTCAGAGTTTCGTATTTTTTCTTTATTTTTAAGGCTTCTTCAGGAAAGGAGTCATTATCTTTACATTTCACTTCGTAGTCTGACACAGAAACAATGAGTTCGTAAATATCCCGGGGAAGAGGTCCTACTTCTAAGGTTCCGCTTTGAGGGATCTTTCCCTCCATGTATACTCTTGCTCCACCCGGAAAAACATCGACTTTTTTGACTTCGGGAATTGTTGCCGCAATAATAGGAATAGTTAGTAAAATTACAAGTAATTTTCTCATTTTTTCACCTCCAGGAATATTTTACCCCATAATTCGTTGAAAATTTGAATTGTGAAATTGCCCTTCAGTGTATAATTAACTCTTAAGGAGGAATTATGATAGCCTTTGGACCTGTGCCTTCAAGAAGGCTCGGAATGAGCCTTGGTATAAATAACATACCCCCAAAAATCTGCACATATTCCTGTGTATACTGTCAGGTGGGGAATACTTTGAAGATGTCTATGCAAAGGCAGGCTTTTTATTCTCCAGAGGAGATTTATAACGAAGTGTCCAGGAGAGTTAGGGAAGTTCAATCCAAGGGTACAGAAATAGATTATTTAAGTTTTGTCCCTGATGGTGAACCAACTCTCGACATAAATATAGGAAAGGAAATTCAGTTGCTAAAGAAAATAGGAATAAAAATAGCGGTTATTACCAACGCTTCCCTTTTATGGATGGAAGAAGTGAGAGCAGATATATCGGGTGCGGATTGGGTTTGTGTGAAGGTGGATGCGGTAACAGAGGATATTTTTAAGAAAGTGGACAGACCCTATGGAAAACTTTCCCTTAAGAAGATCAAGGAAGGAATAAAAAAATTCTCAGACGAATACAAAGGAGAACTTGTAAGCGAAACCATGCTTGTTAAAGGGATTAATGATAGTGAAGAAGAGCTTAAAAGAATAGCCGGGTTTCTATCAAAACTCCATCTTGCCCATTCCTATATAATGATACCTATAAGGCCTCCTGCAGAGGAGTGGGCAGATGCTCCATCTGAGAATGTTTTAAATATGGCATACATAATTTTCAAGGAACACGAACTCAACCCGGAGTTGCTTACCGGAGTCGAAAAGGGAAGCTTCGGTTTCAGCGGAGATGTAGAGGAGGATTTACTGGCAACTTCCGCGGTTCATCCTATGAGGAGAGAATCAGTAGAAGAACTCCTAAGAAAGGCAGGGAAAAGGTGGGATGTTGTTGAAAAATTAATAAAAGAGGGATGGTTGAAGGAAGTGAAATACAGGGGAAAGATTTTTTATATGAGAGCTCTAAATAAGTTTAATAGGTAAGTGATTTTATAGATTTATTAGTATATATAGTAATATTTCTTGTTTTTATTATTCCCTTTTCGGCGAGAGAAAAATCTGCTTCAGAGGTTGGTATCCTGATTTCTTTATAAAATCTCGTCTTTATAATTATGTTTTCCTTTTCAATACAAACACAACAGGGCCTTGCCTTCGCAAAAACTCCTTTTCCTATTTTTAGCGTTGATAGAGGATAACAATTACCTTTCAGATTTCCGCAACTTCCAAATACTGGAAAGAGTAAAAGAAAAACCGCTGATAGAAAAAGTATTCCTCCTGTAGAGATCAGGAACACTGTGGAGTTCTTTCTTAATATCTTCCAGGGAAAATGAACATCAAGCATCTTAAGTCTAATTTTAGATTTTTTGTCCCTTACTTTCATGTTTGCAAGAATTGCGTCCAATAGTTCTTTATATTTAGAGAGTTTCGTGAAAGAGTTTATATCCAGCCAGTAAGCGGTTTTACCTATGTGGAAGGAGTACATAACATGATAGCCGAAGGGAGTGGAGGTAAAATAGTAAATACCCCTGGGGAAAACAGGAATTTCTCTACGTAATAATAGTTTCTCTTTAAAAAAGATCGGTTCTCCCTCTTCGTCTTTTTCCGTGCTTGAGAGTATTCTCAGTTCAGCAAGGCTATCGTTTAAAACCTTTCCTTTCCATCCGTTCCCCATCCAGTAATCGTCCATCTGCCACTCCGGGAAGTTGGCCTCTATACCATTTATTTCTCTTAGAGTGGTTGGCACAGGTTTTAGCAGGTAAAAGTATAAAAACACCACAATGAGGCTGTTAGCTACCAGATATATTAAAACAAGTCTTTTAAAACTCACCCTATTATTTTACATCAAAATGGTAAAATCGAATTATGAAAGAATACATTATAAGAGAAGGAGAAGCCAGGGACCTTGAACAAATTTTGAGAAACAACCTCGCGATGGCCTATGAAACAGAGGAAAAAATCCTGGATGAAGAAAAGGTGAGACAGGGAACAGAAGCTATCCTGAAAGGTAGAGTAGATGGTAAGTATTATGTTATTGAGAGTAACGGAAAGATATTATCCCAGCTCATGATAACAAAAGAATGGAGTGACTGGAGGAACTGCTATTTCTGGTGGATACAGAGCGTTTATACTTTGCCAGATGAGAGAGGAAAGGGATATTACGGAGCCCTTTATGAATATGTTGTTAAGATGGCAAAGAAGTCCGGGGCGTGTGGAATTAGACTTTACGTGGACCGCAGAAATGTGAAAGCAATGAAGGTTTATGAAAAATATGGAATGAAAAAATCCAATTATGAAATTTACGAAATTGAATTCTAAGTAGTATAATCTTCAGCCCGTTTTAAAGACTCATTGTGGAACAAAACATTTTCTGCAAAGGACAAAGAAAGGACAAAGTCTGAGAATAGGATGCATACCCCAAAGGGAATTTCAACGGAAAAAATCAGGATATTTTTAAAAAAAGAATATTTTTTAAGGTCGTTGAATTCTTACTTTTGGAAGAGTTGATAGAAAAGGTTGTTAAATCTTTAATCTGTAAACTTTTTTTGCAGCTCTGTCCGAGATCATATCCCTGATTATTATGCTTATCACATAGGTCCCCTTCAACTTGGAAATATTAAGTGGGATAGTGATCCTTTTTTGAGGATCAAGAATGTCTTTCTCAGAAACCTCCATTTCCATTTGTTTGAAAAAGTGTTGTGGGATTTTGCTGGAAGGTCTTTCATAGTAAAATTGAAGCTCTATTCGAGCAATGTATTTATTGTCCTTTTTATAAAAAACCAGCGACTGTAATGGAACATGAATATAGAGTTTCTGTGAAGCTGTATCCACATCGGCATTTATTTCGATCTCTTTTTTGAATAGAATAATTGTATTTCTTGGCATGAAATATTTTTTCCCTTCTTCTATATAGGTAAGAAGGCGTGCTGGAGGTCTGTAAAGTAGGTATCTGTGATTTCCGATTTTATCCACGAAATACAGCTCAAGCTGAACATTCTGATAAATCCACTTTTCCTGATTTAGCCCCTTTGCTTCTTCTTCATGCTGGAAAGCGTTTGGTCTGAAAGAATGGTCAGATTGGATGGCAAGGGTAACCGAGTCTTCTATATCTGTGTTATAGCCTAGTTTTCTTTCCTCATTCAGATATCTTAAATACCTGCTTGTTGGTGGGCCGAGCAGGACGAAGATTCTTCCTCTGTCAGTAAGCCATCCCTTTTTATCAGGTTCTTTGAAATTTTTTGCAGCAAATCTAAGCCTGGCATAATAGGTATCTCTCACCTTATTATCAGGAGTTTCTGGTTCAGGGTCCCTGACCTTCCAGAACCTGAAAACAAAGGCTTTCAGCTGATTTATGGTTCCTATTTTCTTTAGTTCCTGCCTTTCCTGCTTTGTCATTATAAGGTATAGTTCGTCAAAAACCTTTTGTTTGGTCATTTCTAAGTTGGTTCCCGCCATTATAAATAGCGAAGTAATCATAGTGAAAATAATTTTTCTCATTTGTCCCCCGGTTTTTCTTGGTCAATTATATTTTACTACATAATTGTAAAAGTATATTTCTTTTATTCTTTTAAAACTTATATCTTCAATTTGTAACGCTTTACCCCCTCTGCTCCTGAGATCCTGTCTTTAATAGTTATCTCTATAAAATAAACTCCTTTAAGAGGAGCTATATTGATGGGAATCGTTATTCTTTTTTCAGGGTCGTTTATGTCCTCCTGTTTTACTGGAAATTTCATTTCCTGGGTGAAGTGTTTTTCAATGTTTGTCTTCGTGTTTGTGTAGGAAAAGTAGAGTAATATATCAGCATAGTGTTTCCTGTTTTCCGTGATAAAGGAAATCTCCTGCAGAGGTATATGTATGTAAAGTTTCTTACCATTAGTGTCCACCTCTGCTGATATATGCAATTCTTTTCCAATAGGGTTTCTGGGTAAAAATTGTTTTTTTGACTTTTCGAATAAAGAGATTAGCTTCGGTGGAGGATTAAAGATTTTAAATTTCCCTATTCCCATTCTGTCTAAAAATATTATTTCTAAGTTGAGGTCTTCATATTTCCATTTCTCTTTGTTAATACCCTTACCCTCACCAATTCCAAGATTCTTAGATTTTTGAGCCATGGTTACAGAATCTTCTTCCAATGGATTGGTATTGCTCCCGCCACTTTGAACCCCCATATCCTTTGTATATCTGTTAGTAGGAGGTCCCAATATAACAAAAATCCTTCCCCTATCTGTTAGCCATCCTGGCTTTCCAGGTTCGCGGAAATATCTGGCAGAAAATTTCAATCTGGCATAATATAGCTCCCTTATCTTATTCTGAGGTGTTTTTGGATCTGGATCTCTTTTCTTCCAGAACTCTTCCACGAACATTTGAAGCTGAACAGGAGTGTTGATTGACTTAAACTGTTCCTGTTCCTGAGAGGTCATTATAAGGTAAAGCTCATTGTAAACCTGTTTTTTAACCTTATTAAAATTTGTACCGGCAAGTATGAATAAGGAAATTAACACAAAACCCGAAAATTTTCGCATACTTAACCTCCTTTGTATAACTATTTTATATCATCGCAAATTTTATTCCAGATTAAAATTTGTAATATAGCCATATCTGTTTTTCCTATGTCCTCATTTTTGGACATTTAATTGATAAAATAATCTCACCCGGGATCAATCAATCTAATGAGTAAACAAAATCCGCCAATTATCCTTTTTATTGGATGGCTTCTTTATAAAGTGGTTTAATTGTCCACTGATTGCCTCTTACAACAATTATTGCATATACCCGGTATTTTCCAGCAACCTTGGGGGAAATAGGGAAGAATGCAAGAGCCGTTCCATCTGAAAAGCTTCCGTCGCTCCGGGTTTTTGCTGTGTTTCCTCTGGCAAGGGGTAGCTTTGACAATTCTTCTATCTCCGCTGGCCGTTGTTTTGTCATCCATCCCCACGCATATCCTTCAAGAAGTAAAACCTTCCCTTCGTATTTTTTTGGGTTTTCACTTATCTTTTTTAATGTTACTTTAAGAGGGGGTTCCAGGATTATTTCTTTGTTCAGAGCGGCTTCGTTGCTTGCTCTGTCTATGGCTTTAATTTTTATATTATTTATTTCTTTTTGTAATTGTATTTTAAATTTTTCACCAGAGCGGTATTTTTTCCCGTTTACTTCCACGGAGGGTTCCTGAATACCTGAGGTAAAACACATATCGTGGACATAGGCCTTAACACTTACAGGGGAAAGGAAAGCTTTTCCATTGTAAAGCGGGGCAATCTCAAGATTTGCAGAAGGGGGTGTTCTGTCAGTCAAGTACCCTGCCCATATGGAATTTCCTTCGCGGAAGATGAAAAATTCAGCATCAAAACATGTAGAAAGGCTGGAAATAGTATCCAGTCTCCTCCCATCAGTTATCAGAGGGAGATATTTTTTGTCCCTTAGATCATAAACGTAAAGAGATAAGGGTTTGTTTTTTATCCTTGCTATAAAAAATAACCTTTTTCCCGATGGTGTCAGGTATAGTATTCTAAAATCTTTACCAGGGACATCAAAGAAGGCTGTGATAGCCTTGTCTTTGAGGCTGTAAAAGATTACCTTTCGGTCAGGAGATGTATAGGCGAGGGTTGAACCATTAAATCCGTAGCCGGAATTTACAAATGCATTTGGAATGCGAACTTTTAAATTGGGGGTTTTTACGTAAATTGCTCTCTCCACTGTGGTGGCATCCTCATCCCTGAGAAGGGTATAGGCTATAGAGCCATCTGTTCCTATTCCCAGAACATGATCAATTTTTTCTATGGGGGAGGAAAGCCTACCTGTTTTGAGGTCATAAATGTAGAGGCCTCCAAAATGAAGCCCGTATTCTGGACCAAACCACAGGTACAATTTATCCTTTACCCAGGCTCCTCCCTCAAAGTCGAAGTTGCTATAAACCAGGGAAAAGTAAGTTTCCGCGAATTCAGGGTCTGATTTTATTATATTTTTCACTCTCTTTATAGGGGCAATTCCTGGAAAGTGGAGTTTGTCCAGTACATTTAACAGTTTATATTCACCTGTTTTAAGGTCGAAAAGTACAAGGTTGTATTCTTTTTTCAATCTGTTAGCATAGCCAAGTAAGAGCTTTTTACCATCCGGAGAAGGAATGATTAGACCAAAGCCATTGCGTTCATCCCAGCCAATAGTTTGTTTAAGATTTTTGTAAACATGTAAAAGCTTAAAGTTTGGACTATATAGTTCAAGATTGTCATCCCTTAAAACAAGGATCTTTCCACAGGTAAGAAGAGCAATTTTATTTCCAGAAATGGGAGTTTTAAAGGTTAAAAAATTCGACCCTGGCTGAGGGATTACTTGAAAGACAGGCTTCTCGTACCAGATTTTGTCAGAGTGTTTTACAAGGCCAAAAACAGGAATCAGTAAAACCGAAAGAAATACAACAAATTTTCTCATGATATCCTATATCCTCCTTCTATTTTTCCGGGTGGTGTATAAAATTTTGTGTAAGGGATATAAAATGAGGATTATAGGAGAAAATAAAAAAGAAGGGGACAAAGTCCCCTGATATGCCCCCATTTTTTGAAAAAATTATATGTTATGGTTGAATTATACACCATTAGATAAACTCCATTCCCTATAGAACTCCGTAGGAGTTCTATAGCCGAGCGCTGAATGAGGCCTCTCTTCGTTATAGAAGCGAAACCATTCACATATTTTTTCCCTTGCCTCCTTTAAGTTTCTATATTCATATCCTGCAAGGCATTCATCCCTGAATTTTCCTATAAAGCTCTCTGAGAAACCATTCTGGAAGGGCTTGCCAGGGTCTATATAGTGGATCTTTATCCTCTTAGCCTCGGAAAATTTTACAAAGGAAGAGGCTCTGAACTCCGGTCCGTTGTCGCACCTTATCCAACGAGGAAAACCCTCCTGCTTGCCTATTTTCTCCAGGTGCTCCACCACCTCCTCAGACCCTATAGAAAAGCTAACCAGAGGCTGAAAGGCATAGCGCAGAAACTCGTCCATGACAACCAGCACCTTCACCCTCTTTCTGTTGCTTAACCTGGTGAAGAAAAAATCCATTGTCCACACACTAAAGGGATGGGTTGGCCTTGGAATATATCCTGTAGCATAGATTTTTATCTTCCTCTTCCTCTTTTGTTGACGCTGCAATCTGGCAGCCCTGTAGAGACGATAAACCTTCTTTATGTTTACCTTAAAGCCCTCTCTTTCAAGTACCGCCCATATCCTGCGATATCCGTAGCAGGGATGTTTAAAGGCAATCTCTTTTATCTTGGCCATCAAACCAGAATCTTCTTTTCTCCTTGGCTGGTAATACAAACTGGAAGGCGACAGCTGAAATAGCTGTTTTATCCTTGCGAGCCTCATTCCTACCTGTTTCAGCTTAAGGGCCATCTTCCGCAGCTCCCCTCTTGTTAAAAATTTTCCTTTATAACATCTGTGAGCATCTGTATCTCCAGCTCTTTTTCTGCAAGCAGGCGTTTGAGGCGGCGATTTTCTTCCTCAATAGCTTTTAGGCGCTTGGCTTCGCAGCTGTTGAGACCACGATACTTCTTCCTCCAGCGATAAAGGGTCTGTTCTGAGATGCCATATTTACGGCAAACTGCAGCATTGCTCATCTGCGGAAGCTCTGCCTCCGCAAGAATGCGGATAATCTGGTCCACTGTGAATCCCTTTCTCGGCATCGTTCACCTCCTTGTTTTAATTTTAAATACTAACATAAACTTTTTCCAAAATTTGGGGAGCAGGTCAAAAACTTGAAGAAAATAAGG
>Ga0190334_1000126_pt1 | contig 38247 bp, 36 predicted proteins | sample 48720478_MG_FD_161270 | JGI IMG/M metagenome (GOLD analysis project Ga0190334, IMG submission 161270) | Hydrothermal vent sediment bacterial communities from Southern Trench, Guaymas Basin, Mexico - 4872-04-7-8_MG | ecosystem: Environmental > Aquatic > Marine > Hydrothermal vents > Sediment ... | reverse complement strand
AAATTTTTCTCTTCTCAAAAGGAAAGAAAATACAATTTCTGGATTATAGATGACCCTCTATTGGCGCCAGCTCTTCTGATGGTTGCTGAACAGGGGATGATCTCAGAAGGTTCCAAGGATTATGGGGATATATCGTTAAAAATTTCTGGAGAGATAGCCATAAAAAACGGTCAGAATGTTAAAATCAGCGATATTTTTACAGGTAAAAATTCCGGAGATGTTATTGGTCTTGACGCAGCCATACTATATTATCTTGAGAATAATCCGTATAAAAAGGCTGAGATAGATTCTATAAATATTGAAATGTCTGTTTTCGAGTATGAAAAAAGTGCTACTATACAGAGAGTGTGGGCTCCTAAATATAGAGTGAAACCAGGAGAAAAACTAAACATAACAATTTATATAAAGCCAAAAAACCAGAAAATACAGGAACAGACATATCCTATCAAAATTCCTGAAGTCCCATCAGGAGAAGACCTTTATCTCATGGTTTCGTCTGCAGAGGATATACTAAAATGGGAATCACTCTATTACAGAGGAGCAATGGGTTTTCCTGCCTCTTTTGATAGGTTGATAAGGGCCTTGAACAACCTGAGAAAAAACAATAGGCTTTACTTTAAGTTTTATACAAGAAAAAAATCTCTGTTTATAAATGGTGAAGAATTCCCTTCTTTACCGCCCTCACTTTTCAAACTTTTCACTTCTCCATTTCAGCCTATAAAAGGGAATGTGCTGAAGAGAGCAACTGTTATTGAATATACTTCAGAGCTTCCCTGGTATATCAAGGGAAGCACTACAATAAAATTTTCTACATGGAGTGGATTATGAGAAAGACGCTAATTTTTTTATTAATATCAAGCTTTATTTTTGCGTCCAGCCCACAGTTTTGGAAAAAGGAAGGGATATCAGAGCTTCTAAAGGGAACATTGAAAGGCGTGTCTCTGGACTGGAAAGGGATCGTTTTTCCTTCTGACAAGCTTACGAAACTCCCTGAAATAAGAGAAGATTTTATTTTTGCCTTAGAAGAAACTAAAGATGGGATTTATGTGGGTACCGGGCATCAGGGGAAACTCTTTTTTATAGGGAAAGACGGGAAAGTAAAACTTATATACGATGCTCCAGAACTGGATATTTTTGCAATTACAAAAGGTCCAAAGGGAGAAATTTATTTTGCCACATCTCCAAGAGGAAAGATTTACATGTATAGCAAGGGAAAAGTTAAGGAATTTTTCGACCCGGAGGAAAGATTTATCTGGGATCTCAAGTACAGAAAAGGATATATATATGCTGTTACCGGCAAAACTTCTGCCGTGTATAAAATAGACCTTAAAGGTTCGGGAGAAAAAATAGCGGAAGTGCCAGATGACCATATTATGAAGATGGCTTTCAGCGAAAATGATTTTTATCTTGCAACCTCTGGAAAAGGAAGGGTTTATTTTCTAAAAAAGACAGAGCCCAGACTTATATGGGAATCTCCTTATAACGAGGTTTCTGCAATAGCCGTCTGGCATGGCAAGATTTATGCAGCAACTCAGGGAACAAGAAAAAAACAGGAGAAAAAGTCCACTGACTCAACTTCGGACCATATTCTTTCTGCCTCTTCGTCTGTTGAGGTAGTGGTTGTTGGAAGTTCTTCAACAGAGACATCCACACCTGCAAAGACTTCCTTGGGCTTAAAGGGAAATAAACGTAGCTTTGTTTATCAAATAGACCCTGATATAAGAAAAGCCCAGATTTTCTGGACAAATCCTGATGAATATATCTCTTCTCTAACTGTTTATAATAACGAACTATTTGCTGCAACAGGGGGAAAGAAGGCAAGAATTTATCGTCTGGTATCTACGGAAAAAGCCACCCTTTACGAGGAGGCGGAGGGTAAAGAAATTAGAACACTTATTGGGGCATCCCATCTTTTCTTTTCAACTACGGTTCCAACTTCCATTTACAGAGTCGAAAAGAGAAAGGAGACTCAGGGTATTTACGAATCTGATGTTCTTGATGCAGGAGCAATAGCTAAATGGGGTGAAATAGTATTCCTGGGTGAGGGCATTGAAGTTCAAACGAGGAGTGGAAATTCTCCAGTTCCTGACAAAACGTGGGAAGACTGGAGCCCTTCAGTTAATTCAGGTGATAAAATTCTTTCTCCGCCAGCAAGATATCTACAGTTTAGGGTGAAATTTCTTCCTCAAGGCAAATTTCACAGAATAAGCATTTCATATTTAAGGTATAATCATCCACCCAGGATAACAAATATTAAAATTTATCCCCCCAATGTTGTTTTCAAAGCCTTTGCTAAGGAATCTATAAAGGGTATGGCAGATTCAATTAATAATAAGCTTACGAAAACAGACAGGATTTTAACTTCTGCTGGAAAGAAAATTTTTAAAAAGGGATATAGAACTATAATGTGGAGGGCAGAAGACCCCGATGGAGATTCTATTGTTTACGACATTTACCTTAAAGCTGGCAATAAAGACATATTGTTGCAAAAAAACTGGAAGGACAATTATTATGCTTTTGATTCCACTTTTATTCCTGATGGGGAATATAAAATAAAAATAATAGCTTCGGACATTCCTTCCAATCCACAGCAAGATGCTCTTAAAACCGAAAAGACATCATCTACTTTTCTTGTGGACAATACTCCTCCTTCAATAGAACTTTCAGGGGAGAAAATTCCCTTTACAGTCACAGTTAAAGATAAAGGAAGCGGAGTAAAAGAACTAAGATACACCAAGGATGGAATAAATTGGTTTATTCTTTCTCCGCAGGATGGTATATGTGATGGGAAACAGGAAAGTTTTATTTTAAAGGAAGCAGGAGTTTTTGCTTTAAGAGCAGTGGACAGACACGGGAATGTTAAAACACTACCCATAAGGAGGTAACAATGCTTAGAAAATTCCGAAAAAGCAAAGTTATGAAAAATATCATTCTCTGGGCCGTTATTGCCGTATTCATCCTTTTTGTTTTCGTGGCATGGGGTTCAGGAAAAATTTCAGGCGGTGCCCAGAACACAATAATGAAAATAGATGATGTTGCCATTGATATTCAGCACTTTGAACAGGAGTATTATCAGCAGCTGGACCTCATTAGAGAACAGCTTGGAGACAAACCCATAACTAAGGGTTTAATAGAAAGGCTTGGACTGCCTGAGAAGGTTCTTCAGAGTATGGAATACTCAGTAATAATAAAGAAAATAGCTGCTAAATTTAAAATAATGGTCTCTGATGAGGAGCTTGCAGATTATATTCAGAACATGCCAGTGTTTCAGAAAAACGGAGTATTTGTGGGACCAGAGGAATACCAGCGCAGGGTTATAACTTTTTACAGAATGTCTGTTTCAAAGTTCGAGGAAAAAATGAGAGAAGCACTTCTCGAGAACAAATTGAAGACAATAATAACATCTTCTGTGAGAGTAAGCGATGATGAGGCGAAAAGGGCATACAGGATTAACAAAGAGAAATTTGTCATTGAATACGCTTTCTATCCCTACAAAGATGTATCCGTGAATGAGCCAGAAGAAAAAGAAATAAGAGAGTATTTTCAGAAGCACAGGAACAAATATACAGTTCCCGAAAAGAGAAAGGGCAAATTTGTTCTCGTTTCGGCACTCAAGCTTCAGGACAGAGTGACGGTATTGCCCAAGGAAATAAAAGCTTATTACGATGATAACAAGGACCTTTTTTCATATCCTGAAAAATATCAGTTCAGAAAGATAGTTGTTAAAAATCAGGACAAGCTGAAGAGGGTTCAGGATGAATTGAAAAAGGGTACACAGTTTGAGGATATAGCTAAAAAATATTCCTCTGGACCGAGGGCTAAAGAGGGAGGGCTGTGGAAGGATGTGATTCCCATGTTTCTTCAGAATGAAGAAAAAAGGTGGCTGGAAAGAGCAACAGTAGGAGATGTTTCTCCTCCTCTTAAAACAAAAGATGGCTTCGAGATAATAAAATTTGAAGGGAAAATATCCGGAGGTGTAAAACCCCTGGAAGAAGTAAAGGCATCTATAGAAAGGAAACTCAAAATGGACAAAGCCTTTGAGCTTGCCTCTGAGATGGCGGAAAAGATATACAAGGAGGCAAAAAAATCCTCTCTTGAGGCGGCAGCAAAAAAATATGGTTTTGAGGTTAACAATGTAGATTTTGTCGAAAAGGGAGAACCTGTAAACGGAGATCCCACAGGAACGGTTTCAAATGCATTGTTTAATCTGGAGAAGGGGAAGGTGTCTGCTCCTATAAGGGGGTATTCGGGATTCTTTATTGTAGAACTGGACGAGATACAGCAGCAAAGACAGGGGAAATACGAGGAATTTGCAGAGAAGATAAAAGAAGAGTTGAAAGAAATAAAAGCCCGAGAGAAGGCAATAAGTATCTTAAGTGAGGCAATTAAAAAAGGAAATTTTCCTCCAGTTGTTGTTCACAAAACTGAAACTCATGGCTATCTTGATCCTATAGAGAATATCGAGCTCGATTACAAAACATACACGTCCATACTGGATGCTCCGTTAGATAAGTGGTCAAAGGTTTACCCATTGAAAGAGGGTGCCTTTGTCTACAGGATTAAAAAGAGGATCCTTGATGTTGCAAAAATGCAGGCAGAACTTCCAAAATTCAAAAAACAGATGCTTCAACAGGAAAAGGATAACTTTTACAGAGCATTTCTTATAAAGGAAAGCTCCAAGATAAAAATTAAATTTAATAAAAAAGCGTTTGATAAAGCTAAAAAAGAAATAATCGGGAGATACTGATGGGTAAAGGACTACCAGAAAATGCTTACACCCCACTAAAGGAGGGGGAAAAGTATATTCCTGTAATGCCCGGGGATAATGTCCCTGAGGTTACGGGGCGTTCAGTTCTCTGGGGTGCCATTATGGCGGCCCTTTTCACCTTCGCAGCGGGATATCTGGGTTTAAAAGTTGGGCAGGTCTTTGAAGCAGCTATACCCATTGCAATTCTTGCTGTGGGAATATCTGCTCTTTACAGAAGAAAATCCACTCTGCTGGAGAATGTGATTATTCAGTCCATTGGGGCTGCTTCCGGAGTTATTGTGGCAGGAGCAATTTTTACTACCCCAGCCATTTTTATTCTTCAACTTCAGAATCAGTTTCCATCCTCTATTTCTCTTCTTTTTGCAATAGCAGTTTCAGCCTTCCTTGGTGGTGCTCTGGGAATTTTCTTTCTGATTCCTTTAAGACGCTATTTCGTGGCAGAGATGCATGGAAAATTACCCTTTCCTGAGGCAACTGCCACAACAGAGATCCTTGTAGCTGGTGAAAAAGGTGGTTCTGGCGCTCTGGTTCTCGTATGGAGCATGCTTATCGGAGGAATATACGATTTTATAGCCGGAACAGTAAAACTCTGGGATGAATTTATAGATTTCCAGTGGATTCCATTTATGAAGACCCTCAACGAAAAGGCGAGAATGGTGTTGAAGCTGGATGCAGTAGCGTCTCTTCTGGGTCTGGGATACATAGTAGGATTGCGCTACTCTGCTGTAATAGTTGCAGGGAGCTTCCTTTCCACCTTTGTTATGATTCCTCTTATCTGGATGGTGGGGAGACATGTTGGTGTTCCAATACCACCGGGCGAGATACCAATTTCCTCCATGAATGAAGTTATGTTGTTTAAAACTTATGTCCAGAAAATAGGGATAGGAGCCATAGCAACAGCAGGATTTATAGGGATACTAAAAAGCCTTCCAATAATGTATAAATCCTTTTCCCTTGGTTTTAAGGAAATTTTCCGCAAGCACACGGAAACAGACAACAGGCCCAGATATGACACTGACTTAAAGATGAGCACAATAATCATTGGAATTATAACTGTTCTTATATTTATGTGGATATTCTTTGCATCTCTTTCCAATGCCAAAATTGCAACCATCGGTGTAATTATTGCATTTCTTCTGGCCTTTTTATTTACAACAGTTGCTGCAACAGCTATTGCAATTGTGGGAACCAATCCGGTCTCAGGAATGACCCTTGTTACGCTTATAATTACGTCCCTCGTTCTCGTATATGCAGGGCTTTCAGGTGGACGGGGAATGGTAATTGCCCTTCTCATAGGCAGTGTTGTATGTACTGCTCTTTCTGTGGCAGGTGGCTTCATTACAGATCTGAAAATAGGTTACTGGACAGGTGCTACACCAAGAAATCAGGAGAGGTACAAATTTCTGGGTCTTGCTATAGCTTCCATCCTTATAGGCATCGTTATTATGATTCTTAACCAGAGTTATGGGTTTACTTCAAGGGAATTGCAGGCTCCGCAGGCCAATCTTATGGCTGCTTTAATTTCTTCCATGATGAGCAAGCAGCCAGTGCCGTGGCTACTTTACGGAATCGGTGCTATAGTAGCGGTCCTCGTGGAAATGTCAAAAGTTCCCACCCTTGCCTTTGCTCTGGGAATGTATCTGCCTCTTGAACTAAACCTTCCTCTGCTTGTGGGAGGATTCATTTCATATCTTGTGGGAAAAGGAAAGGGAGAAATTGCCAAAAAGAGAAGGGATAAGGGAACTCTTATAGCATCAGGATTCATTGCAGGAGGCGCTCTAATGGGAGTGGTTGGAGCCTTTCTCAAGTTCCTGAATGTTTCTGAAAAAATAGACTACTCTGCCTGGAAGGGAAGAGCTCTCGCGCTGAAAATGGGATTACCCCTTGAGAAAGCCTCTGAGTTAGCAGATAAGTGGCTTAACAGTCAAGGAGAAATAATCAGTGTTATTGCTTTCTCATTGCTGTTGATTTTCTTCTATGTTTACGCAAGAAGGGTAAAGGAATGATAGAAAAGGAAAAGGCTGAACAGGTAATAGGAATACTAAGGGAAAAAGGAATGGCCCTGTGGATGATATTTACAAGAGAAACCGGTGTAAATCCTGACCCGGCAATGCAATATGTTCTGCCATTCAATCTTACATGGCAATCCGCTCTGATGTTCTTTGCTGATGGCGAGAAAATAGCGATAATAGGAGAACTCGATCGTCAAGAGGTGGAGAAAGTCGGTATTTTTTCAAGAATTATTACTTACAGAGGAGGGATAAGGGAGGAGCTTTTAAAAATTCTTGAAGAAAAGTCTCCGAGATCTATAGGATTGAATTATTCTCTTGATGACCCCACAAGCGATGGTCTTACCCACGGGATGTATCTTCTTCTTCAGGAGCACCTGGAGGGTACCAGGTTTATCCACAGGCTGACTTCGGCCCAGGAAATCGTACAGGCTTTAAGGAGCAGAAAGACTCCTTCGGAACTTGAACGCATAAAAAGAGCGGTAGAAGAAACAGAAAAGATGTTCGATAGATTGACAAAGGTCCTGAGACAGGGCTTAAAGGAAAAGGAGGTGGCTGAATTATTCGTGGGCTGGATGGAAGAGCTTGGTGCAGAGCCCGCCTGGGATCCATCATCCTGTCCTGCAGTTTTTGCCGGACCACAGGAAGTAGGTGCCCATGCTTCTCCCACAGAGAAGGCCATTAAAGAGGGAGAATTATTGAATATTGATTTCGGAATAAAGCTTGATGGGTATTGCTCTGATCTTCAAAGGATGTGGTATTTCCTCAGAAAGGGAGAGACTGCTCCTCCGCCAGAGGTGATAAAGGCCTTTGATACGATAAAAACCGCTATTCAGCTCTCCGCTGAGGAGCTAAAACCAGGAAAAAAGGGCTGGGAAATAGATAAGATAGCAAGGGATTACATTGTCTCCCAGGGGTATGACGAATACCCCCATGCCCTTGGGCACCAGGTTGGAAGGGATGCCCATGACGGCGCTGCACTTCTTGCCCCAATCTGGGAGCGATATGGAAGCCTTCCCTACATCCCTGTAGAGGAGGGAATGGTCTTTACCCTTGAACCAAGGGTTAACCTCCCGAACTACGGTGTTATGAGCCTTGAGGAGATGGTCGTCATAAGAAAGGATGGCGCCGAATTCCTCTCCCATCCGCAGAAGCAGTTGTGGGTAATTGGAGGTTGACAAAAGCCCCGTTCTTTAATAGAATAGGAAATCGGGGCGGTTAGCTCAGCGGTAGAGCACTGGCCTTACAAGCCGGGGGCCAGAGGTTCAAATCCTCTACCGCCCATTTGCGGGGTCGTAGCTCAACCCGGTTAGAGCGCTGGCCTGTCACGCCAGAGGTCGCGGGTTCAAATCCCGTCGGCCCCGCCATTTTCATTTGAAAATACTTAAATCTATTTTATTTGATGTTGCGATAGCCCTTACCATCTTACTTTTTCTAAACCTCTTTTTTATAGAAGAATTTGTTGTAAAAGGAAATAGTATGGCTCCTTCTATATTCCCCGGAGAAAGAATCCTTGTGTTGAAATTTCCCATCGGTAGGATTAAAAGATGCGATGTAGTTGTGTTCTGGTATCCCAATGACCCTTCTAAAACTTTTATTAAAAGAATTGCTGGACTCCCGGGAGAAAATGTGGAAATAAAAAAGGGGACGCTTTTTATAAACGGAAGGAAAGATAGCCACCGGTGTATTAAAGTGCCAGAAGATGCTAATATTAAAATGAGAATACCTGTGGGTTTTTATTTTGTACTGGGAGATAATAAGGAGGTGAGTAACGATAGCAGATATGGATGGCTTGTGCCAAGAGAATTTCTTCGAGGTAAAGCTATTGCGGTTTACTGGCCTCTTGTTGATATGAGGTTTATAAAATGAAAAAGGTACTTACCCCGGAACGGCTTCTTATGGGAAGTTTTGCAGCAGCGATTCTGATTGGCTCAATTTTGCTTTCTCTGCCAGCAGCTACAAAGCATGGGAAGCTTTCATACATTGATGCTCTTTTTACTTCCACCTCTGCTGTTTGCGTGACAGGATTGATTGTAAAAGACACTGCTAAGGATTTTACCCTTTTCGGCCAGAGCATAATTCTTTTTCTTTTTCAGCTCGGCGGACTTGGTATAATGACCTTTTCTTCTGTTATTCTTCTGCTTACCGGAAGAGGTGTAAGCGTTTTAAGCAGAACCACACTCCAGCAGAGCTTTTCTCCAGTAGGAATAAAAGATTTCAAGACTTTTTTAAAGGATATACTTATTTATACTTTTTCCTTTGAATTATTTGGGGCTCTTTTACTTTTTACCCGATTTGCCTCGCGGCTTGATCCCTTTTTTGCGGCTTTTGCTTCAATTTTTCATGCTGTCTCTGCATTCTGTAATGCCGGGTTTTCGGTTTTTTCCGACAGTCTGATGGGCTGGAGGGGAGATATTGTAGTGAATCTTACCATGATGTTTCTCATTGTAATGGGAGGGGCAGGCTTTTTTGTGTTTTGGGACATTAAGGAGAGGGTTAGAGGAAAGAGAAAAAGATTTTCCCTCCATTCAAAAATTGTAGTATTAACAACGACTTTCCTTATTACTTTGGGGGCTACATTGATCTTTTTGCTGGAGAATAAAAAAAGTTTTTCCTCTTTTACCCTGAAGGAAAAATTTCTTGCCTCTCTTTTTCAGGCCATTACCCCAAGGACAGCAGGGTTCAATACGGTTGACATATCTGCTCTTTCTCTGCCCACGCTTCTTCTAATTATAGGGCTTATGTTTATAGGTGCTTCTCCTGGTTCTACCGGAGGAGGAGTCAAAACAACCACGGCATTTCTCGGATATCTTTCTCTAAGAAGAATTATCACAAGAAGAAAACAGGTGCAGGTGTTTTCCAGGGGGATAAGGGATGAAGTTATGGAACGGGCTCTCGTTCTACTCCTTTTCTTTCTGACCTTTCATTTTTCTGCTACATTTCTTCTGGCAATAACTGAGAGGTTTTCATATATCCAGCTTGCCTTTGAAGAAATGTCCGCGATGGGAACGGTTGGTCTCTCCATGGGAATAACCTCAGGGCTTTCTCCTCTGGGGAAAATAATAATTATTATCTCTATGTATCTTGGAAGGGTAGGGCCCCTCACAGTTCTTACAGCAATGATTAGAAGGAGCAGAGGAAGATTTTCTCTGCCCTATGAAAATGTTATGATAGGGTAAGGAGGGAAAAATGGGAAAATATGTGGTTCTCGGGCTGGGTAGCTTTGGCTTTTATCTGGCCAAAACCCTTTATGAAAATGGCCAGGAAGTGATTGCTGTGGATTCGGATGAGAATATCATTGAAAAGATAAAGGATTATGTAACACAATCCTTTGTGGCGGATGCAACGGATAAGGAAACTCTTTCGGCAATAGGAGTTACAGATGCAGATGTTGTGGTTGTTAGCCTGGGGCCAAGAATGGAGCCCAGTATTCTATCTGTTCTTTACCTGCGAGAACTGGGAGTGAAGGAGATAATAGTCAAAGCCCTAAATGAAGATCACAAGAAAATTTTAGAAGTGCTGGGTGCAACGGATGTTATTTATCCAGAAAAGGATATTGCCGTAAGAACTGCCCATAAGATAATGAGTGGAAATGTTATAGATTTTCTGCCACTGGCTCCTGGTTACTCTATACAGCAGATTGCTCCTCCCCCTGAGTTTGTTGGGAAAAGCCTGAGAGAGCTTGATTTAAGAAACAAATATAAGATTCAAGTTATAGCGGTAAAAGAAATTATCCCTGAAAAATTACACCTCATCCCCGCCGGAGATTTTGTGATTAAGGAATCTGACCTTTTAATGGTCGTGGGCAGGGATGAGGATATAAGAAAACTCTCAGTTCAGTAGTAAATGGAAATTCCTCCCATCAGCATAAGTCCAGAGAGATCTATTGGTTCAAAATCGAGGAAGATTGGTTCCAAACTTCCCTTTGCCACATGGTAAATTACCGAAAGCCTGACAGCGTATTTTCTATCGAATTTCAAAAGCAGGCCTCCGTTCAAGAAAACTCCGAAATTTCCAGAAGTTCTTTTGTAGTCCCCCGGATAAATTGGTAGATCAGGATCTGAAAAGTCTATAAAGTCTCCATCCTGACGCCATTCCCAGCTTACATATTCTACTCCCGCACCTATAAAGGGAAGAAGTCCCTTTCTCCTTACTGGAATTGGATAAAATCTCCAGCCAAGTTGGAAAGGAATCTCCTTGAAGGTGACCCGCTGTTCAATTGGGCTTCCATCCCAGTATACGAAATCTCTGTATTCTGTATTTACTCTGGTAAGGTAGCTTCCAAAACCAAAAAAGAGACCGCTCTTCCAGCGAACATTTTCCCATTCGAAATAATAAATGGTGTTATTGAAATTCTTTTTGGAAAGTATGAGGTTTTCAAAATTAACGTCCCAGATATCGCTGTTTGCATTGGGCCTGAACTGCCCTACCATAAAGCTGATGGAAGTGGAAAGCAAAATGGCCGGGAAGATTAAAATTAGAATCGCTATCGCAAATCTTTTCATTTTTTACCTCCTTTTAAAAATTTTACACTTTTATTCTGCAAAAACCATGCCATTTTTTCTCTATGAGAACAGAGGATAAAAATTTTTACTGTCCACAAATTAGGTCACTCTTCATTTAAAGATTTGTCCACTTATAGATATAAATGTTTTTCTTAAAAGGGTCAAAATAAATGATGTATTTTCCGGAGGCGAAAAAATAAGATGTCTGAAAATCCTTCCATGCTGTTTTGAGAATCTTTAAATCCGAAGCCCTCAGGATATCTATTCTTCTCCTTTTACCTTTCCATATGTTTGTAAACGAAAATAGGTGTTTCTCAGAATATATCAATTTCTCCACTGCATATGTTTTTAATCCATGAATTTTGTACAACTTGTAGAGTAAAGGAGAACTGGTGCCGGTTCCACCAATTTTAATTTTTAATATTACCTTTCCTCCCTTATCCAGCTTTTTAATTTCGTAAGTTGTAGTGTCACAGACATAATAATTTCTGCCATCTGAATCAAAGGCAGGGATCGAAACAACAATATAATAGGTAAATTTTCCTTTCTTTAAGGACAGAATCTGTGGTCTATATGAAAAGATTTCGTTAATTTCATTTCCTTTCAAAAGAAAGAACTTTCCGCTCCCGGGTGTTTGAGTTTTAAGAAAAATTTTCCCGTTTCGGAAAAGAAAGCCATTAAATTTCATTCCAACATCTGATAATACTCTGCCGCTTTTTAGTTCCTTTATCTGCCCCTCGGAAAAGACAAGAACAGAATCAGTGGTTAACTCAAAATCATCTATTTTTCCCTTTGCCAGAATTTTTGAACCTTTTCCCTCAAGAGAATAGATTTTTAAAAGAGAATCTTTCCCGCTTTTTTCTAGGACATAAAGAGTAGAATCTCTTGTCTGAGCCTTTACTACTCTGCCCTTGAGTTTAAAAGTATAAACTTCACCTGCATATAAATGTGCGAAAAGAAAGACAAGAAAGAATGCCGGGGGCGGGACTCGAACCCGCACGGACAAAGTCCTGAGGATTTTAAGTCCTCTGCGTCTTCCTGTTCCGCCACCCCGGCTGTTTTTGTTACTTTTCAATTAATGTTTTCAGTGCCTTTCCGGGTTTGAACCTCACATATTTCTTAGCTGGAATATTAATCGGTTTTCCTGTTCTTGGATTTCTGCCTTTTCTTGATTTTCTCTTCTTAACTTCAAAGGTCCCGAATCCCACCAGCACAAGTTTTCCATCCTTGGAAATCCCCTCTTTCATCCCTTCCAGTGTAGCATTAATGGCTTCCAGAGCCTTCGCTTTGGAAAGCCCTGTTGCCTTGCTCACAATGTTTACAAGTTGTTCTTTTTTCATAACCACCTCCTAAAAATATTATATTATTCCTTGCATCTATTGTCCAGATACCACTCTATTTGCTTCACTATTTTAAGAAATACTGCAACATCCCTTTTTTCCCAGTATGTTCTGCCGATAGCTCTTCTAAGGGTTCTTGAGAAATGGTCTGACTCATTGGCTTCTCTAAACTCAAGTTTTGCCATTGTTTCCATTATTCTGCGGTGAAGAAGTTGAAGGTCATTTTCTTGTGCGAGTTTTTCTTTTGGTGAAGAAATAGGTTCTCTTATGGTGTCGTAGATGGTATAGGCATAAAGCATTGCCGCCTGGGAAAGGTTGAGGGAAGGGTAACTTCTATATGCGGGAATAGTAGTAAGAAAATGGGCTCTTCTAAGTTCCTCATTTGAGAGCCCTCTTTCTTCTCTTCCGAACATAAAGCCTATTTTATTTTCTCCAGCGAATTTTAGAACTTCTTTTACTACTTCTCTGGGTTCCCAGGAAGGCCCTCTTTCGTGTCCAAGTCTTGCTGTTGTAGCGACGACCACAGCCAGATCTTCTATCGCCTCATCCACAGAGGAAAAGATTTCTGCGTTTTCAATTATATGGTACGATTGGTAAGCCATCATTTTGGCTTCGTCTGCTTTAAGGTCAGGTGGATTGACAATTCTCAGGTGGGAAAGCCCCATTGTATTCATAGCTCTCGCAATAGAGCCTATATTTCCTGGATACTGTGGCTCTACAAGTATGAAATGGATGTTATTAAGTATTTTATCCCTTTCCACAGAGTTAATTTACCACCAGTGTTTTTAAAGGTCAACCTGCCCATAAAATATAATGTTTTGTGTATAATATTTTTTGTATAATATCTTTAAGGAGGTAATAATGAAAAAGCTTAAATTTTCATTGATATCTGTCCTTTTAATATCTATTTTTGTTTTTTCATCTCCTTCTGGATTAAAAGTTTATAATTTAAAAATTAAGGGTTCGAAGGAAATTGAACTTGGCGTTGGTTCCGGTTTGGGGATTGAAGAAGGTCTTTCAGGTTACCTTTATTTTTCAAGTAAAGGGAAGACCGAAAAAGTGTTGATAACTGTCATTCAAGCTGAACCAAACAGATCTGTGGCAATCCTTGAAAGGCCTCTTCCTGAAAACGCAAGGATTATTTATGCAGTGTTTTTTCCGTCCAGAAAGATTTTGAGAGAAGAAGTTGTTGTTGAGGCATTTCGTTATCCTGAAAAACTTACAACCCTCCCTGCAGCAGAGATAGTTAAAGGAGGGAAGGAAATAAAGGAAAGCATGAAAGACTCTGTGGCAGATGCTCTTCTGGATGCAGGTGTGCCACAAATTGGAATGGGTGGCCTTACAAAGGCAATTGCGGTAAGAGGTCTTGCAAGAAGACGGTCTCTTTTGCTTGTGGATGGAACCAGGGTGAACACCGACAGAAGAACCGGGCCTTCCGCACATTTCATTTCGCCGTTTTTAATAGACCATATAGAAGTTATAAAGGGACCAACCTCTGTATTTTATGGTTCCGATGCCATAGCTGGAGTTGTGAATATGCACACGCTTGAGCCTGACCTGAATCTTGGATTTAACGGGACATTGTTTTCAGGATATTCTTCCTCTTCTGACAGAAAAAACGTGGCCTTATCTTTCGGAAAGGGATTTGGCAAAGTCGGATTTATAACAGCCTTTGACCTTGTTTCTGCTGATGATTATCAATCTCCTCTTGGAAAAGTTTCCCATTCTGGCTACAACCGGGAGAATCTATTTTTTAAAACAGAGCTTACTAGTTCAGGAAGAAGTTTTGATCTTATGGTTTTACAAAGCCACGGATGGGATATTGGAAAACCTATGTGGAGCAATCCAAATAAAATTACATGGTACCCAAAAGAGAACCATATTCTAATTAAAGGTGGATACAAACATTCTTCTTTCCTTGGAAAAAACATCGATTTTAATGTTAATTTTTATCTGCATCCCTATTCCCGCAAAACGCATTCTGAAAAGTGGGGAGATTTTCTACTGAAAAAAGAGGAAGCAGAGGTTTCAAGTTTTGATTATGGCTTGGACGTGGCATTAAATAAAGTTTACAGACGAACAAGGATAATCTTTGGTATGGACTTTAAAGGTGTAGATAAAATGAACGCAAAAACAAATACCTGGCACTTTAGTGCCCCTGAAGTGGTAGAAGAGGCCCTTCATCAGGAGCCTATAGTAAATGGAAGAAAAACCACTGCCGGGTTCTTTTTCACTTTTGACTATAATACTGACAGAATTGACCTGACTCTTGGTGCAAGGCTTGATGAAATTTTTACTGCAGCAGAAGGGTGGGAAAAGAAGGAAAACAAAGCGGTTTCGGCTTTTTCAGGGATAAGTTTGCTTTTAACAAAAAATATAGCTGCTTTTTTATCCGCAGGCAGAGCTTTCAGGGCGCCAAGTTTAAGCGAACTTTACTATTCAGGTCTTACTGGTAGAGGTTATGTTATAGGAAATCCCGGGCTTTCTCCTGAGACAAGTTACAATCTGGAAGCTGGAGTTCGATATTTTTCGAAAAATGCTTTCTTAGGAGTTTACATTTTCAAGTACTGGATCCATGACATGATAGAAAGGTATCGCTCCGAAGAATCAATATATACATATGGAAATATAGAGGAGGGAATTTTAAAAGGAGCTGAAATAGAATACGAGTTACGACCCACAAAATTCCTTACAATTAGCGGTAATTTTATTTCATATAAAGGAACTACCCCTGAAGATGAGCCACTCAATGACATTCCACCAATGAGGGCATTTGTAAAAATTCGCGCAGAGAAAGGAAAAGTATTTTCTTCGCTGGAATACATACATCAATGGGAATATAGAAATCCAGGGCCAGCAGAGATTCCTATAGAAGCTTTTGATCTTTTGAATCTTAGAGCCGGCCTGAGTTTTAGTTCCAGAGTCTCAATAAATCTTGCTGTGGAAAATCTCTTTGATGAGACTATTTTTGCAAGACCTGACCCTGATGCTCCTCCCGAACCTTCAAGAACCTTTAAAGCTGGAATTCTATGTAAGTTTTAGCCCTTTTTCTTTTTCCAGAGAGCTTCTGCCTCTTCAGCTTCCTTTTCCATAATAGTTTCTATATTGGTGGTTCCGTATTTTTCTTTTAACTCTTCTTCTGAAAGAAGCTCAAGTTCAAGCTTTCTCCATTCTTTGAGCCCCACAATTTCATTAAACTCTGCCCAGTTTACCCCTTCTTTTGCCACATCTATTATATTACCCTTTTTGAGTTCGTTAAGGGCTTTCATGATCGCCTTTACTGCAGGGTATAGGCAGATCATGGGAACCGAGAGATATTTTACCCCGATCTCCTCAAGTTGCTTTAAAGTGAATGGTGGTGTTTTACCTCCAGGTATTATGTTGAAGGCGATGGGTATGGGAATTTCCCTAACAAGAATTTCTACCTCATTGAGGGATTGAGGAGCTTCAACATAGAGGTAATCAGCTCCAGCTTCAGCATAGTGCTTTCCTCTCTCCAGAACCTCTTTAAATCCGTATACACTTCGTGCATCGGTTCTTGCGCCTATTACAAGGTAAGGATTAGATTCATTTCGAGCTTTTACTGCAGCCTTTATCTTTCTTACCATTTCGTCGGTTGAGACTATCTGTTTCCCTTTCATATGTCCGCAGCGCTTTGGCCACACCTGGTCTTCTATCCTGATACCGGCAGCTCCTATACCAGCGAAATTTTTCACAGTCCAATATACATTTAGAGCATTACCATAACCTGTATCTGCATCTACATCAACAGGAAGGGACACCGCGTTTATCATGGTTCTCACCCTCTCAACCATTTCTCCATAACCAACAAGCCCGATATCAGGTTGCCCAATTATGGATGCGGATATTCCGTATCCAGAGGTCCCTATCACATCGAATCCGGCTTTTTCAATTAAGATTGCAGAGAGAGCATCGTAGGCGCAGGGTCGGAGAGTCAGACCCTCTCTTTCAAAGTAACTTCTGAAAGTTTTTGCTCGCCTTACAAAGTCATCGCAAACATACATAATTAGTCCTCCATTTTATAAAATATTAAATTTTTAATTAACTTAAAGGACTAAAGTATATTCTTATAGACCTGCAAAGTCAAGAAAGGGCAGAAATTAATACCAGGTGGAACCCTTTAAAGCACCCGTTTTCTTTATTTTAAATTCTTCTGAAATTCTTCCGCCAGATCTAAAAGTGCCCCGACGGTCTTCCTTATCTCAGATTTTTTTATAATCTTAAGGGCTCTTAACAGCGAGAACCGATTTCTGGGAGAGGAAAAATTCGTTTTTGCAAGACTTCTGGTTGCAGCAGAAGCTATCTTTAATGTTTGCTTATCAGTTAGGGATTCTACAATTTCCCTGAATTCCTGTGAATTAATAAACTCTGCTTTCTCTGAAATGAGTTCAAGAGTGGAAGGTTCCAGAGAGCTTAACACGTCCAGGAGCTTTTCAATCTTCTGGAAATTTTCCTCATGTGACAATTTTTCAAACAGGTCGCCGATCCGGGAAATGATTTTTACGTTCCTGTCTATCATATCTTCAGTGAGGGTGTCGGTTATGAGGACAACAAGGTTAAGAAAGTCGAAGAGATTGTCCACCACCCTGTCATCTAACTGGGAAAAAGTAACAAAAAATTTTTCCAGTTTTGATGAATCTCGATCAAGAGCCTTTATCAGGGATAGAGTATTCTTTAATGAAAGTATTTCCCCTGCTTCGATTAGATACTCAGCGGTCTGACTCAATCTTTCCACCATGCTTTCAGTGAAAACATCCGTAAAGAGCTTCAGGATGTTTGTCATGTCTACAAAGAAAGCCAGTTTTTCCTTTAACTCTTTAATTTCGGTTTGTTCTTCCTGAGTGAATTCCATAGCTTCCCTCATAGAATTCCCTTAGCTGTTAACCAGTAAAGTCTTCTAATATTACGATTAAGTTAAATATTATTAAAATGGTCAGGTATATGTTAGTTATTTTTTTCACAAAAGTCAAGTATATGCATTCTGTCAGGATTCTTTTTAGAATTGAGCTATTATATAAAAAACTTTTTCTCTGATCTCAGAATTTTATAGAGCTACCACCGAATGCGAATTGATAGCCTTGCCTGGCGAGGTTGTTGCCGTCCCCAGACCTCCCCGAAGGAAGGAGTATCTATCCTGACGTATGAGACTGGTCTCTGACTGTTGAGAATATTAAAGACATCTGCCCTTATACTTAGAAAAACTCCTGCTCCCAGAGGGAATTCCTTTTCAATGCCTGCATCAAGATAGAGTATGGAGGGTGTTGTCCTAGAGCCTCTCCCTTCAGGAAAAGCATAATATCCAAAGAAAGGAACAAGTCCTCTTTTCTCCCAATGATAGCCCGAAAGCCATTCCCCTGATATAGAAAATACCAATCCATAAGGGGCGAACATTATTGCATTAATCTTTATGTGATGGTCCACGCTGTAGGGTAATTTGCCATACCACCCTTCATCCCCGTATTCTGGACCTCCAAGGCCTCCAAACCCCCAGTCAATTAACTGTTTTACTGGAAGAAGCTCTGGAAGAGGAGGGACAAAAATGTGTTTTCCGAAAAGAGTTACATAATAAGTTCCTCCTTCTTCTTCTCCCCATGAACCCATTTCAACCTGCCCTGGATTTGTCCCTTTCGCTGATGAATATGTGTAGGAAGCATTCAATATCAGGAATTTCCCTGCAGAGCCCTGAAGTTCAAACTCCAGACCATTGTAATCTCTCCTTTTGAACTTGAAATTTTCGAACACGAATTTATAGTAAGGCGGATTGGGGTCAAAATATCCCACAAGCTCTAATAGATTTTTTGCCTCTGTTCTTACATACCTTATTTTGAACACCCAGTTTTTGAAAAAGACTTTGTCATATTCAAGGAGATATCTTTTTAAAGAGTTGGGCTTCAAGTTTGGATTTATCTCGTATGGTCCCTGCTTCTGTTCATTAAGAAATTCCCAGTTTTCTGGATTGTGAAGTTCTTCGTCTGTTGGGTTTTCCGGACCCTTCCAGAGGTAGCGTCTGAAATGAATAGGTGCCTGCGGATTGAAGAAGCCGAGGTGCATTGTAGGCGAGATGTCTTTGAATATTCCCCATCCGGCTTTGAGAATATTGTTTCCGTTTCCCGTTAAATCAAAGGTTGCAAATATTCTTGGTGAGAGAAAATCCGACAGCCCCCAGGACCACATTTCCTTTCCCTGGCTATTGTAATTATGTTGAGTATAGGAACGAAGCCCGATCATAAAAGTTAATCTTCTGAAAGTAAATTTATCACGCAAATATACTCCGATTCCAGAAGTGGAGTTTACAAAGGCAAAAGGTCCATATTCCCATAAAAGAGAAGGAGTTCTCTTACCCTCCTGCCAGCTTTTGAAGGAGTATTTTGTTCCGTTATCGAAGCCATTACCTGGAAACGGGTCTTCAGCCCTGCCTGAAAAATCAACCCGAAAATCAGAGCTTTCCTTGAAGTATTCAAAACCAAAGCCGAGTTCATGAGTTCCAAACCTTTTAGAGGGAACGATGTGGGTGAATCTAATAGCTAAGTTGGTTCTTTTCTCCATGTCTTCGGTTCTGCCCAGAACATTATGAATATTTTGTGCTATGTCCTCTATAAAGTACATTGCAAGATTCAGGTCTCCACTTTCTGGCTCAAAAAATGTTCTTTTGTACGAGTTCCCGCCTGAGGCCTCAATAAAGGTTGTTGGAGAGATTACTCCCTTGTAGGATAGGATGAAAAGTCTTTCTGATAGTTCGTCTTTTCTGTAAGTTTCGGGTACTCCTATTCCTCCACTCTGGTGAAGAAGTCTTTTATACATTGCACTTAGAGAAATAGTGTGGTTTTCCAACGGCGAAAAGCTCAGTTTAGTAAAAAGGCTGTCTAAAACATTGGTTCTTTTTCCGGATGGCACATAAAGATAATCTATATACCCTTCCCTCGTTTCATCAAGATTATAAAACGCATCATTGGAAATAAAAAACCAGAGTTTTTGTTTTATAATCGGACCACCAACATTAAAGTATCCGTTATATCTGGAAAAACTTTCAGGTTCAAAAGAGATGGAAAGCTGAGACAATTTATCTGCTTGTAAAGCTTTGTCTGTAAAAAGAAGACCTGCCTCACCGTGGAATTCATCCCCTCCAGTTTTTGTGACGATATTAATTACGCCCCCAAAAGCTGAAGCGAGCTCCGGGCTGAAGGGATCTGATATTATCTGTATCTCATCTATGGCGTCGTAATTTACAGCAATGCCTTCATTTGCAAGTCTAACCCCTCTTACGGAAAGTCCATCCACAAGCCAGTTGTTTCCCTCCTCTCCTTCACCTCTAAAGCTTGGGAGGCCACGACCTCTTCCTCTTCGGGTGCTCGTCCTGACTCCCACGACCCCGGGAATGAATTTTGTTACATCCACAGGGTCCCTGCCGCTGGAGGGAAGAACCTCAAGTTCATCTGAGCTTATCTGATAACTTGTGTCAGAGGACAACTTTTCAAGAGGAGGAGCTTTTTCCTCTACTATAACTTCTTCCTCAAGAGCTACAGCTTCCATTTCCGCTTTAAGGAAGGTGCTTCTTCCTACATATACTCTTACGTTTTTAATTATAACGGGAGAGAAACCCTGCAAATGGAAGGTTACTGTGTATTTCCCCGGCGGAAGGAAAGGAAGCACGAAACTACCATCCTTTAAAGAAAAGGAAGTTCTTTTTCCCTGAAGGCTTGGTCCTGTAGCGGTAACAGCAACCCCCGCCAGGGGGTTACCGTTTTTGTCGAAAACTATGCCCTTTATCTGTCCAGTCTCTGCTGCTACAACTGTAAAGACGAAAAGAGTTAAAAAAATCAGAAACTTTCGTTTCAACTATCGATATTTAAAATTTGTATGTAAAACTTATAGAAGGAACAAGCATTTTCATGTTATAAACACCAGGCATATTATCTGCTGTTGGAGTTACATTTCTCTCCTTTCCCATCAGATATTCCACTCCAAGGTCAAGATTATAGCCCTCTCCTTTTATTCCAAAACCAAAGGTAATCACATTGAAATCAAAGCTCGGAAGAAGAATATTCATTGTTTCGTCAGGTGCAGGTGTGGGGTCATAATAATACCCGCCTCTTACTGCAATGTTTTCATTAATCATATACTCTGCTCCGAATCTTATTTGTGTAGCATTCTTCCAATTAAGAACCATTTCTTCTTCCTTATCCGGAGTCTGCGCAAAGATGAGCTTCCATATACTGCTTTCGAAATCTGTTTTTATTACATCTTCCTTACTCCACTGGGTCCACTGAACGTCAGCGGACAAAGTAAAGTTATCCACAGGATTGAAGGCTATACCAGCTCCAATCCACATAGGCCATGTAATATCACGAGTAAAGGATGAGGTGGTTGGAACAGTTGTGCCAAAAAGCTGGGAAAAATAGGCAAGGGCCTCCATTGTGACATCTCCAGAAAGGGAAATCTTTGAAGCCGTTTTAAATGAGAGCCCAAGACTTAAATTTTCCGAAGGCTTCATAAGAACACCGAGGGTTGCGCCGTATCCCCATCCGTTTGAATCCTCGGCATATTGAGCTCCGCCTGCGGAAGTTTTAAGCTTCATCATCCCGTAATTTGCATTTAAAGCCACTCCAAAGGAAAGGATGTCCGATGCTTTATATGCAACTACCGGGGAAATTGTTACCATTCCGATTTTACTCATCCATTCAAGTTCTTTTCCGCCGGTGAGTGGAAGAAAATCTTTTCCATCCCAGTTGGACCCAAGTCCTGAGGGAGTGTAGACTGCAAGACCAGCTGTTAACTTTTCGCTTAAAGGCAGGTAAAAAGCAAAAAGGGCTGCAGGATAATGTTTACTATAACTGGCGTCCACTCCCACCAGGTCAAATTTATAAGAAGCAGAAGGGATAATATCTGTAAAATACAATCCCAAGGTTTTTCCTTCAAACTGAGTTATTCCAGCAGGATTCCAGAAAACTGCACTGGGGTCATCTGCTATTGCTACAAAGGCTCCCCCCATAGATAGGGCTCTTGAACCGAGACTATTCAAATTGAGCCCATTTCCAAAAAGAGAAACACTAAAAACCAATAATAAAATTGGGACTAGTTTCCCTCTCATAATTTCCTCCTTAAATTCGTTCTGTATTATTTTAGTTAATAAAATTTAACCCGGCAAGTTTATATAAACAGTGTAATTTGTGACTCCTCAGCATCCGCCAGAAAAGAGCCTACTCCTCCAAATTCAACTCCTTCTAAAGGTCCTCCTTTTTAATCTCTATAACATCCATACTCATCTGGCAGGCTACAAGCTTTACCCCTGAATCAATAGCGGTTTTCATCAATTCTTCCAGACTCATTACATTATGCTTCTTCATCATTTTTTTGAACATCCAGCGGCCTATGCCTCAGAAGTTCATCTTGCTGGGTCCAATTTTACTTATATCCTTTATGAAAAAGGCCAAGCATTTTTCCGAATAAAGATTTACCAGTTTTTCATTTTTTCTTCAGTGCCTGAAGTCCCCAGGAAGCAAAGAACATACTAACCTCCATGTCATAGGCCTCGGCTCCGTTGGCAACCCTTAATGATGCCATAATCTTATCCATTTCTCCGCTGAAAACAATTACAGAAAAACTTCTCTTTTTGCGTATTTACTTCCTTTTCAACCTCTTTATGCTTACATCTCTGCTTCTTTTGATTTAGAAGCGGTGGAAACCTCAGAACTTCCCACTTTTTCTGTATATTCCTTTAGCCTTGCAAAGTAAATGGCGAAAGGACGATAGGCAAGATGTGACCATTTAGCAAAGGGTACTTCAAGGACCAGCAAAGGTGTTACAACAGCAAGATGTATTGTATATGTAATGTATGTTGCCATTGGCAGATGTAAATATTTAAATACATCGACTAAAAGGCCGGTTAAAGTAGTTAGAAAAAGGAGGATAAGGAACATCCAATCAGTTGAATGTGAAAACTTCCAGACGGGTTCCTTTCTGTGCTTTATTCTTCCTATCGACATATAAGCAACACCATAAAGGAGAGCAATAGCAGAAAAATATCCCAGAATTCTTATAGGGTGCATGAAAGGATAAAATTCATCTGTCTGGAACCATCTAAGAAGAAATACTACAAGGATAAAAGCCATTCCATAGCCATATACTATAATCAAGTGAGTTATCCAATACTTCTTATTTTCGCAAAATTTGAACTTTAGCTGGGTAAAGAAATTAAGAGGAAGGATATTTATAAATTCTTTTATGTACACCTTAAGGGGAATTTTTGCCCTGGATTTGCCTTCCTGTAAGACAATAAATCTATACATCCTGTAGATATTAATCAGTAGAATAGACCCAAGAAGAAATAGAATGACAAGGTCTCCTATTTCCGTTATGTGAACAGGAGCAAATGTTGCAAGTTTTACCTCACTGGTAATTATGGGTCCATGGAGAAAGTAAACAAGAGCAACCGTCAAAAGCATAAGGACAAGTGTTGCTATGAACTTGAAGGTCTTTGATAGGTAAATGAGAGGCGATATTCCAGTAAAATCGTATTTTGTGGTAGCAAATCTTCTCAGTGCCATCATCAATCCCCCAGGGTCAGCCTCTCTTGGGCATGTTTCCGTACATTCTCCGCAGTAATAACAAAGCCAGGGATCAGGACTTGTAATAATTTTTTCTTCAAGCCCGAGAAGTGAATATCTTATCATTTTTCTGGGGAAAGAGTTTTTTTCATCTGAAAGAGGACATATAGCAGTGCAGTTTCCACAACTGAAACAGGCGTTTATGTCAAAGGCGCCAAGGGTTTTTATCTTTTTTAGAAACTCTGCATTTACCCTTTCCATGTTTACCTCCTTTTGCCAAGGGAATACTTGTAGTATCCATCCTCAGTTATTTCTTCTGTCTCCTCTATATAGCCATACTTTCTGCAGGACATAACATTGTATGTGGTATCCGGAAGAGAAAGTCCTATTTCTTTTGCAATCTCAGGAATGGTCTTTGGTCCGGACTCGAGGGCTGCAGCAATAGCTTTTCTTATTTTCATAAATTCTTTCGTTTTTTCTGTAAGTTCCTTGGAAACTTCCCTTTTCTTCTTCATTTCCATAAAGGTTCTTTTCTTCTTATCCATCTTGTGCCTCCCTTATTAATTGCTCAATCATACCCATAATTACTGAATTTTCATATCCTTTAACTTCAATAGCATCTTGCTCACATACAGGCACGCAGGCTCCGCAACCTTTACACAAAGCCTCCGTCACATAGGCCACTTCTTTATCCGCAAGTTTTCTCTTCTCTATGGCATCAAATGGACAGGCTTCTGCACATTTTCCGCACCAGACGCATTTATCTATATCTACTGTGGCCACTTCAGGCTCCAGTTCCATATATCCCTTCTTCACAAGCCCGGCAGCCTTGGAACCCGCTGCAAGGGCAGAAGCAGTTGCCTCTGTGGAATTTTTGGGACCCTGGCATGCTCCTGCTATGTAAACTCCGGTAACGCCGGTCTCTACAGGACGCAATTTCGGATGAATTTCGTTGAAAAATTTGTCCCTTCCAATGGGCAGCTTAAGAATCTTTGTAAGGGAAGAATTTTCTCTGGGAACCATCCCTGTAACAAGCACCACCAGGTCTGTTTCAATCTCCAATTCCTCTCCTTCCGTTAGAAGGTCTCTTACTCTCACTCTTAAAGACCCATTTTCCTTTTTAACAATGGGTGGTTCATCCTCTGAATATCTAATGAAAATAGAACCAAGTTTGCACGCATCTTCGTATAGAAGTTCGTATTTTCCATAAGTTCTAATGTCGCGATACAGGTGGAATTGTTTTATGGAGGGGTCAATCTTTGAAGTCAAAATTGATGTGTGCATTGTGGCGTTACAGCAATAACGGGAGCAATAAGTGTTGCCCTCCTTCTGTCTGGAACCCACACAGTAAATATAAGTTATAGATTCGATCGGCTTACCATTGTATTTAATCTCTCCTCCTTCTGAGTGCTCCACGAGTTTTTTAAATTCGGGCAGGGTTATCACGCCTTCGGTTCCATATCCAAACTCCCCTTCCTTTGGCTTATACACATCAAATCCGGTGGCCACAATTATCACGCCAACGGTAAGAGAAATTTCTTCTCCCTTTGACTTGATTTTCACATCAAAATTTCCAGGACAACCTTTCTTACTAAGGAGTTCTGCTTCGGTGAAAATAACGATGTTTTCTCTTTTTTTCACCTCATTTATAAGAGTATTAATTATTTCCCTACCGCTTCTGTCATTGGGATACATAATGGAAAAGTCCTTGACCCATCCACCAAGGCTTTCTTCTTTTTCTATAAGGAATACATTTATTCCCATGTCTGCTAAGGAGATGGCTGCTCTTAGACCTGCTATTCCGCCTCCTATTATAAGGGCCTTCTGGGTAGTCTGAAGTTGAATAGGCTCTAAGGGTTGACTGTGTCTTGCCTTTGCTATTGCAGCCCTCACCAATCTTATGGCTTTGTCCGTGGCACCCTCTTTATCATCGGTATGAGCCCAGGAATCCTGCTCTCTTATATTTGCCTGAACATATTGATAGGGGTTCAAGCCAGCCCGCTCTGCTACTCCTCTAAATGTAAAAAGGTGAAGTTTGGGGGAACAGGAAGCAACCACCAAACCGTCAAGTTTGTGCTCCTTTATATCATCTATCATCTCTTGCTGGGCCGAATCAGAACAGGCAAATATTGTTGTTTTAGCAACGACAACACCCTCCTCCTTTTCTATTACCTGCCTTACCTTTTCCACATCCACGTAATCAGATATATTTCCTCCACAATGACATATATAAACTCCTATTCTTCTCTCACTCATCTTTACTCCTCCTTAGAAGATTCAATATATGCTGCCGCTTCCGTCGAAGCTGCTCCTGCGGTTAAGATAGAATCGGGAATATCCTTGGGGCCCGCTGCTGTTCCTGCCACAAACACACCTTCAATGTTGGTCCTTGCAGGACTCTCATCCTCTTCCACCTGCTTCACCCAGAAGAGACTATCAAGCTCAAGTTTTTCATCCTTGAAAATCTCCGCTATCTTGGGGTTGGGAAGAAGACCCACCGATAGAACTACCAGGTCGTGCTCTGTCTCTTTTTTCACTCCGCCATTGTCAATGTCCTCGTAATGCAGAATCAAATTGTGATTTTCTTTTTCTTCTATTTTAGCCACCCTGCCTTTTATGAATTGAACACCCATTTCCGCTGCCTGTTTGAAAAATTCCTCATAACCCTTTCCGAAGGCCCTTATGTCCATGTAATAGATAGTTATATCTGCCAGTGGAAGAGCACCCATCAGGAGCTGTGCCTGCTTTATTGAATACATACAGCATATCTGGGAACAGATGGGATTACCCACTGTCCGGTCTCTGGAACCTGTGCAGAGGACATAAGCAATGTTGTCTGGAATTTTTCCGTCAGATGGCCTGAGCACCGTGTTGTAAGGACGGGTGGGAGAAAGGAGTCGGTCCATCTGCATGGCGTTAATCACATTGGGGAAGCGGCCAAACCCATATTGAGGCTTTTTCTCCCCAGGGAAAAGGTTGAAACCTGTGGCAATGATTACCGCATTGACTTCAACCTCTATTTCCTCTGGCTTCTGTGTAAAATCAATGGCATCCGCAGGGCATACTCTCTCACAAATTCCGCAAAGTACGCAGTTATCTATATCAACCACAGCCTTTCTTGGAGTAGCGGTGCTGAAGGGTATGAATATAGCCCTTCTTCCTACGAGACCGAAATTATACTCATCACCCACGTTGACAGGGCAGTTCGCTTCACATTCCTGACATCCTGTGCATAGTTCCTCCACCACATATCTCGGCTTTTTTAATACCTTCGCTTTGAATCCCTTTCCTTTTCTTCTCACCTCCAATACCTCAGAATAGGTAAGCATGGTTACGTTAGGATGATGGGATGTGGCAGCCATTTTGGGAGTGCAGATACAACTTGAGCAATCAAGGGTTGGAAAAACCTTGCTCAACAGAATCATCTTTCCACCAATGGAAGGTTCTTTCTCTACCAACAAAACCTTATATCCCATGTCTCCAAGATTAAGGGCTGTCTCCATACCTGCTATACCGCCTCCTATAACTAAAGCATCATACTTCATCTTTTACCTCCCCTTTCTTTGAGGGCCCCAGTTTTTTAAGGGCTTCATAAAAATTCCTTATGTGGTTAACGAATGGCTCGGCGCATACTGAACAAATGGCGGCCATTTTTAATCTCACAGGGTTGAATCCATTTTCCTTAAGGAGTCTCTGAGCCTCTCCAGAAATTTTTGCCGTTCTATCAGTGCAGTCTTGAAGACAGGGACAATCTGTCCCGTCAGCGGCTATAAAAACTCCATCGAATCCCTTTTCTATAGCATAAAGAATCCACTTGGGTTTTATCCCGCTCGAACATGGGACAGAAATTACATATACTGTAGGTGGATAATGCATATGCATGCCTCCTGCAAGGTCAATCCCCACGTCCGATATATTATTGGTGGAAAAAACAAGGATTTTGGGGCAGAATTCTTCCGCCCCTTTTTCTACTTCTGCCATTTTTCTCTTCTTTTTGCTTACTTTGTTTTCTTTACGAAAATTCTCCAGTACCCTGGCTCTTCGAGCGTTCCCAGATACTCATAACCCATCTTTTTAGCCCACAGAGGAATGTCCCTCTTTGTTCCGGGGTCAGAGGAAAGGACTTCCATTATTCCACCAACAGGCACATTGGCAATTTCCCTTTTCGCAGCGAGCAGCGGGCCAGGGCACGAAGTTCCCCTTGCATCCACCACCTTGTCTGCTTTTAAATTTTTCAGTTCTTCTTCAGTCATGTTAGCCTCCTTAAAGTACTATGCTTATATCTGCTTCTTCTGCGGCGGAGATATATTCTCCTATTCCGCAGACCTCATCTACCAGATAGAAATCGTCCTTTTCAGCAGATTTCCAGATCTTTCCTGCGGTTCCACAAAGGTAAAATTTGACATTTCCCATTTCCTTTGCCTTCTTGTAGAATTCCAGCCAGTGGGGAACGTTTGCTTTTTTAAGGCCTCCCTGAAATTCATCTGTATTGAGGTGAGCTTCTCCAACCTTTTTGTGACCGTCTGCGAAGTCCTTTCTAAAAGCGTAGGCACCGCCTATAAGAAGAAAAACCTTGCATTCCATATCCTGAGCAATGGCACCGCTCAGGATAATTCCTCCAGCGGTGAGCTTTTCAGCCCCGCTGCTTACCAAACCAAGGACGAATTTTTTAGCCATGATAACCTCCTTTATTGATTTATTTTATAGAAGAGAAATTCCATTTCTGCGGCAATATCCACAAAATTCAAAATTATGTTTTCCGGAACCTTTACCTGCGATAACGTGAAGCTCAAAATTCCCTTTATTCCCACCTTTGCAAGGAGATCGACGGTCTCCTGAAGGCCATCAGGAGGTATGGCAATTACTGCCATCTGGGGTTTTTCCCTCATCGCCACTTCAGGAAGTCGGGAGGTATGCTGAATCTTGATTCCTTCGAATTCTTCTCCGCACTGTTCTGCGTTTTTATCAAATGCGCCTATTATGTTGAAATAGGGGATATTTTTTAAATGGCGAATTACTGCTCTTCCCAGACTCCCGCAACCTACAAAGATAACCTTTATGGGGCTGTGGATCCCGAGGATTTGTTCGATCGCAGCGATGAGTTCCTTTGTTTTGTATCCCTTCCCCTTGATCCCGAATTCGCCGAAGTACGTGAGGTCTCGCCTTATAAGGGATTCTGAGACATGGCACCGTTTTGCAAGCAGGGGTGAAGAGACAATATCATCACCCTTTTCCAGAGAGATCCGAAGGCACCTCAGGTAAGTGCTGAGCCTCCTGATGGTTGCCTCAGGTATTAAGTTTTTCTTAAGCGTTAAAGTTTTAACTTTCACGTAATAATTATAATGCAAAAATTTCTAAATTTCAATATATTGGATTAAAAAAACAAAAAAATTTCTGGTAATCTTATTTATGCAAATTCTCTATGCAGGAAAAGTTCAAGCCCCTCTTTTTGAATATTCCATAATGGAGTTTTAAAAAGGGTTAACACCCCGCAACCTTGCTACCTCCTGTAATTTGCCGGCCGATCTTTTTTGCGTATTCGCAAAATCCCCTTAAAGGACAATCCGTGCATTTTGGTCTTGGCCTGCAGTATTTTCTTCCCAGTTCTATCAGGAGCAGGTGTAATTCCATTTTTAGATGGTCCGGGACAAGGTGGGTAAGTTTTTCCTGCACCTCTTCCCTGGTTTTCCCATTGGCCAGTGGTATTCGTCTTGCTACCCTGAAGATATGGGTGTCCACGGGGAAGTAGGGTTCTCCATAGGAAAACAGAGCAACCACTGCTGCGGTTTTGGGTCCAACACCCTTTATGTTTATAAGAAAATCGTACAGGTTCTTACCTTTTAAAGGAATTTCCAGCTTTCCGAACTTTCTTTTAATAAGGGTTAGACCCTCTTTTATCCTTTTTGCTTTTTGTTTGTAAAGACCGGCGGGTTTTATTATGTCTTCTATTTCCTCAACCTTTGCATTAATGATTTTTTCCAGGTCAGGAAACCTTTCTCTTAATCTTTTCCAGGCAAGGTCCCTGTTTCTGTCAGAAGTGTTCTGGGATAGAATGGTTAGTACAAGTTCCTCAACCGGTTTAAGTTTTCTTATGTGTGGAACCTCAAATTCCTGTTTAAGAATTTTGTATAATTCTCTTATAGAGAGATTCATCCTTAAATTATACTCGTATGAGATAATCCTTCAGTAATCTTAAATTTAAGGGAGGAGAAAAAATGGAGAGAAAAAAAGTAGGACTCTTATTTTCTGGAGGTCCGGCTCCAGCAGCAAATTCTGTTATTTCTTCCCTCACCCTCAGCTTTCTGAATGAGAATATCCCTGTTGTGGGATTCATGAAAGGATTCGAATTTCTGGAAAAATTTGACAGGCATGATCCGCTTTCGCTCCTTCCGGATTATCACTATAAAATGCTGGGCGCTGAGGTGACGAAGATCAGGCATGGAAGCGGGGTTATTATAAAGACTTCAAGGGCAAATCCTGGAAAGTTAATAAAAAGTAAAGAGGACCTGAAGGATGAAAGAAAGGCAAAACCTCTTCTTAATATAATAGATGCGCTGAAATATCTCAATATAGAAGTTCTATTTACAATAGGAGGTGACGATACCCTGAAGACAGCCAATTTCCTCCGTCTCCTCGGATTTCCAGTAATTCACATACCGAAAACAATAGATAACGATTATTATGGAATAGCCTGGACCTTCGGCTACTGGTCTGCTGTTGATGTTTACAGAAAGCTTTTACTTAATTTAAGAGCGGACGCAGAGGCAACAGATGCTTACTATATAGTGGAAATAATGGGCAGAAAAAGCGGCTGGCTTACCTATGCAGCAGGGATCGCGGGAGAAGCTGTGATGATGCTTTCTACAGAAGATTTTCAAGACCAGGACTTCAATATTGACGATGTTGCAGAGAGAATAGTGGAGGTCATTCTCCAGCGGGAAAGAGAACATAAGCTTTACGGAGTTGTCTGTGTATCCGAGGGCCTTGCGGAGAAGCTGCCCCTGGAGTTCAAACCTAAAAAGAAGGACAAGCACGGGAACATAATTTATGGGGCAGCAGAGATAGGTAAACTTCTCGCAGAGAGGGTGGCTCTAAAATACAGGGATAGGACAGGCAAAAACAAGAAAGTCGTTGGAAAACAGATAGGGTATGAGACAAGGTCAGCTCCTCCTATAAGTTTTGATATTGTTCTCGGTTCCATGCTTGGATATGGAGGCTACATTCTATATAAGAAAAAAATGTTCGGGCACATGGTTTCTGTCACCGATAATTTCGACATAAAGGGAATACCCTTTGATGAGCTTATCGACCCGGAGACACTTCTTACAAAAATAAGATTTGTCTCAAAGGGAAGTGACTTCTATAATTTGAAGGAAGCGTTGTCTTATAAACCATTTGAATAAGGAGGTTGAAATGAAATACGAAAAACTATTGGAGCGTTTTCTCAGATATGTGAGGGTAGATACCCAGTCTGACCCGGAATCAGAGACCATTCCTTCAACAGAGAAACAGAAAAATCTCGGGAAGATGCTTGTAGAGGAATTGAAACAGCTGGGTCTTGAGGCAGAAATGGACGAGTACGGGTACGTTTATTCAAAACTTCCCTCAAATGTTGAAAACCCTTATAGAATTGGACTCATAGCACATATGGACACTTCCCCTGATGTCTCTGGAAAGGACGTTAACCCGCAGGTTCACGAGAACTACGATGGTAAGGACATAGAGCTTGGCAAAGGAGTTGTGATAAAAGTGGATGAGAACCCAGACCTTAAGAACAAGGTGGGAGAGACCATAATCACCACCGATGGAAGAACTTTACTGGGTGCGGACGATAAGGCTGGAATTGCAGAGATCATAACCGCGGTTGAATATCTCCTTCAGCATCCCGAAATCCCCAGACCAGAGATAAAGATTGCCTTTACCCCTGATGAGGAAATAGGGCGGGGAACAATCAAGTTTGACCTTGAAAAATTTTCTGCTGACTTCGCCTACACTGTTGATGGAGGTGCTCTTGGAGAAATAGAGGACGAAACTTTCTCGGCTGACGCGGGAAAGGTGAAAATTAAAGGAGTAAATGTTCATCCAGGATATGCCAAGGGTAAGCTCGTAAACTCCATAAAAATAGCTTCTGAAATAATTTCCAGATTGCCCAAGGATAAGCTCTCTCCGGAGACCACCGAGGGAAAGGAAGGGTACCTTCATCCAACAGACATCAAGGGCAACGTTGAGTACACCGAGATAAACTTCATTTTCAGGGCATTTGAGGTGGAGGAGCTAAAGGAGATAGAAAAATTTCTTGAGAAAATAATAGATGAAGTGCGGAAGGAATTCCCAAAGGCTGAGATAAACCTCGAGATAAAAGAGCAGTACAGAAATATGATATACAAGCTCAAGGAAGAACCCAGAGTGGTGGACCTCGCAATAAGGGCAGCAAAGGAAGTGGGTATAGAGCCCAAACGCACAAGCATAAGAGGAGGCACAGACGGTGCCATGCTTTCATATAAGGGTCTTCTTACCCCGAATCTCTTTACCGGTGGACACAATTTCCATTCGAGAAAGGAATGGATTTCCCTCCAGGATATGGAGCGTGCGGTTGACCTTATTGTTAAACTTATGGAGCTGTGGGCCAGGGAGAAAAAGTAGGTATTATGTCATATATGGGCGCCTGTAGCTCAGCTGGATAGAGCGTTGGCCTCCGGAGCCAAAGGTCGGGGGTTCGACTCCCCCCAGGCGCTTATTTAACAAAAAGAATATCAGTGTGTAAAATCCTTCTCTTTATTTAAGGGATTAATTCAGCGATTGTTCAGGTTTACATCTTATACTTTCCCAGGTCGTCAGGGGAAAGGTTTTCCAGCCAGTCTTTAAGGTCTTCTCCATTGGGTAGCCCTTCTGTTGTGCCCACAATGGAAGCTTCCTTGAATACGTTTTCCTCTACAAATATGGGTGCTCCTACCCTTACCGCAAGGGCAATGGCATCGGAAGGTCTTGAATCTATCTTCAGGGTTTCCTCTCCCTTCTTTATGTAAATTTTCCCGTAGAATGTTCCATCCTTCAGGTCGTCCACCACGATTTTTTCCACACTTCCTCCCATTTTCTCGATAACGTTCTTTAATAGGTCGTGGGTCATAGGCCTTGGGGTTGTGACACCCTCCAGTTTCATTGCGATGGCGTTGGCTTCGAAGATACCTATCCAGATGGGAAGTATCCTGTTGGTGAATTCATCTTTAAGTATAATGATGGGGGAATTAGATGTGGGGTCAAGAACAACACCGTAAACCACTACTGGAATTTCCATTTTTTCCTCCTCTAATTATGATAGTTCAAACCCTCGGGAAGTCAATCTTTTTAATACCCTGATAAGGGAGAAGTCTATTTGCAAGATAGAAAAGATTTTCTCCGTCAAGTTCTATATCCCCTTCTATTTCCAGAAGGGGAAGTATAAAGAAAAGCCTGTTTTTTATATCATAATGAGGAATTGTCAATCTTTCGGTCTTTATCTTCCCGCCTGACCAGAGAACTATATCCAGGTCAAGGCTTCTTGGTCCCCACTTGATTCTTCTTTCCCTTCCTGCTTCCTGTTCTATAGCCTGAAGTTTTTCCAGGACTTCCTCTGGCTGGAGTGTCGTGCTTATCTTCACCAGCATGTTATAGAAGTTTGGCTGGTTTCTATAGCCATAGGGAGAAGTCTCGTAAAGAGATGAAACAGCCAGGATTTTAAATTCCTCTTTAAGTCGTTTCAAAGCAAACTTAATGTTCTTTTCCCTGTCAATGTTTGTGCCAATTGCAATTATGTACTCCATTTCATAGCCTCCGCTAATTTTAAAGCTAATTTATTCTCATATACATCGTGCACCCTTATTATAGAAACTCCTTTAAGGGCAAAAAGAAGAGATAATGAAACAGTGGGATAGAGCCTCTCCTTTACAGGAGCACCAGTTGTGGCTCCCATAAAGCTCTTTCTGGAATGACCAATTAGTAGTGGATATCCCAGCGACCTTAAAGAACTTATAGAATTAATAATTTTTATGTTATCTTCCACTCTTTTACCAAAACCTATTCCTGGGTCTATTATTATACCTCTAATTCCAAGTTTTGTTGCATACTCAATTCTTTCTCTTAAAAATTCCAATATTTCAAGGATTGCATCATCGTAATATGGATTTTTCTGCATGTCCCTGGGTGTTCCTTTCATGTGCATCAGAATTACCGGAGCGTTTTTTTCTGCTGCGACCTTTCCCATGTCAGGGTCAAACCTTAGAGAAGAGATGTCATTAATTATGTCCGCTCCCTCGTTGAGGGCCTCTTCAGCAACCCGGGCTTTGTAAGTATCAATTGAAATCGGAACATCCACCCTTTTTCTTATTTCTCTTATAGCAGGAATTACCCTTTTGAGCTCTTCTTCTAATGGAACTGGTTCTGCACCAGGCCGTGACGATTCTCCCCCAACGTCAATGAAGTCAGCTCCATCTTCCACCATTTTTTCAGCTATCTCTCCGGCCTTTTTCGGAGTTACCCTTGAGCCTTCAAAGAAGGAATCCGGGGTAACATTTATTATTCCCATAATATAAGTTTTAGAGGAAAAATTGTATTCAGTATTCCTGATTCTTATTTTTAAATTTTTAGACTTCAAAAAATCCAACAATTCCTTTCCTGTCTCCCTCAGTCCCCAGTAATCCATTTGAAGGAGTTTTTTGGCCGCTTTTTCTATTTGTGCCTCAGTTCCCATTATAATGACCGGAGAATTTTCTATCTTGCAGTTTATTACATTCCTGTGGACCGCAGCATCTCCTCCTGCCGAAAGCATTTCCTGTTTTATTATATTCGCTGCAGGGGATTTAACTGCAGGTATCTTTATGGCTATAAACCTGGATTTTTTTCTAAAAATTGGAAGGGATAAAGGGTCGATCTCTGTTTTCAATATTTCATTTTCCAGAAGTTCGCCGGGAATTTCGTAAATCACTTCACCCTCCTTTGAGGTTTTTATACACCGTTTTTTGCTTCAACGCAGGCGAAAGCATTGTGGTTATGGATAGATTCGAAGTTTTCCACTTCTACCTTGTACCAGTTTATCCTTTTGTCTTTTTTGAGAAGAAGTGATATATCCCTTGCAGCATCCTCCACAAATTTCGGGTTGTCAAATGCCCTTTCTGTTATGTATTTTTCGTCTTCCCTCTTTAGCAGAGCAAAAAGAGGAGCGCTTGCGCTTTTCTCTGCAATTTCTATAAGCTCCTCAAACCATACCAGTTTTTTCATTCTTACAGAAATTCTTGCAACGCCTCTTTGATTATGTGCTCCCTTTTCTGAAATTTCCTTTGAACAGGGACAAAGATTATGGATTGGAACCTCCACAATAACAACAAGGTCAAACCCAGCATCAGATTTTTTCCCTACAAGAGAGCAGTTATAGTTCATGTAACTTTTTATTCCGGTTACTGGAGCTGGCTTTTTAATAAAATATGGAAATGATATCTCTATATGAGAGGTAGATGCATTGAAGGTTTCTCGAATCTCCTCAAGTATTTTTTCAATATTGTGTATAGCCATGGTATTTTTATGTCTTTCAAGCACCTCTATGAATCTTGACATGTGGGTGCCTCTAAATTCCTTGGGAAGGTCAACATACATATTAATTTTTGCAATTGTACTTTGGTATTTGTTTTCTCTATCCAGAACCTTTATGGGATATAAAAGGTCCTTTATCCCTACCTTCTGAAGGGGAATCTCTCGGAAATCTTTTTCAGATTGAACATCCCTCATTAAATATAAAAAAAGCACGCCCGGAGGGACTCGAACCCCCAACCAACTGATTCGTAGTCAGCCGCTCTATCCGATTGAGCTACGGGCGCCTATGTTTTATTATAACATTTGATTTATGGTTTCCTGAAGTTCCATTCCCTGGACGAATATTTCTCAATAAGTTGCTGAAATTCGTTCTGTTCAAGTTTTCCCTCTATGACCTTTCCTCTAAATTTTTCCCTGAAGGCTTCTATTATCCCATTTTCCAGTTCTTCTCTTGAAGGAACAGGGTTAAGAACTTCCTTTAAGGAGTAAAAACTTTTCTGAAGCATTTCCAGAGGTGTTTTTGTGGCTCTTGCGATTTTCTCCCTTATATAATTAATAGGTATTGTCCCATGAATCATGAAAACGTCCATTTTCTTTTTCATTGCTCCTGAGACAAGTTTCCGTCCATTAACCTTAATTTCCCATTTCCCTGGAAAGGAGAAGCATGCAATATCCATCCTTGAGAGCTCTCCGTATTTGTTGCTGGCGAGCTTGACATCAAGTCTCAGATTCTCAAGAAAGATGGCAAGAGCCTCTGAAACGAGAAGGTAAGGATGATAAGGAGAGGGATTTGAAAAGAAAAGCTTCTCTCTGCTTGCAACAGCGTAAGTTATCTCATTATGGTGTAAAACAGCTTTTCCCCCTGTGATTCTTCTTACAAAGGGAATATTTTCTTTTTTAAGGTAATTCAGGTCAAGTGCATTTTTCACTGACTGAGAATATCCTATTGTTACGGTAGGACAGCACCAGTTATACAAACGCAGATGAATACCCCCCTCCTTGCTTTTTTCCATAAGATATTCATCTGCAGCCATATTGAGGGGGCCAGGAAGCGCCCCCTCTCTATAAATGTGGATTTCCAATTACTCTTCTACTTTAACTATCTTGTCGGTATCTATCTGTGCCCTCTGGAGCCTGCTGCTGAAATCAATGTAAACGGATTTCCACTCGGTGAAGATATCAATAACTGTATGACCTCCCTCTCTGTGACCGTTACCTGTCTGATTAACTCCTCCGAAGGGCAGATGAACCTCTGCTCCAATTGTAGGTGCGTTAACATATGTGATTCCTGTATAAATATCTCTTATGGCGATAAATGCGTTCTTTACGTCATTTGTATATATGGAGGAAGAAAGTCCGTATTTTGAATTATTGGCGATTTCTATAGCATGTTCCAGTGAGTCTGCAGGAATTACAGAAACCACCGGTCCAAAGATTTCCTCCTGAGCTATTCTCATATCAGGGTCAACATCAGCAAAGATTGTTGGGGCTACGAACCAACCCTTGTCATAATCACCACCTGTCAGCCTGAAGCCTCCAAGAAGAAGCTTTGCTCCTTCCTGTTTTCCTATTTCGATATAGGAAAGAACCTTGTTCATTTGTGCTTCATTAATTAGTGGACCGACGTCTGTGGATGGGTCAAGACCATTTCCTACCTTCAGGGCTTTTGCTCTTTCCACAAACATATCCAGGAATTGTTTGTAGACTTTCTTATGAACTATAACCCTCGAAGTTGCAGTACAACGCTGACCTGTTGTTCCGAAACCTCCCCAGGTGGCTCCATCCACTGCCAGCTCCAGATTTGCATCATCCATTACTATCTGAGCATTTTTGCCCCCCATTTCAAGGGAGACTTTTTTGAACAGGCTTGCTCCCTTTGACCCTATGTGTTTTCCGACCTCAGAGGAGCCGGTGAAGGAAATTATTTTTACATAGGGATGAGAAATAAGTGCCTCTCCCACTACTCCTCCTGAGCCAGTTACGAAGTTTATAACACCCTTTGGCACACCAGCTTCCTCCAGGATCTTGACAAAATTGTATGCAGAGAGAGGTGTATCTGTTGCTGGTTTGAAAACCACAGTATTTCCAGCAACAAGAGCAGGGATTATCTTCCAGGAAGGGATTGCCATAGGGAAGTTCCAAGGGGTGATTATTGCTGCAACTCCCATCGGGATTCTGATTGACATCTGAAATTTAAGCGGTAGCTCTGAAGGCGTTGTAAACCCATAAAGCCTTCTACCTTCTCCAGCGATGAAGAAACTCATGTCAATTGCTTCCTGAACATCTCCTCTGGTTTCGGGAAGGATTTTTCCCATTTCCCTTGTCATATCCTTTGCCAGCTCTTCCTTTCTCTCTACAATCATCTGGGCTGCTTTGAAAATAATCTCAGCTCTCTTCGGAGCAGGAACCAGACGCCATTTTTTGTAAGCCCTCTGAGCTGCCTCTATAGCTGCATTTACATCTTCTTTTGTGGACCTCTGGAATATTCCAATCACCTCATCCCAGTTCGCGGGATTTCTGTTTTCATAGGTTTCTCCAGAAGATGATTCAACCCATTCTCCGTCAATAAAATTCTTGTAAACCTCAGCCATTTTTCACCTCCCGGGTTTTTGTTTCAGTTTTTGTTACTCCTCCCCCCATTTCCACAGTTCCTTTAAATACCGCTCCCTCTTCTATAACGAGTTTTTCTGTAACTATTTTTCCGGTCACATTTCCCTGAGGTGTTATAACGGTTCTTGATTTTGCTGTTATATCCCCTGTCACCTTCCCCTCAATTCTTACCTCATCTCCACTAATATTGCCCTTAACTTCTCCTCCTGTTTTAATATCTACCTTCTTTTCCGAATCGATGTTTCCCTCAATTTTTCCGTGAATTTCCATTTCTTCCTTTGAGGAAAGATTTCCTTTAATTACCACCGTTTTCCCAATAATAGTTTTTGTGGTATGGGAAAAAGTTGTGGGGGTGTAAGGAGTTCCCTCTTCTTTTTTTTGTCCTATTACAGCCATGGCTTCCTCCATTTAATTATTTTTACGAGGTAATTTTAGAACAAAAAGCGGAGTGGTTCAAATGAGTTTCTTATGCTGCATTGATTCTCTATCACAAAAAATAATTTTTTGCCACACTTCCCTGTTATAATTAAAAGAAAAAGGCAGGTGAGCTATGAGAATACATGAAGGGAAATTAAAGGGAGAGGGCCTTGCTGTTGCTATAGTTGTTTCCAGGTTCAACAGCAGGGTTACAGAGAGGCTCCTTGACGGAGCTCTGGACGGTTTGAGAAGGACCGGCGTTGATGAAGGAAGTATAGAGATTTGGAAAACTCCTGGTTCCTTTGAACTACCCCTTGTTGCTTCAAAGCTTGCGAGCTCAAAAAAATACAATGCTGTTATATGTCTTGGTGCCGTCATAAGAGGAGATACGCCTCATTTTGACTTTGTGGCCTCTGAAGTTGCCAAGGGTATTGCACAGGCTTCACTTCAGAGCGGAGTGCCGGTTATTTT
>Ga0190334_1000125_pt1 | contig 38325 bp, 32 predicted proteins | sample 48720478_MG_FD_161270 | JGI IMG/M metagenome (GOLD analysis project Ga0190334, IMG submission 161270) | Hydrothermal vent sediment bacterial communities from Southern Trench, Guaymas Basin, Mexico - 4872-04-7-8_MG | ecosystem: Environmental > Aquatic > Marine > Hydrothermal vents > Sediment ... | reverse complement strand
ACGCCTCTTGGGCGCTCGATTTCCATTAATCGCAGGGCGGCGCCATCTTTGACCGACACGCGCCACACTGCTGCTGGATCGGGTGGCGCAAGCCGGCCGCTCACCAGCATATGCTCATTCCCCAGCCATCCCAGGAATTCCCCTCCATGTACGGTGATCAGCTCGCGAGGTTCGGATCCGTCGAGGTTGGAGATCCATATGGCCCGCTGTCTACGATCTGGGAATCGAATGCCCTTCGTCCCAACCCGCCATGCGATCTTGGAGGCATCCGGAGAAAAATGGATCTCGCGGCCGCCGCTGGGCACGCTCCATCGCTGGCCATCAGCCCAACGCTCGACGTAGGTGATCGCGCCTGCAGGATAGGCCACCAGGGACCAATCACTCGAGAAAACACCCAGCCGCTCGGTTACCAGATCCACCACGCCGCCGGAGGCCGGGACACTATACAGGCCCGCCGGGGCTCCCTCTCCAGGCCGGTCAACGAATAGCACCCACTCCCCGTCCGCCGACCACGCCGGATAGGCGCAGCAACCATCCGGGGTGATCTTCACAGGCTGCGCAATGCGACTGCCGAGCTTTCTTGGTTCAATCGCCGGCGTTGGTTCCGGCAGGGGAGTTTCCGGAGGGGGTACCCCCGGCGATTCGGTGCGGATGCCACCGCCTGCGCTGGCGAGGGCCACCTGCGCGAGCGCCAGGCTCATCCCCAGAAGAAATGGCAGGGTCAGGTGCCGCATACGGCTACCAATCAAAGGGCCAAGGGCGCGCATAGTCATTAAGCAACGGGTAGCCGAACCGAGTCTCGGGTTGCTCCTGCAAGGTCACCCAGCGGCGCGGCTGATCCAGGTCTTGTGCAAATCGAACCGGCTCGGCACCCGCGAGTGCGATTCGCTGCCAATCTGCCCCGATCAAAGCCAGAGGATTGTAGGCTCGCGTATGAGTCTCCGCATCCCGGATCTCAAGGTGCAAATGGGGACGCGAAATGCAGGTTAGGTCCGGATCGCCGCTCAGCGCCACAACCTGGCCGGCCCGAACTCGCTGGCCGACTCGCAGATTCGGTCGCACTAACAGATGACCGTAGAAGGAAGCATACCCATTGTCGTGATCGATCATGAGGTTATGGGGAGCCGCGCCATGCCAGCTATCCACCGAGGCGACGACGCCATCGCCGATCGCCACCACGGGAGTGCCGCAAGGTGCCGCCAGGTCCACGCCAAAGTGCAGGCCTTGCCCGGCGTAGTAGACCGTATAGCGGAAGCGGTAGGCGAACTGGGTGTTGCCATACGGCTGTATAAGCAACCAGCTATCTGGACCGGGCTCCCCCTCGAAAGGCAGGTTGAAGGGAGGCTCAGCGGATTGGGCCCTGGCGGCCTCCGCCTCGGGGAACGCAAGCGCGCCGGCCACCAGGATGCACATAAGTGCGATCCCCATGGGCGAACACTTACACGCTCTACGCGGCAGGGTCATGGCTTCGCGCAGCCTCTTGAGCATCCATTCCTCATTCCAGAATCGTTGGCGGCCCTGGTGGGAAAAGCGCCTCCAGGATCTCCGGAGCGTAGCGGCTCACACTCTCACTGGATAGGCCATTCGCCTGACAAATTTCAGCGTATAGATCTGCGGCTGGCCGCTTGACGCGCCTCTGCGTTTCACGCTCCAGGCCCCAAAGCCCGAAACGCTGCGTCCAGCCTCGCTCCCACTCGAAGTTATCCACGAGCGACCAGTGGAAATAGCCCCAGATCCTCCAGTTGTAGTTGGCTGCCTTCCAGAGTTCACGCAGGTGGCAGACCAGATAGCGCGATCGGATTTGGTCTGAGGGATCTTCCACACCGTTTTCCGTGATATAGATGGGGAGATCTTGACGATGTGCCCATCGGAGTGCTTCCCAAAAGCCTTCAGGCTCGTTAGCGATGAATCCCGTTGGGCTCACATCGGCTTGCTCGGGGTAGTCTCCCGGCCGGAGAATATCGCCCGGGCGCCAGGGATCCAAGCCCACGCGTTCGCGGGTGTAGTAATTCAGGCCGAAGAAGTCTTGGGTTCCCCGGGCCTCAGGCACCTGCTCTCTCCAATGCAGAAATCGAAGCCGGCCCTCACGCAGAGCGCGGGGAAAGAGTTCGTTGAAGGTCGAATGCCGGAACGCGGCCAAGCCGTGGTCAAGCGGGTTCCCGGGGCGGAGTGGGGAAAAATCCCGGAAATGATGCGCCACCCCCACACGTGCCGCTGCCGAAAGCTCATGAATGGCGCCGCATGCTGCGGCATGGGCTCGAACCATGTTTCGCGCCACCTTCCAGGCGAGCCGCAAGTCCCGCTCACCGGGAGGGAAGACCCCCTCGACATAAGCGGAGTAGATGTAGACATTCGGTTCGTTAATTGTGATCCACAGCTCTACAAGATCTTGCAGCGCCCCCACGACCTTCCGGGTGAAGCGCTCGAACCATCCGATGACCTTCGGATTGGCCCAGCCCCCCTGCTCTGCCAGCCACAGTGGATTCGTGAAGTGGTGCAGGGTGACCATGGGTGTCAGGCCCCGAGATCGCATCCCTTGCAGAATCGTGCGGTAGGCATCGATCGCCTCCTCGTCCCATAATGCGGGATGAGGCTCAATGCGACTCCATTCGATCGACAATCGATGCGCGTTCTGATGCCCATCCACGGCGCGGTCCAAATCCTCCTCCCAACGGCCTGCCCACCACTGGCAGGCTTCGCCGGACTGATGGCCGTGCAAGATCCGGTCCGGCTCATGCTCCCATGCCCACCAGTCGTTGGCCGAGTTGCCGCCTTCGACCTGGTGGGAGGATGTAGCGCTCCCCCACAGAAAACCCTGGGGAAAATGCAGCATTGCCCGTATCATGCATCAACTCCGGGGAGCTACGGCTCCCGAGCAGGGATCCGCTCGATCTCGAGGAGCGAAGTTCGCACGCCCGTTGGCACGAAGCCTAGATCGAATGCATCCTCAAAGGAGCCGTAATCGTCGTCGACGACCCGGAACAGGATCTTCAAACGCTCCTCCCATAGCCGGCTGATGAGTGCCGACAAAACTGATCTCGAAAAGCCTCGACGCCGCCCTACCTCATCGGCTTCGACATACATCTCCGCTGCAAAGGCGCTCCTCCAGTTCAAACCAGCCGCAGCGAAGCCGCCTCCACGCGCCTGGATTTCGAATCGGGGCCAGCCCTCCTGGTTGCGCTTCTCGACCGTCAACACGTTGATCACCGGTTCGAACGCCCGCGTATCGAGGCGCAGAAGATTTCCCACTTGCACCCGTTTACACGCGAAGCCGCGCTCGAGATGGGGCTCCTGCTCGACAGGCAGCATCACCAGGTGCGGACGGGCGGGATCCAAAGCAGCCTCAAGCAGCGCCATCAGGCTCTCGCTCGTCGCAGCAAATGGGACAGCCAAGGGCCGGAAGAGATCCAATCCCGTCTGCGCCACCGCGAGAAATGCGCTGATGACCTCTCCCTCCGGGAAGTATCCAAAGAGCCGGGTCCTCTCAGGTGGATGTTCCAAGGCATAGTAGGCAGCCATCGCGTCCGATACAGCCTGGGGATTAATCAGGCGCCGGACGACGTGGCGTTCTTCGATAGGTATGGAACGAACATGTGACATGATGGGCCCGATTGTAGCCGCTCCCGCCTGCCCTGCAAGAGCCAGCCAGGCTTGGCTCATGGATTCAATATCACGGATTCTGCATACACCTCGATTTCCGCAATTCCGGGTCCTAGGCTGAAGAGTGTGATTTCGAAGCCATGTCCATCGGGCGGGACCTGCTGCAATACCTCTTCCCAGAGACGATATCCGACAACCTCCGAGTCTCGGTCCAGGCCGAACACCAGAATCCGCACCTCGACCGCACCGGGCGTCTGACCGGCCTCTTGGGTTGCGAAGACGACCTCCCCACGAACGGTCGCAGTTCGGCCCAGATTTTCCCATTGGACCGATTGAATCTCGGCTGGCACGAAACTTGGAGCGTCCAGGATGGCTTCGGTGGCGGCCAGCAGGGATACATGAGCCCCAGCAGGGGCTTTCGACCTTTCAGGGAATACCGCCATCAAGGGCATCCGAGCACCCTTTTCGAGCCGGCGGAGCGGCGCATGTGCTTCTTGGGCAGCAATTCTGACACCCTGATCATTCAGCAACTCGAAGACTGCCGTGATGCCTTCCACGGATCGATCCAGCGGGTTCTGGACAAGTGCCAGGCATCGGACGACACCCGACATCGATTCGAAACAGCGTGCTTGCGAAAGCGAAACCGGCATGGGCGTGGGCGTCGGCAGGAGCACATCTACCGGTTGCCCACCCTCGCCGGGGATACGCACCTGCTGCCCGATGCTCAGAAATTGTGGGTCGATGCCTGGATTGGCGAGCACGAGATCCTCGAGCGAGACTCCATAGCGCGCTGCGATCAACAACAGGCTATCACCCGCCTGGACGGTGTGCACGAAAGGCGTTGGAGTTGGTCCGGGCGCATCCACTACCCCGCTCGCTGTAGGCAGGGGTGTGCTGGTCAGCCCTGGGGTGGGACTGGACCAAAGCCGCAGCGTTGGGCTCGCCGTTGGCGTCAGGGCCGCGCTTTGAGGAGCACAGCTCACGAGCGTGAGGTGCGCTGCAAGCGCCGCACCGATGTGCATTTTGGTCATGACGCTGCATTATACCAATGGGGGGGGTAGCGACTGTAGGCCCGCTATGCTAGACTTCCCGCAGAGGTGGGGATCATAAGTGGCCGCTGAATCGCCCGCGCAACTGACGGAAGCAATCGCCGCAATCCGAACCGGGGACCGGCATCGGGCCCGCGAGATCCTCTCGCGCCTGCTGCGAAGCGACTCTTCCAACAGCGAATATTGGATTTGGATGAGTACCGTTGTAGATACGCCCCGCGAGCGCATCTACTGTCTCGAATCGGCGCTACGCATCGACCCAACCAATCGGGCCGCCATGCGCGGGCTGACGATCCTGAGCGCCAGGGAACCCTCGGAGGCCGAGATCGCCCAGGCCTTGCGGCCCAAGCGCAGGGAGTTCGACCCTATCCAGCCCGCCATCCAGAAGACGGTCGAGCAGGCGCCTGGCCCGGAGCCATCGCTCCGAGAAAGCCCGTTCGCGCCGCGACGAGGCGGGCAGTTCCTGCGATTCCTCAGCACCGCGCTGATCGGCGCGGCGGTCATTATCATCATCGCCGGCGTCACCTACTTCGTCGCCCCGATGTTCCGCCCACGCTTCTTTGGAGCCGCCTCGACTCTGCCGCCTGCCAGCCCGACCGCCACCGACACCCCTCTGCCAGGCACACCCACCGCCACGCCCCTGCCGGCGGCCACCCGCATCATTCGAACCCCTGTGCCCCTCGAAGTCGCGGCGACACCGCTCAGCTTGCTCGTCGATGCCACAGCAACGGCAACTCCGGTAGCCGGCTTCACCCCCCATCCCAGCTATGAGGCCTATGGTTTCGGCGTAAAAGCCATGCAGGAGGATGATTACGAGCAAGCGATCTTCTTCCTCCAGCAGGTCGTGGATGACAACCCCGAATGGGCGGATGCACTCTACTTCCTGGGAAAGGCCCAGCGGCTGGCAGGAGATATCGCCGGATCTATCAAGTCACTGGATATGGCCTTGAAGCTCGACCAGGACTTTGCACCTGCCTACCTGGAGCGTGGCAGGACGCTGCTCCTCCGCGATGAGCTGGCAGCGGAGCGGGACTTCTTCAGCGCGATCGACAAAGACCCTGGCTTCGTGGAGGCCTACGAGGAACTGGGAACCTATTATGCTGAGCGGCGTCTCTGGCAACGGCTTGAGACCTACATGCAGAGGGCGGTGGACGAGGGCGCCGGCTCCCCCCGCGTGCTCATCTATCTCAGCGAAGCCAAGCTAAATCTGCTCAAGTACGACGACGCACTCGACTTCGCACTAGAAGGCAGCGCCGACGATCCCACGATGCTCGACGGCTACTTGGCCGTGGGCAAGGCCTATGTGGCCTTGGGCAATTACACCCTCGAGGATGCCTACTTCACCCAGGCCATCTGGCCGCTCCAAACCTATACAACCTACCGCCCTGATGACCATCAAGGCTGGACGGCGCTCGGCAGCGCCCTTCTCGGGATCGACCAGATCGACGCCGCGCTGACGGCTCTCAACCGGGCTTTGGATCTCAACGACCGCTACGCGCCCGCCTACCTTGCGCGTGGACGCCTCTATACGCGACTGGGCCAATATGAGGTTGCCCATGATGACCTGCTAAGCGCCCGCAGGTATGGGCCCGAGACCTTTGAGCTCAGGTTGGCCTTGGCCCAGGTGCTGTATCATCTCGGCGGGTACCAAGAAGCTCTGGCGGACTACCTCGCCCCGGCGATCTCTGAGACGAACCAGATCAAGGATGTGGCAGTGAAGGAGCGCCGGCTAGCGGAGGCCTATGCGATTCGCGCGCTGATCTTCGAGACCAATCCTGACAACCTAAGCGACGCCATCCGCCACTGGCAATGGGTTCTCGAACTCGAGAACGCACTCCCTCAAACCCGGGAGCTGGCCCAGACTCACTACGATGAGCTCACGGGCGTGGGGCCCACTCGCACACCTACATCCAGCCCGACGCCCACGCCCACACCCACGCCCGAAGGCGCCGAACCTACCCCCTCTCCCTCGCCCACACCTGCCCCCTAAGCTAATACAGGGCGCGCCTGCAGCCCCTTTGAGGCCAGGCTACCCCTAAGCCAGCCGCTGGAACCAGCCAGAATCAGCTTTTCGCAAAAAAGCCCTGAAGGATGCCGCTTCGGTGAGCAACCGCTGGAGCGTGCGGTCCGGGCGCACCAAGCCGGCCGCATGGCGCTCGCCCGGAGAAACGCGCACAACGCGACTGGTCAGCTCCTCGACCTCGACCAGCCCGGCCCCCGAGAGGCAAGCCAGCCCTGCCCGAATGGTCGCCTCTCGGTGAGCGGTAGCCTCCGCAGCACGCTCGAGATTCAGCCGGCCAGCTTCGGCCCGGACAGCATATTTTGCCATTCCCAGGAGATGTCGCAGGAAATCAGCCGGTGTGGCCAGCCCCGGATCCATGCATACCAAGATTAAACTCTCCGGTCGCACGGTCCGGAGCGCACGCTTCAGCAAGGAAAGATCCGGCGGTGCCGTCCAGAGAATAAGGGTCCTTGCCTTCTCAAGCTCGCTCCGCTCGGCCCCTGGGACCTGCGCCTGCTCGGGACCCTCCAACCAGACAACAACATCATCGCTCCCCGTCCAGGGATGTTCTCGCATGAGCGCATCCGCTCGCCAGCGATAATCCTCGATACGTAGCCGCCCTCGTCCCGGTGCCGCTGGCACAGCAATCTGTGCGGACTCCCGCACCGCCACAAGTTGAAATTGAACTTCCCACTGCCCCCGGTAATTGCTCGAGCGAGCCAAGTAGGCCAGGTCGAAGGTCCCGTCCGGCAAGGATTGGCCCGCACCCCGCCACCACACAACCGGCCTGCTCCCCCCAGAGGGGAGTTCAACTTGCATGAGCAGGTGTTCGCCATCACGACCGATCGGCCTCGTGTTCTTGAGCCTGTGGCCCGGGCTCCAGAGGATAGGCGCCGGGTTCCCCGGCCCATATGGCGCCAGCCGCTCCAAATCGCGCACAATCTCCAGCGTCGCTTGCTCCAGAGGCAGGTAGCCATCGAGCTGAAGGCTATCGTCCAGATCGAAATCAGGATAGCGATTGGCCAAATACGCCGCCAGATTCCGGCGGAAGGCCGGAATGCGTTCGCGCTGGATTGCGAGCCCGGCCGCCATCGGATGCCCGCCGTAACTCTCCAGCAAGTCCGCCTGTGCAGCAATGGCCTCCGAGATATCGATTCCGGCGACGGAACGGGCCGAACCCCGCGCCAGCCCTTCCAGCGGAGCCGATAGCAAAATCACAGGTCGCTGCAGTTCTTCTGCCAGCCGCCCTGCGACAATGCCGATCACCCCTACCGGCCAGCGCTCATCCGCCAGTACAAGCGCACCCGTTTCCATCAAGCTGGGTTCACGGGCAAGTTTCTCGCGGGCCGTCTCGAGCACCCACTCCGTGAGATGCTTTCGCCGCTGGTTGAGCTCCTCCAGCTCAGCCACCAGGGGCTCTGCAACCTGCGGATCATCCGTCGAAAGCAGCTCGACCGCCAGTCTGGCATCCGCCAACCTGCCCAGTGCATTCAGCCTGGGCGCCAGGAGGAAGGCGATGTGCTCCTCGGTTAGATGGCCATTCCGCAGGCCGGCGGATTGCATCAACAGCCGGAGCCCGGGCCGTTCGGTCTCACGCAGGCTCACCAGCCCACGCTGGAGCAGGTATCTGACTTCGCCTCCCACAACCGCCAGGTCGGCCACTACTCCCAGCGCCACGAGATCGAGGAAGCTTTCAGGCGGCGGAACCTCCATTCCGGCGTCATGCATTCCCGAAATCAGCAAATAGGCGACGCCCACACCGGGAAGTTCCCGCAAGGGGTGTGCAGGTGGAAGGAACTTGGGATTCAGAAGCGAGTGAGCGGTTGGAGTGGCTTCCGGGAGGTCGTGGTGATCGGTGACGATGACATCCACGCCTTGCTCCTGGGCGTATCGGACTTCTTCTACCGCGCTGATCCCCGTGTCACAAGTGACCAGCAGCCTAATCCCAGACGCAATGAGAGGCCTCAGGTTTTCCAAGTTCAGACCATGTGATTCACGCTCCCGGTTGGGAATGTGAAAGGTAACCTCTCCGCCCGCTTCGCGCAGGGCCGATACCAGCAGCGTCGTGGACGTCTGGCCATCCACATCGAAATCCCCCCAGATGCCGATCTTCTCGCCATTCTGTAACGCCGCCGCTACCCGCTCGACGGCCGGCTCGAGGCCAGGGAGTTCCCAGGGCGATGTAGGCTGATATAAGGAAGGATCCAGGAAGGCTTTGGCGTCGTCGGCGCGATCCAAGCCGCGGCGGTGAAGCAACTCAGCCACAAGTGGATGCCCACCGATCGCGGCCCGGAACTCCGGATCCACCTCGATAGGCGCTGGCTCGATCCACTTCCTACGCCCTGTCATTAGAAGGGCACCTCGGCAATCTCTTCCCAATCGAGCCGCCCCGGCCACTCCTCCAGCTCCTCGAAGTCGATTTCAAGGTCGGATACATCCCCGGGGCGATCGCCGCGCTCACAGAGGGATCGGTACTCACAGAATCTGCACCGCCGTGTATCCTCTGTCCTAGGAAACCCGCCGCCCTCAACCGCCGCCACGATCGTTTCGACCAGCGCTTCGATCGCAGCCTTGTCTCGCTCGTACGCATCTTGGCTGTAGGCAAAACGCTCGGGGTCTTGAGGGTATTCTGCAAACCAATAGCGCATCTCAATCTCGTCCGGCCGGATTGATCTCCCCAGCAAGGCCTCCCCCACCCTGGCAAGCACATAGAGGTATACAATCGTCTGCAGCCTGCGGGCCAGCCGGGACCGGCCGGGACGAATGCGGTTGGTTTTCCAATCGACGATCACGACGGGACCTTCCATTTCGAAGGCGATAAGATCGTATTTTGCGACCAGAGGATGACCGGCGAGCCTGTCACCCATTTCCACCTCCGCCCGCCGATTCCCTGGAAGGCCGCGCAGACCCCATTCGAGAAAGTGATCCCACCACCGGATCAGGGGTTCCTCGGAAGCCATGCGAGAGAGCTGCTCGTCCGGCAGACCGAGTAGATGCTGGCAGATGAGCTTATGGAAGGCGGCTCCCTGGCGAATATGCTCCTCGACTTCATCCGCCGGATCGATGAGCTCGGCCGGCCAGGGCTGTTCCAGAAGATGGCGCAACTCGAAGCGCCGCGGGCAGTCTACAAAGTCCTGTAGCTTGCCTTGTGTGAATTGGAAACCTTCAGGAAGCACCATCTGACTCCTCCCGCCAATAATCCATGAGTGCCTGCAAGGGCGTCGCGGTCCGCATGTCACCACGACGGCCTGTGTTATAAGTAATCACCAGTTCACTTCTCGCTCGGGTAATGCCTACATACAACAGCCGCAGCCGTTCGGCAGCATAATCGATTCGCGCCTGTTCACTTGCCCGGCCTTCCATATAGCCTTCTTCCAGATATCCGTTACTCAACAGCTCAAATTGGGCCAATGCCTCCGCCTGCAGATTCAATCCTTCCCGCAAGAACCAGGGCTCGGCGATATAGGCGTCGCCCTCCTCGGCCGACGGGTAATCGTAATTATTCACCGAAAGCAAATAGACTCGATCCCACTCCAGCCCCTTGGCCTTATGCACTGTGGATACGACCACCTCACCCGGATGCTCATCTGGGTCGAAGGCGGTCTCCAGGTCACTGAAACCCAGAAATCGTCTCTGGTTCTTGGCAATCGCTTCGAGCTCTGCTGCGAAGTGCTTCAAGCCCCAGGTGGGATTGGATGCTTGAATCCGGCGCAGAGCCACAGACATCTTGTAGGCCAGGGCGAGTTCATCGGCTTCCAGTGTAAGGTCCTGCGCCATAGTGAGAAGGAGTTGATCGATGGGCAGGAGCACAGCATGATGCCACTCCTGCAGAAGTGCCTGAAATGTTCGCAGCTTCTCGTTCGCTTGCTCAAGCCCAGTCGGCCAATCGTCCTCGCTCACCGGCCAGATGAACCTCTCGGGGCGTATGCGCCGTAGCGCTTTGGCCAGGCCCTCGCCATCATCCGCCGAACGAGACTGGCTCCACAACCAGGCCTTTAAGGCAGCCCCGAGCGGCTGCGGGAAAGATGGTTCCGCCAGGTGGCGCAGAACGTCGGCGAAGACTTGGGCGATTTGCCGCGTCTCCTGTGAGCTTTTCAGAATTTCCCGGTGAGGGATGCGCGCCCGCTTAAGCCGCTCGACGAGCGCGAAACCGCGCTCATTGCGCGGCACCAGTGCCGCTACCGTTTTGTCCGGATTCTCGGCCAGCCAGCGCCTGAGCGAATCCGCCACGGCTGCCAGCTCTTCCTCAGGTGTGAAGGGAAGATCCACCAGATGGATGGCACCGGGATCGTCGGCCGGGTTGGGTTGAGGATCACCTTCAGGAACGGGCTCGATGGTTGATTCGGCCAAAGCCTCTCGCAACGCGTACACCGGATGCTGGCGCCTTGCCCATTCCACGAGGTAATTTGCCAGGCGCATGATGCTGTGGGTAGAGCGGCCAGAGTTGGGGAGCGAGCGAGCCGTGACATCCGCTTCTCTCAGGAAGGAGCGCAAGTAGGTTGGACTCGCCGTGGTGAAGGTCTCGAATATCGCCTGGTTTGGATCCCCCACTCGAACCCAGTTGCCATCGTCTCCTGCCAGCAATCGCAGGATTTCCTCCTGCAGCCGGCTACTATCCTGGGCTTCGTCCTCGAGAATATAGGGCCAGCGATGCCGGAGACGCTTCAAGAATCCCTCATCCGCCTGAAGAGCTGTGAGCGCGCGTTGGATTAGATCATCAAAATCCAGCGCGCCGCGCAGCGCGAGTGCTCCTTCATAAGCCCGGTAGATCTCCGCGCCAAGCTGCATGAGTGGGAAGGGTCTCTGCAAGGCAGCCACCTTCGATTCCAACTCTGGAGCGGAGATGCGGGCATCCTTGGCCTGCCGGATGAGCGCATGGCCAATGCTGTGGACAAGGTTGGGCCAATTCCGGCGCTGGACCCTTTGCACATCCCTGGCGCTCAACTCCTCACGCAGATACAGACGCGCCAATTCCGCATGCCGCCGCGCCCAGCTCTCACTCGCGGATCGAAGGATGCGTTCCGCAGCCAATTCATCGACGATCTCGAACCCCTCGGATACACCCGCCAGATCAGGCCGCTCACGCACGATGTCATGAGCCAAGCCATGCAGCGTCCGCACCCGGTAGCCCACCTGAGGCAGCAATCCGGCCGCTTGTACGAACTCAGCCACGCGCACCGCGAAATTCTCGACGGCTGAGTTGACCAGCGTGACGATGAGCACCTCCTGGTCCTCCCCCAGCCCGCCTGCCGCAACGATTTGAGCTGCCAAGTAGGCCAGGGTCGTAGTCTTGCCACTCCCAGGAACAGCCGCAACCCCCATCTTTCCCGCACGGTAGGCCAGCACCTCCTCCTGCTTTGGCCTGGCCCTGAAGAGGCTACTCATCCGCCCGACTCCCGCCTTCGCTAAGCACGCGCTGAAGCGCTCGGAGAAGTGGTCCTTTCAGTTCCATGCCCTGCTCACTGTAAGTCTCCAACCCCATGTAAATCCGCCGCCGGCAGCGCCGGAGCAGACCGGCGATCAGTGTGGCAGCCAGTTCACGGCGCACGCGAGTCTCATCGGCATCGGCCCACACATGTCCACGCGGCCATCCACGGTTCAACACATAGGGGTGGGTGAGGGGTTGGTAGAGACGCTCGGCCCATCCCGCGCTGGCGATATCCAGCCAAAATTGGACTTCCACCGGCCGGTTGGCCATAAGAAAAGTGAACGCCGGCGCAATCAGAACGGCCTCCTGCCCATGCTGCTCCCAGGCGGGGAGATAGAAACCGGCAACAATCCCCTCACCTATGAGGCGCAGGTATTCCCGGGCAATCTGCGAATCATCCAACTTGCCTTCCGACTCGAGCACCCAGCGGAATTTGCGAGCCGAGTCAACCAGGGCGAAAGCAACGGTGCCACGCTCCAGATCGTCGTGATATCCAAAACCGGGTTGTGACAGGATCTCCCCGAAAATCCGCCGGAAGAAATGGTCCAGATGCCTTGAAGGATTCTCCCTGTAGGCCTCGATCCAGGCTCGCAGCCGGTCGTAGCGCGCCCCGGCCGTGAAGGTGATTCTTTCCTGCATTTCAGGACGCAACCCCTCAAACGCCCGCAAGCTAGCCTGCCCGCCCTTGCGTCCATAGAGCGATTTTGCAAGCAGGCTGGCGCGGCTTAGGTCCAATCCAGAGATGGCCACCATGAGTGCATGCGTCCACTCTTCCTCGGATGGCAGACGCCCCCAGGCAGGGTGGCAGACTTCGGCCAGGGCCACCAGGCATCGGCAGCCAGGCTCATCCCGCAGCGGCCGGGAGGGGCGATGGGAGTACCAAGGAACCCCCGCGCGCTCAAGCCGATGAGAAAGCAGGAAACGAAGTGAATCCGAAAGGAAGGGGGCCAGGATGACGATTTCTCCCGCTGGCAAACCTTCTTCTTCGATCAACCGCCGGGCCTCCTCCGCCACCCAATCCAAGGTCTCAGGAAGGTAGCGCCGGGCCTCCACCCGCAGCCCGCCGCGCGGCCGGCCCACTTTGTCCCGAGCCGGCCAGCCAAAACGGGCAGTCAAGGCCGCTTCGAGGCCCGCGAGATCGTCGCTCTGCACACCCGAGCGCAGGGTCACCGCTTGCGAGCACCTCTCCTTCAATCTCTGCGCATGATCCGGGTCTGCGCCCAGGAAGCGCCGGAAACCAGCCTGTTCATCCAGAAGGAATACAACCGAACGCATATTCTCGGCCCAAGCAGCCATCAGATCGTGGGCCCTCGGCGTATCCTCTTCCAGATTGTCTGCCAGCATATAGCGGTAGCGATTCATGAAGTGCGCCTGGAATCGCTCAAGCTGGGAGACGTGAGCATAGAAGACCTCGAACTGCAGCGAGAAATCGAGCAAGTTATTTTTCAGGCAGGCCTGGCGGAACAGCTCCGCCGCCTGTTGGGCCGTCTCGTAGAGGGTTGCGCGCGCTTCGGGGCCGACCCAGGCTTCCGTCAGCCGCTCGCCGATCTCCTCCAGGGGGAAGCCAACCACAGCCGACTTATTGAGATTGTCCAGAATCTGACTGTAAAGCCTGTGGCGGTCGATATTCACGCCCTCGAAGGCGCCCTGCTCAAGCAGCGGGGCGATCACACGCGCCAGGTAATATTGGGCCGTCTCCAAGGTCAGGAAGACCGGTGGGCGATCAGGCCGAGAGAATCCCGCCTGCTCGGCCACTGCCGGCCAGAAGAGATCGACCATCCGGCGCGCCAGACTGGCCATCGTCAGGACGGACGTCTCGCCCACCATGGGCGCTTCAGGACCTCTGAGCCCATCCAGGTAGGGCCGCCCAAGCGTGCGCTGTGGAACCAGGATGAGCACCTCGGTGATATGGGCACCGCTCTTGAGCCAATGCAATGCTCGGTGCACACCCGCTGTTGTCTTGCCCGCGCCCGCCGGGCCGGAGACGAAGAGGCTTGTATCCACCTCGGCCTCGGCGATAGCTCTTTGCTCGGGCCTGAGCTGCTCGTAGGGGATCAGATCCATCGCAGCCTGTACGCATTTGTGTGAAAAGGGCTCATAGCCAGCATTCTATGCGGCCGGCGCCGGTTGAGCAATGCCCGCGCCCTGCGAAATTCCCCCACTTGCCCCTAGACACCCCATGCGTGGCACGATAGAATACAATGCTGCGTTTAAGAAGGTTGAGGAGGTTGAATTGGCAAACACTGCATCAGCCAAGAAGCGCATCCGCCAGAATGAGAAAAGGCGTCTGCGCAATAAGTCCTGGCGCACACGCGCCCGCACATACGTAAAGCGCGCCCGGCTCGCTATGGATAGCCAAGACCGCGAAACCGCCGTCGCGGCTGTTCGCACGGCCACCAAGGAGCTCGACCGCGCCGCCTCAAAGGGCGCCATCCACCGCCGCAATGCGGCCCGGCGCAAGAGTCGCCTGATGCGACAATTGGCAAAACTCGAAGGTAGCTCGTAGCGCCTTCTGCGCTGGATTGCTGACCGAGCCTTAGACGGCGCACCCTCAGGGTGCGCCGCATGCTTATCCACCATTGGCCTCATGCTATAATCGCCCCACTCTGGGAAGATACCCATGTTTGATCGAGAGCTGCAAGAAGCCACCCTGCGCCTGCGCCAGGCCCTGGCCGATCAAGGCCTGACACCCCCAGAATCCGTTGAATGGCTGCCGATCCCCTTCCGCGGTCAATGGGGGTTTGGGACGGCGGCGTGTTTCAAGCTTGCCGCTGCGGAAGCGAAGGCAACCCCAGGCCTTCGCGTTCCTGACCGGGCGCAGGAGATCGCCGAGCGCGCCGCACCAAAGCTGGAAGACCTGGAAGCTTTTACGCGCATCGAGGCCACCCGCGGCTATATCAACCTTCTCATCGAGCCCGCCACTTACGCGCGCCGCGTCGTCGATACGGTATTGAACCAGGGAAAGAATTATGGCCGCGGCGACCAACAGGCCGAGCGTGTTATGGTCGAATACGCCCAGCCGAACACTCATCATTCCTTTCATATCGGCCATGCCCGCAACGCCATTCTCGGCGAAGCCTTGGCCCGCATCTTGGAGTTCGCGGGCTTCGAGACCATAAGGGCCTCGTATCCGGGCGATATCGGCCTGGGCGTGATCACATGCGTCTGGGCCTATCAAAAGTTCTATCTGGGACAGGAGCCGGAGGGTGTGCATGAAAGGGGACAGTGGCTCGCCCAGATCTACACCGAAGCTACCCGCCTCCTGACCCCCCGAGAGGGTGAAAGCGAGGAAGAGCGCGCCCGCAGGGAAGCGTACGAGGCCGAGCGCCGGGAGCTCTACCGGCGCTGGGATGAAGGCGATCCGGAGGTGCGTGAGCTCTGGGAGCGTACGCGCCAGTGGAGCCTGGATGAGCTCCTGGATATCCTGGATCTGCTTGGAATCCATATTGACGTTTTCTTCTACGAGAGCGAGGTCGATAAGCCCGCGAAGGAAATCGTCGATGAATTGATCCGCCTTGGTATTGCTGAAGATGAGCGCCCCGACGGCCCAGTGATCGTGAAGATCGATGAGAAGCTCGGCCTTAAGAATGAGACCTACCGCACGGCCGTGCTCCTCCGCAGTGATGGCACCACCCTCTATCTCACCAAGGACCTCGCCCTTGCCAAGAGGAAGTTTGAGGAATTCCACGTCGATCGATCGATCTATGTGGTTGATGTGCGCCAGAGCTTCCACTTTCAGCAGGTGTTTAAAATCCTCGAGCTGTGGGGATTCCCACAGGCGAAGAAGTGCTATCACCTGGCCTACGGCTTTGTCAGCCTGCCTGAAGGAGCCATGTCGGCCCGGAAGGGAAACGTGGTCCTATTTATGGACGTGCTCGCCGAGGCCGAACGGCGTGTTCTGAGGGCCATTGCCGAGAAGAACCCCGACCTACCCGAGCAGGAGCGGCGTATCGTGAGCCGTCAGGTGGGATTGGGCGCGTTGGTCTATAGCATGCTAGCGGTGGACAACAACAAGGATATCGTTTTCGAATGGGATCAGGCCTTGAGCTTCGATGGGCAGTCGGCGCCTTACATCCAGAATGCCCACGTGCGGGCGAATAGCATTTTGAAGCGCGCCGGCCAGATCCCGGCAGAGGCAGCCTTCGACTACGAGCTGGATCCGGCGGAGGTGGAATTGATCGAGAGGATTTCTCAGTTCCCACTCATCGTCAAGCGCGCAGCGGAGGACTACAAGCCATTACTGATGGCTACCTATGCCTATGAACTGGCTCGCGATTTCCATCTCTTCTACCACGCTGCCCGCGTGCTGCAGGCCGAGGAGATACATACACGCGCCGCCCGATTGCGGCTCACCGCAGCGACTCGCCAGACGCTCGCCAACGCCCTGCATCTGCTGGCCATTCAGGCCCCGGAGGTCATGTGATCCGGCTCGATCTCACCGCCCCGCCCAGCGCGGCACAGCCGCCGACACGAACCCAGCCCCGAAGATCCTATCTCCCATTCGGCCCTTTGGTCGGAAGATCCACCTGCGCCTTGCAAAGGCCCCACTGGCTTCGAGGCCACTAGGGTACCGGCGAACCACGTCATGCCCCGCCGCACTCGACGTTCTCCTTTTGCACACCTCGCCTGGGATGGTCGCGAGGAGGTGGAGCCTCCCCAGGGCCGCCTGCATCCCTGGGGGATGACCTATGTGGATGGCCAGTCCCAGGGTGCCGATCCGCGCGGCGATTTGATCTACGGAGAGAATCTGGCGGCCATGGCCGTCCTTGCCGGGGAATGGGAGGGCAAGATCGATCTCATCTATGCCGATCCTCCTTTTCTCACCGGGAAAGCCTATCGGGCCCGGATCGGCCACAGTGAGGATTCGCGGCGGCCCGGCGAGTGGCGAACGGCCCACGGATATCAGGACGCCTGGCGTGATGGCGCTGAATACCTGAGCATGCTATATCCCCGGCTTCAATGGATGCATCGGCTGCTCTCCCCAACCGGCACGCTCTATTTGCACTTGGACTGGCACGCTTCCGCCTATGCCCGAGTGTTGTTGGATGAGATCTTCGGACCTGATCGCCTATTGAATGAAATCATCTGGATCTATCATGGACCCTCACCGATCCGGTCAGCCTTCAAGCGCAAGCATGACACCATCCTGGTCTACACCAAGAGCAGCCAATATACATTCAATGCCGATGCGGTTCGCGTCCCGTATGATCCTTCGACGGTGCGGACCTTCAAAGCCTCGGCCAAGGCAGGATTCGGCAAGAAGCCTGATCTGGCGCGCGGCAAGGTCCCTGAAGACTGGTGGTACTTTCCCGTGGTGGCACGCATGCACAAGGAGCGAACTGGCTACCCAACTCAGAAGCCTGAGGCCTTGCTGGAACGCATCATCCTCGCCTCCTCGAATCCCGGCGATGTGGTGGCCGACTTCTTCTCCGGCTCAGGCACGGCTGCCTGCGTCTCCGCCCGGCTGAACCGGCGATGGATTGCATGTGATCCTGCGCCGCTTGCCTTCGTCACGGCCTACCGGCGGCTCCTGCTGACGCCCGCCGCATCGCCCTTCAGGCTTTGGACCACGGCCGCTAGTCCACCCTCCGAATCTTTCAAGCTTGAACCCGGGATCCAGATCCAAGGCCGCATAGCCGAAATTCGCCTATCCCCCCCCTTCCGGCAATCATCCGGTGGAACCGTGCCCCTCGAGGATCTTGCCCTTTGGGAGGTCGATTGGAACTATGACGGAGCCTGCTTCCGGAGCCGCAGCCAAGCGGTCCGCCGCTTTCGGAGTGAGGAAATCCCGATAACGCTCCGGCACGAATACCCCTCCACGGGTGCTTACAGCGCCGCCCTTCGCGCCTTTGACCTCCATGGCCGACTGGGGATCTGCACGCTCAGCCTGCAGATCCCGGCCTAATCTGAGGGCCGTGACTTCTGGACACCTGCCCTTAGCCCCTCAACTCACCACTTTCTGCCGGCCAGACTGCCACAAGCTTAAATCATCTCAGTGGTCCGGGCTGGCGGCCGGGCGAAGCGGGGCTGGGGCATCGATCTATGAGATCAGAGCATGCGCAAATATGAAAAGAGCCGCCAAGACTGCGGCTCTCGAATCAGGATGACTGGTGCGCTTGGATCAGGAATCTTCCGGAAGGTCGAGGCGGTATCCCATTCCGCGGATGGTTTTGAGATATTGCGGCCGGGTGGGATCCTTCTCGATCGCCTGCCGCAGCCAGCTCATATGCACGTCAAGCGTCCGGGTATCGCCCGTGTAATCCGTCTGCCAGACCTTGCGGATGAGAGCTTTGCGCATCATCAGCCGGCCCGGATTCTTCAAGAAGACCTCCAGCAGCCGGCTCATCTTTGGTGTGAGGCGGATTTGCTTCCCATCCAGAGTCACCTTGCACTTGGCCCTATCGAGTGAGAAGGGGCCGACTTGCAAGGTATCTTTCTCGTCCCCCGGCATCAAGCGTTCGACGCGGTTGATGAGCTTGCGGGCGGTGAAGGGCTGCACCAGCGTGAGGCTCGCACCGCTGTGAGGATCTGGCGTGGTCCCTTCCGGAGAAACCAGGATGATGGGTACGCCATCCAATTCAGCGCGGGCCTTGCGGCAGAGCCGTTTGCCGCTCGTCCGCATTGAAGCGGCATCCAAGACCACAACGCCAGGCGGCGATTTCTTGGCCGCCTGCATAGCTCCATCTAACTTATGATGTATGCGAACACTGTAGCCTTTGCGCTCAAGCGCCGGGGCAAAGGAGGGGGCGCTGGCACGATTGCTCTCAATTAGAAGGATCTCAGTCTCAGACATGCAGGGGAACCCAAAGCGCTCAAGCAATCAGCAGCCCCCATCGTGGCGCTGCGAAATCCATTATACATACTTTCAAAATCCCCGCAAATGGTACATTCGTTCCGCTTGATTTAAGATTGGGATCACGCGCACCGATCGGGGGCTTCAAGCGCAGAGACAGCAAGCCGCTGGCTGGAGCGAATGCGGCTTGCGCCTCCGCCTTCGCGCGCTTCCCGGCCTCCGCTAAAACCCCGGAAGGGTTGCTCCCCGAGGAGTTCCGCACGTCTGGCGGCCAGCGCGGCGGGGCCGGCCCACAAAGCTAGCGGCGAGATGGCCTCCCGGAGCCAACCCGGCCATCCCCGGCCGCCCTCCCAGCGACTGCAGGCCCATCGGCGGCCGAGTGTTTGGGCGGCCGCCTCCACCTCAGTCTCGCGGCTAACGCACCGCCCGCTCGCGGAGAGCAGCCAGGTTGGCATGCTGGCAGGCTCACAGAAGTAATCAAGATGGGCCCACTCCTCGACCTCCCGGGCCCAGGCCGGCTCGCCTGCCGCTTCGATCAATTTCGCCGCCGCGAAGTTCGCCGCACCGGCCGCCGGACCGCTGCCTAAGTACACCATGCCCTGCTCCTGGATCTCTTGCGCCAGCGCGATCCCCTGCTCGACCTCTCCGGGGATCCAGTCCTCCAGCAGGCTTGCCGTTTCTCCGACCACCCTCATCAGCGCTTGCCCCAAGTCTTCTCGAGCCCTCACAGCCGCAAATGCAAAGCCGGCCATGAGGGTGCCCAAATAGCTCAACAGCCCGGGAGCGGTGGGCAAATCAGGGAGATCGATGGCGAGCGATCGCCCGGCCTTGGAGGCCAGCGTACTCTCGGGATTGGCCGTGAACGCCAGCGTCGCCGCCCCCACTTCTTCCGCCGCCTCCACGGCCTCCACCGTGCGGGCTACTTCCCCGGAGACCGATATCGCCACGAGGCATAGGCCCTCCTCCGGCCTTCCTTCGGGAAGCAGGTAGCGCGCCGCGGTCATGGAATCGCAGGCTCGGACCGGAGTTCCGAGGGACCAGCGGAGGGTCAGCTCGAGGCCCATGGCGGCATGATGGGAATCGCCGCATCCGCAGATCAGGACCTCTTGGATCGGATGCGCGCCCTCTGCAAGGGCCCTCGCCCTTTCCAGCAGATTGGGCCAGGATTCCCACAGATAGCCCGGCGCGTCTTCGATCTGTTGCCAGAGCGGGTTCCTCACCGATGCCTCCCTCCTGTGCAATGTATAATCGGGCCGATGGGAAAGACGGAGAAACGGATTCTCAGCGTCGGGGGAATTCGAGAGGATTATTGTATCACCCACGATGGCATAGCTATCAACGGAGCCCTTGGCGGCAATGCGATCTACGCTGCCGTGGGTGCCAAGCTCTGGGCCGAGCGGGTGAGCGTGCTGAGCCGTGTGGGATCGAGCTTTCCGGTTGCATGGTTCGATGAACTCCGCACAGCCGAGATCGATGTTTCTCCGGTTATGGTCCTACCCGAGCCTCTCCCATGCGTGACCTTCTACGCCTACCTGAACCCAGTGACACGCGTCGACACCAGTCCGGGTATCCACTACGCCAGGCTTGGCCTACCTCTCCCCAAGCCGCTCGTGGGCTATACCTCGTCAACTCTAGGCCAGGACGAACGAAGCCGCTTCGGCCCACTGACCATCCGGCCCGAGGATCTCAAAGGCCTCCCGGGTACAATCGAGGCCGCTCATCTTGCGCCTGCCGATTACCTCACACATAGCCTGGTCCCTTACGCCCTTCGCCAGCGAGGGACGAAGTGGATCACACTCGATCCTTCCGTGCGTTACATGAACCCCTCGTTCCGCCACGAGCTCCCGACATTGCTCCGGGGCCTGGACGCATTTCTCCCTAGCGAGCAGGAGGCGCGCAGCTACTTCACAGGCCAATTGGCCAATCCCTGGGAAATGGCAGAGGCATTTGGAGAGATGGGGGTACGCTTCGTGATCATCAAATGTGGGCCGCGGGGTGCCCTACTATGGCATCGCGAGGCGAAGGCCCGCTGGCAGATCCCTGCTTATCCCTCAACCGTCCGGGACGTCACCGGCGCAGGAGATGCCTTCTGCGGCGGTTTCTTGGCCGGACTCCTTGAAACCGAAAACCCGCTTGAGGCCTCGCTATGGGGCTCGGCGGCGGCCTCCCTGGTGGTTGAGGGCTCAGGGGCTCTCTACGCCCTGGACGCCGCCCCCGGCATTCTGCATGCCCGCAGAGATTCCTTGCGCACTGCCGCGAGGCAGGTTTGAGAGCCATGTTGCTAGAACGCATGCTCGAGAATGCCCTCAGCCTGCAGGCAATCCCTGCGCCTACCGGGCAGGAAGGCCCCCGCGCAGCACGCCTGTGCGATCTGCTTACAGAAGCCGGCCTGGACCAGATTGAGCATGATGACCTGGGCAATCTATATGGCGCCACTGCCGGATCCACCCACCCCATCGCCGTCGTCTCTGCGCATCTCGACAGCGTCTTCCCGCCCACACAGAATCGTCCCGCAGAGCGCAGAGGCAGCCGGCTGATTGGGCCGGGCATCGGCGACAATGCCCTGGGGCTTTCAGCCCTGATCGAGCTCGCATACGACCTGCAGGCCAAGCCCGTTCACGGCTGCGTGTGGCTTGTCGCGAATGTCGCTGAGGAGGGCATGGGCAATCTGGAGGGGATGAGAGCGGTCGTTGAGAGGTTCCGCGAAGCTCCCCGGGCCTATCTTGTGCTGGAGGGCCTCGGATTAGGCCAGCTTCACCACAAGGCTCTGCCCGCCCGGCGCTACCGCATCCGGGCAGAAGCAGAGGGCGGCCACGCATGGATCCATGCGGATCGTCCCTCCGCCGTTCATGCTCTCCTGCGCCTGGGAACAGCTCTCTCTGAGATCAGGCTTCCGAAGAGCCCCCGGACCACCCTCAACATCGGTCTCATACGGGGCGGCACGAGCGTGAACACGATCGCGGACCACGCCTTCATGGAAGTAGACATCCGGTCCTACAGTATGGATATCCTTGCACAGCTCGACATGGCTATGCGCAAACTGTGTGCACAAGCCTCGGGCCAGCAGGTTCAACTTTTCTGCCAATTGGTGGGCGAAAGACCTTCGGGCGAAATCCCCGCGGATCATCCCCTCGTGAAAGCTGCCGCGGCTGCACTCAGCCGGCAAGGGATCCGGCCCTCCAGCGCCACGCCAGCATCGACGGATGCAAGCATCCCGCTCAATCTGGGACTGCCTGCCCTCTGCATGGGGCTCACGCAGGGCGCGGGAGCCCACAGCCAGAATGAGTACATCGAGATCGATCCGATCCGCAAGGGTTACGCCGCAGTCCTTGAGCTAATCGGCTGGCTCATGACGCAATAGTCCGCTTGTGTTGGTTGGAAGCCTGATCCCATGCGCACACTCATCCACGTATTGGGGTGGGTGTCCAAGTCGGGGGCTCGCCGATCACCTCGAACCGGGTAGAGACCATCCATCGATCGCCATAGAAGATGCGGATTTCATATTCGCCTGGACGCCATCGATCAGGCTCGCACTCGGTGTAACCATATCCACCCGTCCCCCCGTCCCACGGCTTGGTCTCGATGCAAATGACTTCATCGCCGAGATACCATATGGCCGTCCAGCGCACGCCATCTTGGAGGCGGTCGTAGGTGAAGGCCCCGTAGAGCCTTCCCACAGGGTTCTCAAAGTCCTCCTGAGGACGGATGGGGCGATTCAGCCTGTCCAGCCTCTCTGCGACCTCGATTAGGCTGAAGGCGGCCGCGGGGTCAGGAGTCTGCGTCTCCCGCAGCAGCAGACGAATTTCCTGGGGAAGCTGCGGTGTTGGGGTTATCGTCGCAGTGGGGGTGATCGTGGCCGTGGGCGTGATCGAGGCCGTCGGCGAGACGCTCGGGGTTGGCGTAATGGTGGGGGTGAGCGTAATGGTGGGCGTGGGCGTGACCGAGGGCGTGGGGGGAATGATCCGGTAGACCGCTTGCTTGCCAAATGAACCCGTGAGAATCGCTGCAAGGCCCGACGCCGCCGCCAGCATCAGCCAGCGCCAGCCACGTGACATCTGACGCCGGCGAAGCAAGAAATAGGGTAGCCTGCGGGCCGCGCGGATTTGGGCCCAACCCACCATTCCTGCAAGCAGGACGACGGCGAAAAAAGCAACCGTGATTGTGTTTATCGTCTGATCAATCGTCATCCAGGCCCTGCCAATGCACCCTCAGCACCGATCCAGGACGGGCATCGACTCGCGCCCGATAGATATCCTCGCTGACGTGCCCGAACCTGACCGGCGTGCCGTCCAGGTCGGCCTTCTCCGGTTGAGCTGGAAGCTCGAGCCAGATTTGCCCTTGGACGGCTCGGTCCGGTCTCAGGGCTACCTCAAGTTTACTCTCGGACACGCTCCAATCCCGAACGATCTGGCCCTGCGAGATATGCAGCGTGTCGCCAACCCATTGAGGGGCTCCGGTTATCGGCCGGATGGCAAGCAGGCGAACGCCATGCGCAAGCACCTCCACAAGCTTGAGGTCTGACACGTCCATCAGATTGTAACGTGCTTGCCAATAATCCACGGCATGCATCCTTCTCACCCTGCTGCCCAGCGCATGCGCTGCCGGCAGGACCCTCCTGTCTTGATCGGCGAGATTGAACACCGCCAGGAGGGTCCACTCGCCGACAGGGCCAGAGAGCGGCAGCGCGATCTGATAGATGTCATCCTGAGAGGGCGGCAGGAGCTGGGCATTCTCCACGAGAAGCGGCGGCCATAGCTTCTTGAGCCATTCGACCCTTTCAGCCGGCAAGCTCAGGAGCCGGTCCGACAGCATCATCGTCTCGCTTGTCAGCGCGATCGCAGTGGCAAGGGCCTCGACCTCGCCCGGAGACAGCTCACCGCCCTCCTCACGCAAGATCAGGCAATCGGGATCGTTCAGCCACCAGCGGCGGTGAAGCGGCAGCCGGAGAAGCATGTTCCGGATGGCGTTGCGAGCCGAGGGCATGCTGGGATCACATCTCAAGAAAAGGCTGAAAGGCTTGTAGCGCGGCCGCCAATGCGGGCCCACATCAGGCCCGATTCGCATGCTGTCGAATATGCCAATGCCAGAGCCGAGCGGGCACCCACACCCCACCAGGTGGCAATCATCCCCTGCAGCCGTGCGGATGACCTCCAGCGCCTGGCGAAGCGCCTGCGCACCGGTCATTTCGGCGGTCCGGCGTTCGCCCGGCAATCCGCCGGCATATAGGAAGTCAAGCTTGAGATAGGGGAATCCCCAGCAGTGCACGGCAGTCTCGGTCCAGATGGCGAGCGCATCCAGGACTCCTGGATGGGTAACATCGAGAGCGCGTGGGAATCCACCCCAGACATAGCCAGCGCGAACCGGCCGCCCTCGCCGGTCCCGCAGGACCCAATCGCCGTGTTCGGCGAGCAGCTGTGAGCCAGGCCGGACAAGAAAAGGCGCCATCCACAAGCCGGGCTGTAAGTCCGCTCGGCGAATTTCTGCCGCAAGCCCGTCCATGCCAAGCGGAAACTTACTGGAGAGCTCGAGCCAGTCTCCAATCTCCGGAGCATATCCGTCATCGATCTGGAAGACATCAAGTGGCAGATCCGCCCGCCTCGCTGCCAGCCAGGACAGATTCTCCCGGATGATGGCTTGATCGATCGCCTGCCCATACTGATACCACGAACACCAACCTGCGATGGGCGCGGCTCCAATTCGTGCCCGGTTCTCCGCTGCGGCCTGCCGCAAGTAGGCGTCTTCGGGGCGCGGCGCACCCAGATCCATCCAAAGCAACACCGCCCAGTCCGTAACAAAGCGCCGCCCTGGCTGCAGCGCGATTCCCTCCAGATCCTGGACCAGCCACAGGCCTCCTCCTGGTACGCGGAAGTCCACCCTGAGGTTGCCGAACGCCTGCTGCTGAGTCAGGAACCCGAGGAGCAGGCCGCGCCCCTCCTTCCGGTGCAGAAGCGAGCCATAGGGCTCGGATGCAAATGACCTCCTTCCACCCGTCCGCTGTTCCAAGGGCGAGATCATCATGGGCGCAGCGAGTGGGCCTAGCCTGGTTCTCACCTGGACGTCTCGGGAGCGATGGATGCCGGCCGCGCTCCAGCTCTGCCAGCCCTGCGTGAAGAGCAGCAGGTCTTCGGCCCTCCAACCCAGCAGGTCTTCCAAGCGCCGCATGCCAGACCCACGAGCCGAGGGAGCTTGGGGAGCTGCCGCAAGCAGGACGATTTGATCGAGTCCGACGGAAGAGTCTCCGTGGTTCTCGACCCACGCCCTCCAGCAGAGCAGTTCACCATCCTGAGCCAGCGCAAACTGGAGCCCATATTTCAGCCCTGTGTCGATGGAGCCTAGCAGCATCAGACCCTGATCTGCACCCTTCGGACCAGCGGAGGGAAGATCGGCCGTAGATACACGAGCATGTTCGAGCAAATTGGAAAAGCCTGGATGAGAGCCCCTCTGCCAGCGCAGATGCACCCCTGCCCCACGAATTCTGCCTGTTCCGCGCCGGTCGAAGACCTCCAGAAAGCCGGCTTCCGGATGGACTTTGAGTTCGAGCGCTTCCGAGCCTAGCGTGGTCATATGGCTCCCTTCGCTGGGAAGGCACAGATGCTACGGTATACTATTCAAGCCCTGCGACCGCAACCTTTTGCCGAGAAATGCATCCAATGACTGAAGAAGAATCATTCGATCTGGAAGCGCTCAAGGCCGGCGACAAGAGAGCCTTCGCCGCCCTCGTGGATGCTTACTCGCCCCGGCTCTACCGGCTAGCTCTGCGCATGCTGGGCGATCCGCTCGAGGCAGAAGACGTGTTGCAGGACACCTTCCTCAAGGCATTCCGGAATCTTCAGAGCTTCGAGGGGCGCTCCAAGATGGGTACGTGGCTCTACCGCATCGCGTCGAATGAAGCCCTAATGCGCCTGCGGAAGCGGCAGCCCACGATCGTTTCCATGGACCAGGATATCGAGACGCCCGACGGCTCCGGACTCCCCAGCCAGTTCGAGGATTGGTGCTGCTTGCCCGAAGGAGAGTTTATGACAGCGGAGGCCCAGGAGCAGCTCGATCGTGCAATCGAAACGCTCAGTCCGGCTCTTCGGGCCGCCTTCGTCCTGCGTGACCTGCAGGGCCTATCGACAAAGGAGGCCTCAGAGGCCTTGGGCATCAGCGAATCGGCCCTAAAGACGAGATTGTCCAGAGCACGTCTTGAATTGCGCGAGCAACTGACCGCCTATTTCTCAGAGCGCGTGCAGGAGCATCAAGATGGCTGAGCACCCGGAATGCCCAGATCTGCTGAATGAGCTCTCCGACTACATCGATGGCGTAGCTCGAGAGGAGATTTGCACGGCCATCGAGGAGCACATGGCTGTTTGCCCGGACTGCCGGATCCTGGTTGACACACTTCGCAAGACCATCTACCTTTACCGCAACCAGGAGGCGCATCAGATCCTTCCCGAAGACATCCGCCAGAGGCTTTTTGCCAAACTCGACCTTCAGGATTATCTAAACCCATAGGCCAGGCAGAGATGGACCCAACCCTTCGCAAGATACTGCTGGGATCCACAACCAAGCAACCTCAAGAGAAGACCTTCCCTGGCAAACCTGCCGTCGCGCCAGCGCCAAGTGCCGGCGAGAGTTGCCCGCATTGCAGAGTTGGAAAGCTTGACTACGATGGCTGCCTGAACCTGGCTTGCCCGCGATGCGGATATCTGACCATAGGCGCCTTCACCTGATAAGGTCGTTGGCTCCCGTGCCGGAGCCCCCGGAACACACCTCGGATGGGATGCGGATGCAGGAAACAACCGGGCCAGCCCGCCTGAGGGGGAATCAAGGCAGATACCTGGGCCTGGATATCCTAGGCCTGGGGTTGATCTTCGTTGGCATTGGAGCGGCCCTGGCTCTCCGGGGGAAGCCCCCAGCGGACCAAACGCCGGCGATTGGGAGTTCGCACAAATGCGTGGATCCCCAGCCGGTCGGCTTCGCGTCCCCGGATCTGCAACTCACAGATCTGGAGGGTTCCCAGGTCTCCCTTGCGGATTACCGCGGTCGAGTCGTTCTCTTGAATGCCTGGGCCAGTTGGTGCCCACCCTGCCGGGCGGAGATGCCCGACCCTCGAGCCTTCTATGAGATCCATGCCGGCGATGGGCTTGCCGTCGTTGCGGTCAACATTGGTGAGCCGCTCCAAGTGGTGGCTGAGTTCCTTCACGATCAAGGGATGACCTTCCCAGCCTGGCTTGACCCGCACGAAGCGACGTTCCGGGCCTTCCAGACCATTTCTCTTCCCTTTTCGGCTGTAATCGACCGCGCCGGTAGGGCCCGGCTCGCCTGGAGCGGTAGAACTTGTCTGCAAAATCTAGAGCGCCGTGTCACCCCCCTGCTTTATGAATGATACCGGAGGCAATGGACATGCACGCGAGCGTCACATGGCATCGGGGCCTGACCTTCACAGGCGAAGCAGAAAGCGGTTTTCAAGTTCCCTTGGGTGCCAGCCCGGCCGTTGGAGGGGATGATGACGGCTTCCGGCCGATGGAGTTGATGGCTATCAGCGTGATCGGATGCACGGCCATGGATGTTATTTCCATTCTGAAGAAAAAGCATCAGGAGGTGACTGAATTCGCCGTAGAACTGGAGGCCTCACGGGCAGAAGAGCACCCACGGGTCTTCACCGAGATGAAGATCCATTACCGGATTACGGGGCGAGGAATCGATCCTGCGGCAGTCGAGCGGGCAATCGAGCTCTCCGAAACACGCTATTGCCCCGCTCAGGCGATGTTTAAAGAGATTCTTCCGCTCCATCTGAGCTATGAGATCATCGACACCGGTGAATAGCAGCCCTCTCCGGGCTCGCGAACCGGTCAGTTACGAAGGATAAAGATGAAGCGGCGCCACTTTATCGATACCCACAAGGGTCTTACCGGCCTGTTCATTCTGTCATTGATGGGCCTATATCGCGCCTGGTGGAATCCCACGGCCTGGATCTACCTTGCGCTGCATGGCACCTATGGCCTGCTCTGGGTCCTGAAAAGCCGCTACTTTCCAGACAAGCGCTGGGAGGAAGAAACGGGCTGGGGCTATGCATTGATCATCCTGGGTGGGCTCAGCCTTTATTGGATCGCTCCCTGGCTGATCATCAGCCGCGGCATTCAAGCCCCGCCCTGGCTCTTAGGGCTTTCTATCGCCATCTATGGCCTTGGGGTTTTCTTCCACTTTTCCGTGGATATGCAAAAGCACACAGCCTTGCGCTTAAGGCCTGAAACACTCATCACCGAAGGGCTGTTCTCACTATCTAGAAATATGAATTATTTCGGGGAACTGCTGATCTACTTGGCCTTTGCACTACTCGCCCAGCATTGGGCCCCGCTGCTTGTCCTGGCGCTCTTCATCGGGGTTGAGTGGATCCCGAATATGATCCGGAAGGATCGCTCCCTCGCTCGCTATCCCAACTTCGAGGAATACCGCCGTTCCACGCCCTGGTTTCTCCCCATTCCGTGGGCCCGCTTCCGCAGCAGCCGAGCGGCGAGCCGGGGCCAGACTGCAGGGCCCGGGCCGGGCGAATCCGACCCCCCATAGCGCAGGGAGCCGGGCGATTTCCCGCTATCGAATTGTGAAATAGGTGTAGTGATATTGGATGCGGCCGTCGATGAGGCCGAGAGTGTCATTGCCGTCGATCACATCTCCGCGATCGCTATGCGCCTGCCACATGAAATGACGCGTGCCCCCCGTGCCGGATTTGCCAACCAGCGTGAATTCGGCGTTGGGCAACTGTTCAGTGAGCAGCGTGCGATACCAGGCCCGGATCGCATCACGCCCCACGACCGTGCGCTCCCCCGTCACATGGGCCGCATTCTGCGCATACAATCCCGACACATAAACCGGATCGCGCTCGTTCAAACGCTGGATGAGCTGCTCGGGCATATCTTCAACGGGTTCTTGGGTCGACCAGGGGAAATCCGCCACCGCCTGCCAGAGATCGAGATAGCCTCTGCGCGTGGCGTAATCCCAGCTCCAGGCATTGGCCCCCTGCAGACCCATATCCTTGGCCTTCTGAAAGAAGCGTGTGATCTCGTCCGGCGTCGGACGCCAATCCCCGCGAGCATACGTTGGAGCGGTGGGCATCACTGGCCTGGCCGGCTTTAGATCCATGTACTGCTCGACGCAACGCTCCAGCTGCTGTTCTGGGTTGTGAGCTTTTTCAAAGTAGACCTGGGGCATGCTCAGGTCGCAGCCTTCTAGGAATTCGCTATAGGGGAATTCGGGATGTACCCTGGGGTAGCGGTAGGTACTCAACGCCACGGGAACGCTCAGAAGGCCAGCGCGCAATTCCTTCATGAACGTGGTGGCGGCGGCGCGCTTGCGGACATCCTTATATTCCGCTTCGGCATCGATGATGTATCCATCCAGGCTCAACTCGGTCATGCGCTGAACAGCCAGGCGGGCCTCATTGATCGGGTCGTAGCCGCGGACGTAATGCCATCCCCACACCTGGATGCCTTCTCCCCGCAGCGCCTCGGCCACGGGCGGCACCAGATCAACGTTGCGCTCGAAATCGAAGTTGTAGGGCCAACTGGAGCCATCGGCAATCTTGATCATCACATGCGTCAGGGCCGCGGCCTTTGCCCGCGCGGCAATGGCCTCTGGATCTCCCCCATCACAATATGGTAATTGCCAGATGTAATACCCCTTGCCTTCCAAACTCATGAACTACCCTCCGGCTTCCTGGCCCGGGCGGTCTGCAGCTTTCGGATCATTGGCCTGCCCGAACTTGGGCGGCTCCCCTTCCTCCTGCCCCTCGCCCGTCTCAGGGCAATTTCGCAGTCCACTCGCTCTGCGAACAGCATCCGGCCCGAAGCGCTCACGAATTTGATCCAGCGCGGCCATCAATCGTTCGTCCTTCTCCCACGAGCGGTCGAACAGTTCGAGCTGGTGGACTGGGGGCCCAAGATCGACGATCCCCACACCCAGCAATCGGATCTTGCGGCCTTTCCTCCAGACCCCTCGCAGCAGGCGCACCGCCTCTTCGTAGATCCGCCGGTCCCGGTTGGTTGGCTGCTCAAGCCGGGTCTGCCGGGTTAGAGTCGTGAAGTCCGGCCAACGGAGCTTTATCCGGATAGTTCTCCCAGCCAGGCCAGCTTTCCGCAAGCGGCACCCTACTCGTTCGCTCAGTCTCAGCAGCGTCCGCAGCAACTCCTCCTCATCGCCGACATCCTTTGGGAAGGTGCGCTCGGCCGACATAGACCGCGCTGCATGCTCAGCGACCACCGGTCGCTCATCCACCCCCTTCGCCCTTGATGCAAGCTCTATGCCATGGTCACCCAATAATCGCCGCAAGGTTTCTGTCGGCAGGGCAGCGAGATCGCCAATCGTCCTGACACCCACCTTGGCCAGTGCCTGTTCTGTCTTGGGACCTACGCCCCAGAGCATGGAGACAGGCAAGGGCCGCAAGAAGGCTGCCTCCTGCCCTTCGGGAACCACAATCAGGCCTCGAGGCTTCCCTACCTGCGCTGCTATCTTGGCCACCAGCTTATTGGATGCCACGCCCCAGGACGTGGGTAGTTCAAAACGACGCTGGATTTCCGCTTGAAGCGCACGCGCGATCTCCGCGCCAGGCCTGGGATCATCGCTGAGATCCAGGAAGGCCTCATCGATGGAGAGTTGCTCCATGAGCGGCGCCGACTGGCGCAGGAATTCCATTACCTTCCGGGAATGCTCCTGATAAAGGTCGTGGCGTGAAGAGAGCACGATCAAACCGGGCGCCTTGGCGAGCGCTTGCGCAGTGGGCATCGCCGATCGAATTCCGAGGGCACGCGCAGCATAGGAGGCCGACGCCACCACACCCCTGCCCTCGGGCGAGCCACCCACAACAAAGGCTTTCCCGCGCAGTCCGGGGTTCAGCAACTCTTCCACCGAGCAAAAGAAGGCATCCAGATCGACATGAAGGATCTTGCGAGCCAAGGGGGCCTCCTATCTTGCGCGCGGCGCATAACCCTGCCTGGGTTGACATGATGGGACGCGTCAATACAATGATGGCACAAATCTGAGCCGGAGGCGCGACCCATGCGTACATGCACTCGATGCAACCATCAAAGCCCCGACAGCGCCAGCGCCTGCAAACACTGTGGCGCAGATCTCTCGGAATTCTCCGCCACCGCGGTTGCCCTTAAAGACTTCCAGGCCAACCCACGCGTCAGCCGTATTCGAGTTATTGTCGCCCGCGATGCCTGCCCTGCTTGCCGAGCCATCGAGGGATCATACGAGAAAGACAGCGTGCCCTCGCTGCCCGTAGCCGGCTGCTCGCATGCGAACGGCTGCCGCTGTTTCTACGAGCCCATGCTCGTCGAAATCTTTCCCTAGCGTACGGGGCCAATCCTAGAGCAACGCTCGTAAGGGAATCTGGCTGCTAGCGACCTGCCTGGATCCAGCGGCGGGTCCATTCGAGCGCCTGCTCCTCGGTTTGGATCAAGCCTTCCACCTGAGCCTCCCGAATACGCTCCAGCAGCCGGCCGATCTCGGGGCCAGGCCGGAGGCCTAGCGACGAGATCAGCTTCGTACCATCAACCAGCGATGGAGGATCGATCAGTTCTTCACGCCGCTCGAAGGCTGCCTCAAGGAGCGTGCGAGACTTGGCCAGTGCAGCCTCCCAATCTTCGCCTGAGGGGGGACCAGGCTGTTTCGCCAGTTGCGAGGCCAGATCCAGCAGCACAGTGCCCACCCCGGCATCCGGTGCCTGGTTGAAGTAGCGGTACACGACGAGAGGCGAGATATCTTCGATGCGACGCAGTTCATGCATGGCCGAGAGAACCCGCAGCAGGAACCGGCTCTCCCTCCGGCTCAGCCGGAGCCGTTGAGCAGCCAGCTTCATTCGCGCTTCAGCCGGGCAGGGCATGGCTGGTCCGTTTGGGCCTATGCTCGAACATCCAACCAGGTGGAATAGCCCAGCCAGGAAAAGGAGCGGGCGTCGGGCGCGATCGGGCGCGACCTCTGCATTCAGGTTCTCATAAATGGCCTGCCGATAGCGTCCCAGCCTCCAAACGAGCGAACCAAGAATGGCGTCTGCGGCCCTCTCCTCATCGTGCACAGGGTCAAGCACCGCCAGGATTTCCGCCGCATGCCCCAACGTGCGCAGCGCGGTCTCGACGGCCGCACCATCCGTCCTTGCGGGCAACTCGGGAAAAACAGCCTCCCAAAGATTCAAATGAAGCATCAGGCGTAGCGCGCCGGAGGGTTCGGCCAATCCGAAAATGCGCATGAGCTCATCCCGTACCCTCTCGGGCGAGACGCTCTCAATCAGATGGGTGGCGGCCTTGAGCGAGGTTATGGTCTCCGCCTCCATCCGCAATTCCAGCATCTGGGAGAGCCGAACCGCGCGCAAGACACGCAGCGGATCAGAGAGGAAGGCCGAGTCCGAGCAGGCCCGCAGCCGCTTCTCCTTCAAATCCCGCAACCCTCCTGTGGGGTCAATCAGCCGTCCCAGATCGAACGGATCCACGGCCATCGCATTGATGGTGAAATCCCGATCACGGAGGTCGGTGAGAATATCCGGCCCTCTTAGGCCCGCGAAGTCATAGATCCTCTTGCCCGTGTCAGAATCCTGCACGAGCACTCGGCCCGTATTTCGACTGGGATCCAGGGGGTAATAATCGGCTTGGAGGCCATCGGCCACACTCCGGGCAAGCGCGAGTGCATCCCCTTCCACCGCAAAGTCCAAGTCGAGGATCGGTCTCTCCAGCAGCCAGTCCCGAACGGCGCCCCCCACGAGCCAGACACGTGGCCCTTCGTCTGAACGACGCGGGAGCAACGCCAGCAAGTCCTCTGGTAATGGAGCAGCGCGCATCATGGGGTCGCCAGACTAGTCCGGGGGCATATATTTATCCGGCCGAACGACGCCGACGAAGGGCAGATTGCGGTAATACTCATCCAGATCCAACCCGTAACCAAAGACAAACTTGTTGGGGATCTTGAAGCCGCAGTAATCGATCGGCACCTCCGCCTCCCGGCGCTCAAATTTGTCCAGCAACGTGCAAACCCGCAGCGAATTTGGAGCGCGAGTCTTCAGAAGCTCGAGCACCGATGCGATGGTGTGACCGCTGTCGATGATATCCTCCACGAGCAGAACGTCTTTGCCTTCCACCGACATCTGCAAGTCAAGCGTGATGCGGACCTGACGGCTTGACTCCCGCGCCCCAGCACCATAGGAGGAGACCGCCATGAAATCAATCGTGTGCGGGACCGTGAGCGACCGCATCAGATCCGTAAGGAACATCACCCCCCCGCGCAGGATGCAGATGAGCATCAGCGCTTTGCCCTGGTAGTCCCGGCTGATCTCCTCTCCAAGCTCACGGATTCGGGCTTGCAGCGTATCCTCAGGAATCAGGATCTCCGCCAGGAATTTCTCATACGGCTGCATCGGGGCCTCCCGGGACTGAGTGATGCTCCCTACAGCGGGCTTCATAGAGTTCGCTCGCGCCAACGACAACCACAGGATCGTCATAGCGTGCCGGCTGTCCGTCGATGAGTCGCTGCGTGCGGAAGGCTGGCCCTCCGCATACCATGCAGATCGCATGCAGCTTGTCCACACGCTCGGCCTGGGCCATGAGCTTGGGCATCGGCCCGAATGGCTCGCCACGAAAATCCATATCCAATCCGGCGACGATCACCCGTAAGCCCCGGTCTGCAAGGCGCTGGACGATGCCACATATCTGATCGTCGAAAAACTGAGCTTCATCGATGGCCACGACCGTGGTGGCATCCTTCAGCAGGCCTTCGATCTGCGCCGCCGTTTCGATCGGGGTAGCCTCAAACTCCGAGCCCGCATGCGAGGCAACCTTCTCCTCCCCGTAGCGGGTGTCCAGCTTGGGTTTGAACACCTGGATATCTTGGCGTGCGATGCGGGCCCGGCGCAGACGCCGGATGAGCTCATCCGTCTTGCCGCTGAACATCGAGCCAGTTATGACCTCTACACTGCCCTTCGTGTGCCGCATGATGGCTTGAACCCTCCGCAGGATGGAAAAGAAATGGGCAGGTGCGCGTGCACCTGCCCGGAGTCTACACCAGCCCCTAACGCGGGCAAGTGACGGAGACTATACCTGTGGTTCTAGCGCTGCTTCGGGCAATTCGAAGCCATGCCGCTTCAAGGCGCGCTTCAGATCGGCGAGACTCTTGCGGCCGAATCCATCGATCTCCAGCATCGCTTGATCGCCCCCGGCCAGCCGCTCGAGTGCCTGGCCCACGTTCTCGATGCCAGCTTCCAGCAGCGCCGCTTCGGCCCTGGAGCTGAGCTCGAGCTCTGCAATGGGCAATTCGGGCGATGTCCGGGCCGACTCGCGGGCTTTCTGCTCTTCCATGAACTGCTGCCGGGCCTCGAGCTTCTTGTAGAAGCGGTCGACCTGCCCTTCCGTATCCACGATCCGCTGCTCGCCCGTATAGAAGGGATGACACTTCGAGCAGACATCCGTCTGGATGAGCTCGACCGTGGCACCGGTGGTCCATGTGTTCCCGCAGGCGCAGACAACCTTGGCGTTCGGGTAATATTTGGGGTGAATTTTAGTCTTCATGCTCGCTCTACCTTCTCAAGCCCATCGTCCACGATAGGCAGGCGCCTTCTCTTTATCGCAGCCTGCCACAGTGGCCAGGGACTAGCGGGGGATCACGTTTACGCGCTTGCGCCCTTTACGGGCGAAGTCGTAGAAGACGACCCCATCCGCCACGGCATATAGCGTATCATCAGAGCCCTTCTTGACGTTCAAGCCGGGATAGATGCGCGTGCCGCGCTGGCGGACCAGGATGTGGCCCACCCTCACAGCTTCACCGCCGAAGCGCTTCACGCCCAATCGCTTGCTATGACTGTCCCGACCATTGCGGCTAGAGCCGCCGCCCTTCTTGTGTGCCATCGTACGACCTCACTCAACCGCTATTCGGACTTCTTCGTCGAGGAGGGCTTGTCACCCTTCTTCTCCGAAGGCTTGCGCGTCTTCTTGGTGGAGGCGGTGCTCTTCTTCGCCGCGCCGCCTTTGGTGCCCGAGGCTGCCTTCTTGGCTGAGCTCTTGCCTTGCCCCCCCTTAGGTTTGGCCTCGGCCGCCTTCTTGCCCGTCACTTTGGCCGCAGGGGCCTTCTTCTCAGCCTCTGGTTTGGCCTCGGCTGTGGCCTTTCCATCCTTCGGGCCCACGATGGATTCGATGACAACCCGGGTGTAGCGCTGGCGATGCCCACTCTTCCGCCGGTAGCGTTCCTTGGGGATGTACTTGAAGACCACGACCTTGCGGGCCTTCACCTCATCCAGGACTCGCCCCTTGACCAGTGCCCCTTCGACCCGCGGCGTTCCCACGTGGACGTTCTTGCCGTCCGAGACGAGGAGAACCTCGCAAAACTCGACCGTCTCGTCCTTCTCGACAGGCAGCCGATCGACCTCCAACGCCTCACCCTCGCGAGCGACATATTGCTTGCCGCCCGACTGCAGAATTGCATACTTCATGTGTAGCCCTCCAGCTTCACTTCGCCGCCGCGCTCGCGCCCACGCGCCAGCCGGCGGGGAAGAGGGGGATTCATACGACCGCCCCAACTCGTATGCGCTGGGGCAGCCGTGACATTATAAACGTCAGCGCATGGGCTGTCAATGAAACGCCACAAGCCGGGGATTAATCGGCCGCCATGCCCTCGGCATCCGCCATCGGCAATTCTTCCTCTACTTGTTCCTCCATCTCCAAGACGCCATCTAGCCGCTCATCGTGCAGCGCGACTTCCGTACCGGGGAACCCTGTGCCAGCCGGGATAAGCTTGCCGATGATCACATTCTCCTTCAGCCCGCGCAGGTAGTCTACCTTCCCTTCGATCGCCGCCCCGGCCAGCACCTTGATCGTGTGCTGGAAGGAGGATGCCGAGAGGAAGGACTCGGTGGAGAGCGAGGCCTTGGTCACGCCCAGAAGCATCTGCATGGCCTTCGCAGGCCGCTTGCCATCCTGAAGTATGCGCTCGTTCAGGCGCTGCAGATAGCTCCGGTCTACCAGGTCGCCCGGGAGCAGCTCGGTGTCACCGGGGCTTGTGACCTGCACCTTCGAGAGCATCTTGCGGATGATCACCTCGAAGTGCTTGTCGTTGATGTTCTGGCCCTGCGATCTGTAGACTTTCTGGACCTCCGTGAGCAGATAGAGCTCACAGGCCTCCCGACCCAGGATCCTCAGGATGCGATGTGGATTGATGGACCCTTCGGTCAACTGCTGCCCAGCCTCAATCCTATCCCCCTCCTTTACCAGCAGGCGTGCACTCGCGGGGATCTCGTACTCCACCTCATCGACGCGATCATAGGCCACTACCACTCTGCGGTCTTCGACCCGCACGCGACCGCCGTGGGATGCGGTGATCATGGAGTCACCACGCTTGGCGATCAGGGTGCCTGCCTCGACTTCTTGGCCATCCTCCACACGGAGCGACCAGTTCCCGGGCACCGGATATTCATCCTGGATCAGCTCGCTGCTGTGAACCTGGACCACACGCGGTCCGTCCGGGACTTCCGGCATCATGATGTGTACTGTGCCCGCGATCTCGGCGATTACGGCCTCGCCCTTAGGCTTCTTCCGGGCTTCAAAGAGCTCTTCCACACGCGGGAGGCCGGTGGTGATATCGCCGCCAGCGGCCACACCACCTGTGTGGAAGGTTCGCAGTGTGAGCTGCGTTCCAGGCTCGCCGATGGACTGTGCAGCGACAATTCCCACCGCTGCGCCCAGCTCGACCATCCTTCCCCTGCCCAGGTCCATGCCGTAGCACTGCCTGCACAGCCCGAATTGCAGCTGGCAAGTCAGCGGCGAGCGCACGTAGACCTCCTCGACACCAGACTCCTCGATGTCACGGGCCTTCACCAGAGTGAGCATCTCACCGGTCTTGGCGAGGATTTCGCCCGTCTTGGGATCGACTACTCTGCGGGCCACAACCCGCCCCAGAAGGCGGCTCGAGAAGGGTTGGCCGGCGACATCCTCCGTCCGGCGAATCCAGATGCCCTCATCCGTTCCGCAGTCTTCAGCGTTGATGATCACGTCCTGGGCAACATCCACCAAGCGTCGGGTCAGGTATCCAGCATCCGCCGTGCGCAGCGCGGTGTCGGTCAGGCCTTTGCGAGCGCCATGGGTGGAGATGAAGTATTCCAGCGTGGTGAGCCCATCTCGGAAGCTGGAACGAATCGGCAAGGGGATGATGCGGCCTGCCGGGTCAGCCATCAAACCTCGCATGCCCGCGAGCTGCGAGATCGGGCCGAAGCCACCTTTGGTGGCGCCCGAAATGGCCATGATGCTCAAGTTGCCCGCCGGATCCATGGCTTCCTTGACCTCTTCGGCCACCCGATTCGTGGTTTCTTGCCAGAGGTCGATGATGCGCTCGGTCGTCTCCTGCTGAGTGAGCAAGCCACGGCGGTAATCCATGCGAACGGCCTCGGCTTCCTCGATGGTTTGATTGATGATGTCTTCCTTTGTCTCCGGCACGGTGATGTCCGAGATGGCGATTGTGGTGCCCGATTTCGTGGCATACGCGAAACCGATGTCCTTGATGGCATCCACCACGGCCGGTGTCCCTTCCTCACGCAGCAGGTGGTAGATCTCGCTTACCAGCTCCTGGACAGCCGATTTGTCGAGCACACGGTTCACGAACCGCAACTCCTCAGGAAGCACACGATTGAATAGCACCCGGCCAACCGTGGTGTCGATCACACGCTCTTCGGGCTCCATCAGCCGTTGGCCTTCATCGTCGTACCAGGTGGTCGTCAACAACTTGATGGGAGTATGAATCGCCACCTGCCCTAGTCCGTAGGCCATCTCGACTTCGTCCATATCGGCAAAGGCCCGACCTGCGCCGGGATGCTCCTTCTGATCCTCGCTCATGGTGAGATAGTAAACCCCGAGGATCATGTCCTTGGTAGGCCCAACGATGGGCTCGCCATCGGCCGGCTTGAGCAGGTTCACGCTCGAAAGCATCAGCTCGCGCGCCTCTCGTACAGCCCGCTGCGAAAGCGGCAGATGCACCGACATCTGATCGCCATCGAAATCGGCGTTGAAAGCCGCACAGACCAGCGGGTGGAGCTGGATGGCTTTGCCCTCGACCAAGACCGGCTCGAAGGCCTGAATGCCCAGGCGGTGCAGCGTCGGCGCGCGGTTGAGCAGCACCGGCCGGTCCTTGATGACCTCTTCGAGAACCTCCCAAACCTCGGGCCGCTCCCGCTCGATGATGCGCTTGGCGCCTTTCACGTTGGCAGCGTAGTTATATTGAACCAGCTTGGAAATGACGAATGGCCGGTAGAGTTCGAGCGCCATGGTCTTCGGCAACCCGCACTGATAGAGCTTGAGATGGGGTCCGATCACGATTACCGAGCGGCCGGAATAGTCCACTCGCTTGCCAAGCAAGTTGCGCCGGAAGCGGCCCTTCTTGCCCTTGAGCATGTCGCTGAGCGATTTGAGCTCCCGGCGACCGCGTCTCGAGAGCGCCTTGCCGCGCTGCG
>Ga0190334_1000123_pt1 | contig 38366 bp, 37 predicted proteins | sample 48720478_MG_FD_161270 | JGI IMG/M metagenome (GOLD analysis project Ga0190334, IMG submission 161270) | Hydrothermal vent sediment bacterial communities from Southern Trench, Guaymas Basin, Mexico - 4872-04-7-8_MG | ecosystem: Environmental > Aquatic > Marine > Hydrothermal vents > Sediment ... | reverse complement strand
ATCGACCTCTCCGTCGAAGAGATCGTGAGCGACCCGAACCCGACCGTCGGCGAGAACGTGGTCTTCACGATAACGCTGAGGAACGCCCCCGGATTCGATGGGGCGACCGGCGTAAAGGTAACCAATACCCTGGGGAGCGGATACGACTTTGTGTCGAACACGCAGACCCTAGGGATTTACAACGACACAGCCGGTGTATGGACAATCGGTGCCCTCCCGGCCGGAATGACCGCGAGGCTCGAGATCACGGCGACGGTCAAAGAGAGCGGAGACTACGGGAACCCGGTTGAGGTCAGCGCGGCCGATCAACCCGACATCGACTCGACACCGGCAAACGCGAACATCGTCCACGAGGACGATGACGACTCCGCCTCAGTGGTCGTAGCCGCTCCCTCCGCCGATCTGGCTATCACCAAGTCCGTGAACGACCCGACCCCGAGTGAGGGGGACGCCGTCGTGTTCACGATAACCGTCGTCAACAACGGCCCGGACGCGGCGACGGGGGTCATCGTGACCGACTCCCTCCCATTCGGCCTCGATTACGTGGCCGATGACGGCTTCGGGGCTTATAGCCCGGTCACCGACGAGTGGACGATCGGGGATCTCGCCGTCGGCGAGAGTACCTCCCTCAGCATCACCGCCTCGGTGGCCGCAGGAACGGCCGGATCGACCATCGTCAACATCGCCGGGATAACCGGCTCCGACCTGGACGATCCGGATACGACCAACGATCGGGACCAGGCCGAGGTGACCGTCGGAGCTCCGTCGTCAGCGGATTTGTCCGTGGCAAAGAGCGTCAGCAACCCTACACCGAACGAAGGTGATCCGATCATTTATACGATCACCGTCACCAATAACGGGCCGGACACGGCGACCGGGGTGATGATCTCCGATCTCCTCCCCGCCGGTCTTACGTATGCCGGGGACAACGGCGCCGGCTCCTACAACAGCGCAACAGGGACCTGGACGGTCGGGACCCTTGCAGCCGATTCCTCGACGTCGCTTGACATCACCGCTCAACCGGATGAAGGTACCGGAGGATCGACCCTGACAAACGTCGCTTCGGTCTCAGGATCGGATCAACCCGATCCGAATCCGGGCAACGACCGGGATCAGGTCGACATCGCAGTTCAAGCCCCGCCCGGAGGTGGAGGTGGTGCCCTCGACGAGTGCGCCGGTAAGGTGATCATCAACGAGGTCGCCTGGGCAGGGACGGCGGCCGACCCGAACGACGAGTGGATCGAGCTCCGTAACATCGGGACCGCTCCGGTCGACCTGACCGGCTGGGTCCTCCGCTGGCGGCGGAAGCGACCGGCCACTGTCGAGGACTACCAGTGGAAGGTCGTCCAACTCTCCGGTGTACTCGTCGGCTCCGGCACGTCGGCGTGCGAGCTCGCCGATACGGAACAGGAACCACCTGCTCAGTTCGAGAAGCGGGAGATCGATGACATCTCCTGGGAGGTCGTGGCAAACCCGCCGGAGGACGACGGGAGCTACCTCCTCCTCGAGCGGATGAGCGACGACACGGTCGATGATATCAAGGCTGACATCGTCTACGACACAACTAAACCTTACCAACTGGATCTCCCGGACGAGGGAGCCGTAATCGAGCTGTTGGATGCAGATGGCAGGGTCGTCGATACCGCGAACGCATTCAAGCCGATCCAGGACGGATGGCCGGCCGGTGATCAGGTGACGCACGCAACGATGGAGCGGACGAACCCCCTTGGTCCGGACAAGCCATGGAATTGGCATACCAACATCGGTATCGTCACCCGTGGCGAGGACGAACGCCGACAGCCGCTAGTCGCCACGGCCGAGACGATCAACTCGCCATCGCTCGACGAGCTGACCCTGTTCGCCGAGCTCGATCCGACGAAGACGATCGCCGGCGCCCGGCTCGAGGTCGGCCTCGATCTTACGCCGGACGAGCGCCGTGTGTACGGCTGGCCGTGGATCCGAGTGACCAGGCCGGCATCGGAAGAAGCCGGCGGCGGGGGCGCTGTAGCTCCGGAGGAGGAGTCGTACTACTCGTTTGCGAGCCGGTACGCCAATGACCTTTATTGGCTCGCGATCGATACCTCCGGGTTCGCGCCGGGCGACTACCTGGTCTGGATCGTCTACGGCCCCGGCCGGGTCATCCTCGTTCCGATAACAGTCCTTCAGTAGGGAAGCCGATAGGGGCGGGCTCGAAGCGATCTGGCCCGCCCTTTGTTTTGCCGAGCGGAAAGCCGGGCGTAAGATTTCCCCAGATGAGCGCTGAATCGATCCGATCGGGCCACGGAGAGGGAGAGGGGTGAGCAAAGGATGATCGCAGCCGCATATATCGTTCTCGCCTATCTGATCGGCTCCTTCCCGAGCGCGGTCACCCTTGGCAGACTGATCTGGCATACCGACGTGCGAAAGCATGGGAGCGGGAACGCCGGTGCGACGAACGCATGGCGCGTTCTCGGCTGGAAGGCCGGGCTGACCATTTTAATCGTCGACGCCGGGAAGGGGGCTCTTGCGACTGGGATCGTTCCCAACCTCCCGCTCGGTGTCCCTCCCTTCGACCTGCGGACGCTCGCAATCCTCTGCGGGGTAGCGGCCGTGGTCGGGCATGTCTTCCCGATCTACACCCGGTTCCGCGGAGGGAAGGGGGTGGCGACCGCAGCGGGAATGCTCGCCGTCGTCGCCCCGATCCCGGTCGGATGCGCCGCCGGCGTCTTCGCAATCGCCGTTGTTGCATCCGGGATCGTCTCCCTCGGCTCGATCTTAGCCGCCTGGACGCTCCCGATCGCCTCCCTGCTATTCGCGGCGTACTCGCCGGTATCGTATCCCCCCCTCCTCTTCGGGCTGACGTTCGCCCTCGCTGCATTCATCACCTACACCCACCGGAAGAACATCTCCCGCCTCATCGGGGGAGAGGAGCGCTCCTTCCCGCAACTCCAACTCTGGAGGCGCCTCCGCCGCTGAGTTCGGCTAAGTATCGTCCTGAACTGCATTTGACCCCTCTGAGGCCGGGTGCTACAATCGACCCGACCCACTGAAGGAGCGAAGAGATGGAAAAGGGACCGAGCAGGGATCTGCGTAACCGTAACATGCGGAACATCGCGTTCATCACGATCTCCGTGATCCTGGCTTTGATCCTCCTTCAGTCCTGGTTCGGCAGGCCCGGCGACGAGAACGAGGTGAGCTACAGCTCGTTCCGCAGCCGGGTCGAGGATGGGGAGATCGCCCGCGTCACCATCAAGGACGACGTCGCCCATGCGGTGACGGTCGACGGGGAGAAGCTGACCGCCCGCCTCCCCCAGGATGCCAGCCTGTACGGCCAGCTCCTCGACGAGAACGTTCCCGAGGTCACCTACGAACCGCCGTCGGGCGGCGGCCTGCTGATGCCGCTCCTCATCTACCTCCTACCGATACTCCTTCTGATCGTAGTCTGGGTCTACATCATGCGCCGGACGCAGGCCGGAGGGGGTGCCCTCGCGTTCGGTCAATCGAAGGCGAAGCTGATCCAGCCGAACGCAACCCAGGTGACGTTCGCCGACGTCGCCGGGATCGACGAGGTGAAGGAGGAGGTCGAGGAGATCGTCGATTACCTGAAGGATCAGAAGCGGTTCGCCCGCCTCGGGGCCGAGGTCCCGAAGGGGGTCCTCCTCGTCGGGGCGCCGGGGACGGGGAAGACCCTCCTCGCCAAGGCGATCGCCGGCGAGGCGAACGTCCCGTTCTTCTCGATCAGCGGGTCGGACTTCGTCGAGATGTTCGTCGGCGTCGGCGCCGCCCGCGTCCGCGACATGTTCCAGAAGGCGAAGGCATCCGCGCCGTGCATCATTTTTATCGACGAGATCGATGCCGTCGGCCGGAAGCGGGGTGCCGGCCTCGGAGGGGGACACGACGAGCGCGAACAGACGCTGAACCAGCTCCTCGCCGAGATGGACGGGTTCCAGCCGAACAAGGGGATCATCATCCTCGCGGCGACGAACCGGCCCGACGTCCTCGACCCGGCCCTACTCAGGCCGGGGAGGTTCGACCGGCGGATCACCGTACCGCGGCCCGATCTGAAGGGGCGGGAGGAGATCCTGAACCTCCACCTTAAGAATAAAAGCATCGCCCCCGACGTCGATCCGTCGATCCTCGCCCGCCGGACCCCGGGGTTCGTCGGCGCCGACCTCCGGAACCTGTGCAACGAGGCCGCCCTCCTCGCCGCGCGGAACGACAAGGAACGGGCCGAGATGAGCGACTTCGAGGAGGCGATCGATCGGGTTATCGCAGGCGTAAGGAGGAAGGGGATCATCCTCAGCGAGGAGGTGCGCGAGCGGATCGCCTATCACGAATCGGGGCACGCCCTCCTCGGACAGCTCCTCCCTAAGGCCGATCCGGTCCATAAGATCTCGATCATCCCCCGCGGCGACGGCTCGCTCGGGTTCACGTTGCAGCTCCCGCTCGAGGACAAGTACATCGTCTCGGAGGAGGAGCTCTCCGACACCCTTGTCACCCTGTTCGGCGGACGGGCGGCAGAGGAGCTCGTCTTCAACGAGCTGACGACCGGGGCATACGACGACCTGAAGAAGGCGACCGAACTCGCCAAGCGGATGGTCGTCGAGTACGGGATGAGCATCAAGCTCGGCCCGATCAGCCTGGCACGGGAGAGGGTCGACGTCTTCCTCGGAGAGGAGATCGTGAAGAGCAACGAGCATTCAGAGGAGCTCTCCTCCCTCGTCGACGAGGAGATCCGCTCACTCATCTCCCGCTCCTACGAACGGGCGAAGCACATCTTGAAGGAACACCGTTCGATCCTCGATCGCCTCGCCCACGAGCTCCTCGAGCGCGAGGTCCTCGCCGGCGATGAGCTCGAGCGGCTGTTCGCCGACCTCGTCCCCTCAACAGCGAGCTGATGAAAGGGAGGCTCAGGGTCGTCCTCCTCGGCTCTACCGGATCGATCGGGCGGCAGACGATCGACGTGATCGAACGGCTGAACCGCGCCGGGAGGAAGCTCGAGATCGTCGCCCTGGCCGCAGGTAGGAACGTCGAGCTCCTGGCCGAGCAGATCGAAGCGATAGGACCGGACGTCGTCTCTGTCGCTAGAGAAGAGGATCGAAGGGAACTCTCCCGCCGCTATCCGAAGCTGCGCGTCCTTCACGGCGAGGAAGGGTTGGCCGAGCTCGCCGGGCTCGAGGACGCCGACATCGTCGTGAACGCCCTCGTCGGAGCGGTCGGCCTTCTTCCAACCCTGAGGGCCCTTGAAGGCGGGCGGACGGTCGCCCTCGCCAACAAGGAGAGCCTGGTGATCGGGGGGGAGCTCGTCCGAGCCGCCCTGACGGAGCACAAAGGCCGCCTGATCCCGATCGACAGCGAGCACAGCGCCCTACTCCAGGGGCTGTCGGCCGGGAAGCGCGAGGAGGTCAGGCGGCTGATCATCACCGCATCGGGCGGGCCGTTCCTCGACACCCCGCTGGAGGAGCTGGAGCGGGTATCACCGCAGGAGGCGCTGAAGCACCCGAAATGGAAGATGGGTCCGCGGATCACGATCGACTCCGCAACGATGGTGAACAAGGGGTTCGAGGTGATCGAGGCCCATCACCTGTTCGATATCCCCTACGACAGGATCGATGTCATCATCCATCCGGATTCGATCGTCCACTCCATGGTCGAGTACGAGGACGGATCGATCATCGCCCAGCTCGCCACGCACGACATGCGGATCCCGATCCAGTACGCCCTCACCTATCCGGAGCGGGTCGGTACAGATCTAGCCCGTCTCGGTCTGGACGACCGGCTGGAGCTTAGCTTCCTCCCGCTCGATGAGGGGCGCTTCCCCGCGTTCTCCGCCGTCCTCGCCGCTGCGAAGGCCGGCGGGACCGCAACGGCCGCCATCAACGCCGCCGATGAGGTCCTGGTGAAAAGATTCCTCGCCGGAGAGATCCCTTTTACAGCGATCGCCCAGGGTCTCAACTCTACGCTAGAGGGTTGGGAGAACGATGCCCCTCTCACCCTGGCCGGGATCCGTGCTGCCGATGCCTGGGGGCGTGCCTTCGCCGAGGGGCTCTTCCAATGAGCCCGATAAACTAAACGGACGCTAGTTTGTCGCCAAACAAGGAGGACGAGATGAAGATCGGAATCATCATATGTGACCGGTATCGGAGATGCGGCGGGGGGAAGTGCCTGCGAGCGATGCGCGAACATGCCGGTGGGTTCTCCCGTTATCCAAAAAGTGAGCCGCTGGAACTCGTCGGTTACTCCACATGCGACGGCTGTCCGGGGGGAAACGTTGAGTACGTGCCTGCTGAGATGATCAAGAACGGAGCCGAGGTCATCCACCTGGCGACCGGGATGGTGGTCGGATACCCCCCTTGCCCGTACATGGATTATTTCACAACGTTTATCGAGAAACGATACGGAATACCGGTAGTGACCGGAACTCATCCCATCCCTGAAAAGTACTACCGGGTGCACAAGGACCTCCCATCACGGAGGATCCTCGAACAATTCCCTGACCTCCTCGCGACCCCGAAGATCAGAGAAGACTACGACTAGATCCATCCATGAAAGGACCGGCATGATAGATCGTTCCTTTGATCGCATCGCCACAAGGCCGTATCATCCCCCCGAACCGAAGGAGGATATGATGAGTACCACAAGCGACCAGATACGGTCTACCCTCGAATCAGTGATCGACCCTGAACTAGGCATAAATGTCGTTGACCTTGGTCTTATTTATGATATAAATATAGAACCGGGCAAAATTAGCGTCGACATGACCCTCACCACCCCCGGCTGTCCGCTCGCCGCGATGATCGCCTCCCAGGTTGAGGAGGCGCTCCGCCAGGCGTTCGGAGGGACCGAGATCGATGTCAATCTCGTATGGGATCCGCCGTGGACCCCGGATCGCCTCTCGGACGAGGCGAAAAGGCAGCTCGGCTACAGCCGCTAAACCGCCCCCTCAATATCGGTTAATAAGTCCCAGATCCCGGCCCAGCGGGTGAACGCGAGGTAGACCGCACCGCCACCGACCGTTAGAACAACGACGGATACCGCCGGAGACGCTCCATTCAAGAGGAACCGCAACCCGATCAGAACCCCTCCCAATAGGCCCGAGGCGAGGCCGATGATCCCGATCTGCCTCAGGAGGCGCCGGCCCGGTCCGACCCGCGGCCAGAGGAAGGCGAAAAGGGAGATGGCGTTTACCGCACCTGCGACAGCGGTGGCGAGCGCCAACCCCCCTTCGCGGAGCGGGCCGACGAGGGCGAGGTCGAGGCCGACGTTCGTCGCCACGGCGAGGATCGAGGCGAAAAGAGGGAAGGTCGTCCGGCCGATGGCGTAGCAGGCGCGGGTCTGGACGTAGACGAGCCCGTAGGGGAGAAGGCCGATGACGTAGAAGGAGAGGGCCCGCGCTGTCCGGATCGTATCGGCGCCGTGGAAGCTCCCGTGCTGAAAGAGGAGGCGGACCAGATCCGGTCCGACGATGAAGAGTCCGACCATCGCCGGGAGGAGGACGAACGCACTCGCTGCGATCCCATCGCTCAAGTACCGTGAAAACCGATCCCTCTCCCCCTCGGCCTCGGCAGCGGAGAGGCGGGGGAGGAGGGCGGTGGCGATGCTTACGGCGAACACCCCGAGCGGGAGCTGGAACAGCCTCATAGCGTACTGGAGGGCGGATATGCTCCCATCCCCGAGATGGGAGGCGAGCTTGTTGTCGACGAGCATGTTCACCTGCGCGACGGCGAGGATCAAGACGGCGGGGGCGAGCCGCCGGAGGAGCTCAAGGATAGCCGGATGAATCGGAAACAGGGAGAACCGGAAGCGGAACCCGACCGCGCGGAGGGAGGGGAGCTGGGAGAGGAGCTGCCCTCCCCCTCCGATAAGGACGCCGAGAGCGAGCCCGTAGATCGGCCGAGCCGGAAACCGGGGCGACACGAAGATCGCGCCGATGATCATCCCGACGTTAAACCAGACCGGGGCGAACGAAGCGGAGAAGAAGCGGTGGTGCGAATTCAGTATCCCCATGAACATGGCCCCGAACCCGATCAGCGCGATGAACGGGAAGACGATCCGGGCGAGGGTGATCGCGAGGGCGAGCTTCTCGGGCGGGAATCCGCTGGCGAGGAACGGGACGTAGTAGGGGGCAAGGATGACCCCGAGGGCGACGACGATCGGGTATAGGAGGGCCAGGAGCGAGAACAGGTTGCTCGCGAATCGATCGGCCTCTTCGCTCGAGGGATGGAGCCGCGTGTAGACCGGGACGAACGCGGTGGCCAACGCACCCTCGGCCAGAAGCTGCCTGAGGAATTGGGGGATGAAGAAAGCGATCAAGAAGGCGTCGTACGCCCCCGTCGCCCCGAAACGATCGGCGATCACCACCTCGCGCCCCAGCCCGAACAGCCGCGAGATCCCGGTGGCGAGGGCCATCAGGGCGATATCGCGGGCGAGCCGCCTCATCGCTCGACCGGAACGAGGCAGAGGGCGGCGGCGACCCGCTCACCGCTCACCAGATGGCAGTAGGAGCCGGAATCCGAACAGACCACCCCCCCCGACCGACCGGCGTTGAGGATGAACGCTCCCCTCACCGGAGAGGAAAGGGACCGGAGGTACGCTGCGAGATCGCTCAACGTCGCCCCAGCGCTCGCAGGATCCCGATTCACCGAAAGGAGGATCAGCCCTCCGTACCAATCGGTGCAGACGAGGTCCCAGCCGAGCGGCTCGCCTGCCGCCGACCCGAGCCGGGCCGCGATCGAGGGGGAAAGATCGTTCCCATCCTCGAACAGCACCCCGACGATCCCGATCGCGTCGATCACATCGGTACCGTCATCGGAGCTATCGGTCTCGATCTTCGCCCGATCTCCGAGGGAGATCGAAGAGAAGGCTCCCCTCGCCTCCCCGCTCGCCACGACGAACGCCGCCGTCGGTTCGGTGGAGACGAACGGCCCATCAAAGATCGAGACGACCCGGCCGTCGCGCAGCTTGATCACGGTAAACGAGCCTGGAACACCGCGGGCGATCTCGCTGGTATAGCCTGGGGAGTAGGCGACCGCCTCACCGTAGGTGAGGGGGCGATTCACCCCATCGAGCGGGACCTTCACACCTGCAGCGCAGAACGCGACCGAGACCGAGGCGGAAAAGGTATAAGGCCTCCCGAACAGATCGAAGCCGAGGGCCTCCCCCGTCCCCGAACCGAGGGCATAGGGGATGCCGTCGAGGACGAAGAGGTCGAGGCTCGATCCTCCCCCGATGGCAGCGATAGCACCGGGGCCTGCTGCAATCTCGGTGAGAGGGGAAGTCCGGCCGACCCCAGCGGGAGAGATCCCCGGTCGGAGGCGGTAATCCCTCCGCCAATCATCGACAGTGACATAGGCGAGTTCCGTCTCACCGCCGCTCATGACCGCCCTCACCTCGTGGACAGCGATCCCACCGGACATCTCAGTCACCGTCTCGAAATACGACTCGTCCCCGATCTCTATCGAAACGGAGTAGAAGCCGGACGATTCGAACCTCCTCACCCGAAGGGGGCCGGAGCGGCTGAGGGATAGGGTCAATTCGCACCCCCCAGGCTCGATGGAGGCAAGGTCGACCCGATCGATCCTCCCGCCGGCGAGGATGATCGACTGGGGAGGGATCCGGATTCGGCAATGATGAAACAGGATCCGGATCGTCGATTCATCCTGAACGGCCACCTCCTGCGGGACGAATCCATCGAACCGGAGGAGGACCTCCTCCTCGCTCGCCTCGAGATCGACGAGCCCGGCCACGGACGTATCGACGTGCAGCTCCTCCCCTATCCGGTGGATCCTCCCGCCGACGAGGGCGATGAGCCAGTCGATGGAGACGTAAGTCTCCCCGGAGAATACCGGAAATCGGGAGGCGGGGAAATCGGCCCGCCCGCCGTTCCAGCGGAGCGTCACCGACTCGAAAGTGGCCCTGACCACTTCGACCCCGATCGCGGGAGCGAGATCGGCGAGGGGGGCGTAGGCGGTCCCCTCGGAGACGACGAGCGGGGATGAAAGCACAGCCGGCACGCCGTCGATGAAGAGCGGGGCCTCCGTCCCGGCTGCGACGAACGGAAGGAGGATCAGGACTGAAGCTATCCACCCGGCCAACCCGCCTCTCATCGCGGGTTATTCCTCCTTCGCACCCTCCTCATCGACGCGGATCCGGACCTCGACCGTTATATCCTTGTAGAGGTTGACCGTCACCGAATGCGGGCCGAGGGTCTCGATCGGCCGTTCCAACCGGATCTTCGCCGGCTCGATATGCTCCCCGACGAGCTCCTCGATCTTCGCGGCGATATCCTCGGATCGGACCGATCCGTAGAGCCTGTCATCGTCATGCGCTTTCCTGACGAAGACGAGCGTCTGATCCGCAAGCCGATCGCGGATGTAGCGCGCCTTCTCCTCCCGCTCCAGCAGCTCGGCCTCGTGCGCCTTCCTTTCCTTGGCGAACCGGGCGATATTGTGCTCCGTCGGCTCGATGGCGAGTCCGCGCGGGAAGAGATAGTTCCTCGCATATCCATCGGCTACCTCAACCACTTCACCGACGTGGCCGAGGTTCTCCACCGTGGACGTCAACAATACCTTTGCGATCGTAATCACCCCAATCCTTTCACCACGAATTGTAGGAAGCGGGGAGGGGGGCGTCAAACGCCGATTCTACCAGGGCCAATCCGCATGGTATACTCATCGCATGGATCGATTCGCAGAATGGGAGAGGAAAAGGGATCGCGTCTTGGTGATGGGCGTCCTTAACGTCACCCCTGATTCGTTCTACGACGGTGGGATCTACGCCCAACCGACTGCGGCGGTGAAGCGAGGCCTTCAGATGGAAACGGACGGTGCCGACATCATCGACATCGGCGGCGAATCGAGCCGGCCGGGGGCGGAGTCGATCCCGCTGCAGGAGGAGCTCGACCGGGTTATACCGGTGATCGAAGGGATAAGGAAGCGGAGCGACGCTTTGATCTCGGTCGACACGACGAAGGCCGAAGTGGCGGCAGAGGCCCTATCCGCCGGAGCGACGATGGTGAACGACATAAGCGCGCTCAGGTTCGATCCGCAAATGCCGATGGTCGTGGCGAAAAGCGGGGCCGCACTCGTATTGATGCACATGCTCGGCACCCCGGCGACGATGCAGCACTCCCCCGCCTACGGGGACGTGGTCGAGGAGATCCGCTCATTCCTCGCCGAGCGGATCTCCTACGCCGTGAAAGCGGGGGTCGCGCAAGAGAGGATCGTCCTCGATCCGGGGATCGGGTTCGGAAAGCTCCTCTCCCACAACATCGCCATCATCCGCCGGTTGAACAGGCTGACCGACCTTGGAGCTCCGATCCTGATCGGGGTATCACGCAAGTCGTTCATCGGCGAGATCCTCGGCCTCCCTCCGGAGGAGCGGCTCGAGGGGACGATCGCAGCGAGCGCGATCGCCATAATGAACGGCGCGGACATCATCCGCGTGCATGACGCGAAGGAGGGGAGGCGGGCGGCCGACGTGGCGTTCCGCCTCCGGGAAGATGGGCGTTGATATCAGCGAGCTGGTGAGGAACCCGGGCCGACGGCTCCCGCTCCACCTCGTGTTGGAGGGTTCTTGGAGCGAGGGGGGGATGAGGACGGTGGATCGGATCGCCCTCGACGGTGAAGGGTTCGTCCAGCTCGGCGTCCTCTACGTGGAAGGAACGGTCAAAGGGCGGGTTACCGAGCCGTGCCGGCGCTGCCTTGCGCCGGTGACGCGGTCGAGCGAGCGGTTCGAGGCGTTCGAGGTGAGGATCCCCGCCGGCGAGGAGGCGGTCGACCTCGAATCGCCGCTCCTCCGCCTGATCCTCTCGGCGCTCGATCCGAACGTCCTCTGCCGGGAGGACTGCCGCGGGCTATGTCCGGTGTGCGGGGCGAACCTGAACGAGGAACCGGACCACGTCTGCCATCCTCCGAAGGAGGATCGCCGCACACTCGGGGAGTTGCTCCGATGAACAGAGAGACGGTGACGATCGGGTTCGACCCCGGTCTCGCCACCACCGGATACGGGGTCGTCCGGATGACCGCGGCCGGATGGGAAGTGGTCGCCGGCGGCGTGATCGAGACGGGGAAGGAACGGCCGCGGGCCGAGCGGCTCCAGGAGATCTACCGCGAAGCGCAGGCCCTGATCGAGGAATACCGGCCGGACGGGGTGGCGATCGAGGAGGTCTACCTGGCGACGAACGCCAAGACGGCGATGCGGACGGCCGAGGCGCGCGGCGCGCTGCTGATGGCAGCGGCCGAGATCCCGGTCCGGGGCTATACCCCCCTCCAGGTGAAGAAGCGGATCACAGGGTACGGGAGGGCGACCAAATCGCAGGTACAGGCGATGGTGAAGCGGCTCCTCCGCCTCCCCGAGACGCCAAAGCCTGACGACGTCGCCGATGGCCTTGCGCTCGCCCTCTGCTACCTCCTCGACATCACCGGACCGGGCGGGAGCGATGATGTCTACCTATGAGGAGGCCCTCGGCCTTCCCGCCCGGCTAGACGAACGGCGGATCCTCCTGTTCGACGGTCATTCCCTCGCCTACCGCTCCTACTACGCGATCCGCGGCCTGACGACCCGCTCCGGGACGCCGGTGAACGCCGTCTTCGGGTTCTGGCGCGCTTTGCTGAAGACGTTCCGGGAATACCCGTCGGCGTACTGTGCCGTCGTCTTCGACGCGGGCGGGGTCACCTTCCGCCACGAGCTCTACCCGGCCTACAAGGCGACGCGGAAGCCGATCCCCGAGGATCTGGCGGCGCAGCTCCCGCTGATCGAGCGCCTCCTCGCCGCCCTCGGGATCCCGACGTTGACCGAACCGGGGGTGGAGGCCGACGACGTGATCGCCTCGATCGCCCGCGCCGCCTCCTCTCGCGGGAAGGGCTGCCTGATCCTCACCTCGGACAAGGACCTCGCCCAGCTCGTCGACGGCCGGATCAATCTCCTCCGCCCGAGCGGGAGGGGGGAGAGGATCGGGGCCCAGATCCTCGATACGGAGGGGGTGAGGGAGAAGTACGGGGTGGAACCGGAGCGGATCGTCGACCTCCTCGCCCTGGTCGGCGACGCATCGGACAACGTCCCCGGCGTCCCCGCGATCGGGGAGAAGACGGCGGCCAAGCTCCTCGCGGAGTTCGGATCGTTGGATCGGCTCCTCGAGGAGGCGGATGCTCTCCGTAACGGACGGATCCGGGAGAACCTGAAGGCCCACGCCGACGATGCCCGCCGCGCCCGCCGACTGATCACGCTGAAGTCGGATATCCCGATCGGCGATCCGCTCGAGCTATGCCGGCTCCGCGGGATCGACGGGGAGGCCCTCAGATCGCTTCTCACCGAGCTCGAATTCGCGAGCGCCCTGGAAGAGCTGAACCTGAAGGATAGTCAGCCAGAAGCTGAAGGAGAGGGGAGGCCCGAATACCGGGCGATCCTCGATGAAGAGGGGCTGGAGACGGTGGTGGAAGAGCTGGGCAAGACCGATGCGTTCGCCCTCGACCTCGAGACGACCGGGCTCGATCCGATGAAGGCGAGGATCGTCGGGATCGCCGTCTCTCCCCGCCCGTACGTCGGCTACTACATACCTGTAGGACACGACGAGCTGACCGCGCCGACGCAACTCCCGCTCGAGCGCGCCCTCGAACGGCTACGGCCGTTCATCGAGCGTGAGACCCCTCTGATCCTCGGACAGAACATCAAGTACGATCTCGTCATCCTGATCCGCTACGGCCTTAAGCCGCGTGGGATCGCGTTCGACACGATGATAGCTTCCCACCTCGTCCACCCGGAACAGCGCCGGCACAACCTCGCCCAGATCGCCGAGGCGTACCTCGGAGAGAAGGTGAGCACCTATGCGGAGGTGGTGGGGAAGGACGCCTCATTCGCATCGGTCCCAGTCGAAACAGCGACCGCCTACGCCGCAGAGGACGCGGAGATCGTCCAACGCCTCCGTCATCCCCTCACCCGCGCCCTGAACGAGGCGGGGGCGATCGACCTGTTCGAACGGGTGGAGATCCCGTTGATCCCGGTCCTCGCCCGGATGGAGCGGAACGGGATCCTCGTCGACACGAAGGCCCTGGCGAGGCAGGGGATCGAGCTGCGGAAGGAACTTGAGATCATCGAATCCGACCTGATGGATATGGCGGGAGAGCCGTTCAACCCGAGCTCTCCGAAGCAGGTAGCTCAGATCCTGTTCGACAAGCTCGGACTCCCGGTGATCGAGCGGACGAAGACCGGGCCGTCGACGAGCGCCCGGGTCCTCGCCGAACTCGCCGTCCATCACCCCCTCCCGGGGAAGCTGATGGCCTACCGCGAGCTGAAGAAGCTCCTCACCACCTACATCGACCAGCTCCCGAAAGCGGTCGATCCGACGACCGGCCGGATCCATACGACGTTCCACCAGACGTCGACCGCGACCGGCCGGCTCTCTTCCTCCGAGCCGAACCTTCAGAACATCCCCGTCCGGACCGATATCGGCGGCCGGATCCGTCAGGCGTTCATCGCCCCGGAAGGGAGCCTACTTCTGTCGGCCGACTACTCCCAGATCGAGCTCCGCATCCTCGCCCACCTCTCCGAGGACGAGCGGCTGATCGCCGCGTTCGAGGAGGGGGAGGACCTCCACCGCCTGACCGCCAGCCACCTGTTCGGGATCCCGAAGGAGGAGATCGACGATCGACAGCGGGATGCAGCCAAACGGATCAACTTCGGAATCATCTACGGGATAAGCCCGTACGGCCTCGCCCGCGACCTCGGGATAACCCAGTCGGAGGCGAAGGGGTACATCGACCGCTTCTTCAACGCCTATCCGAAGACGAGGGAATACATCGATCGGCTGGTGAAGCTCGCCACCGAACGGGGCTACGCGGAGACCATCCTCGGCCGGCGTCGCCCCCTCATCCATCTTAACTCCCGGAACGTCTCGCAGCGCAACTTCGACCGGCGGAACGCCGTCAACACCCCGATTCAGGGGAGCGCTGCCGATCTGATCAAGCTCGCCATGATCCGGATCGATCGGCTGATCGAGGGGGGGGGACTACTGGCGAAGATGCTCCTCCAGATCCACGACGAGCTGATCTTCGAGATCCCGGAGGATGAGCGCGAGCAAGCGGGTGAGACGATAAAGGAGGAGATGGAGAACGTCCTCTCCCTCCGCCTCCCCCTCAAGGTGAAGATCACGACCGGGAAGAACTGGGGGGAGATCTGAGCCGAGGGAACTTACCCCGGAGATGGGTGTAACTCATGACGATGGCTAACAGGCTGATCCGAACGACGACAGGCGCACTCGCCCTCACCTTAATCTTGGCTCTAGTAACGGCCGGCTCCCCCGACCTCGTCGTGGCCCGGGTCGACGCCCAACCGCTCGAACCTCTCCCTGGAGCCGTCGTCTCCATATCGGCGACCATCGCGAACGTGGGAACGAGCGCAGCCGAGGGGGAGATCTTCGTCCGGTTCACCGTGGATGGGGAAGAGTTGAACACGAGCCTGATCTTCGGGCTCGCCCCAGAAGAGTCCGAGACGGTCGCCACGGCGTGGATCGCCGTAGGGGGGAGACATACGATCGGGGTCGAGGTCGACCGTCCGTACCAGAGGATCGGCGAAGAGGACGAGTCCAACAACTCCGCCTCGATCACGATCCCCGTCCAAGCTCCCGCGCTCCTCCCGAGTGAGCTCGGAGGGCTTCGGATCGCCGTCGCCCGGTTCGAAGACGACACCGGTTCCAGATTCGTGAACGTCGGCGAAGGGGTCGCCGACAAGCTCGCCGATCGGCTGTGCGCGGGCGGGGTCCGTGTCCTCCGGAGGGGCGAGTTGGAGGAAATCATGCAGGAACGCGGCCTCGATCCCCTCTCGATCGATGGGATCATCGAGGCGGCGTCCCTCCTCGGTGCGGACGTCGCCGTCACCGGGAGGGTCGAGGGGATCGACCGGCAACAGGTCGCGCTCAACATAGCTTTCTTCCGTTTCGCCAGCGCATCGGCCGACGTCGCGATATCCGCCACACCGATCAGGATCCCAGACGGAGCTCCGCTGTTCACCGTCTCGACCGAGGGACACGCCGAGGGGACGAGCGGACCGACCATAGGGATCGGGAACCTCCTCTCGGCCACCGAAACCGCCCTCCCATGTCAGGGAGGGCTGAGGACCGACCGGCCTTGGTATCGCACCGGTGAGATCGTATCGCTCGGATACTCGAACCCCTCGCCCTCCGGTTGGTACAGCCTCGAAATCCACGCGACAACCGGCACTTTCATCAGGTGGCTCGGCTGGGAGTACATCGAGTCCGGCTCGTGCGGAAGGTGGTTCTGGGACCAGAAAGATTCGGCCCGAAACCAGGTCCCACCCGCTATTTACGTCGCCAAGCTATGGAACGGCACGTCCTACGTTGCATCGATCACGTTCCAGATCCGCCCCGAGGGGGGAGGATCGATCGAACCCCTCGAAGGCGTCGCGGTGGGGACGAAGCCGTTCGACGAGTCGGTCGTCGGTGCCGCCCTCGACCGGGCGATCGAGCAGCTCGCCGATCAGCTCACCTCCGGGCTCGCCGAGGCGGGGATAACGCCGATGACGAGCAAGGCGGCACCCGGGCCGCTCCTCTCCGAGGGTCTGCGCGAAGGGCAGCTCGCTGCCGTTCTCCCCGACGGGAGGATAGCGATAAACATCGGTGCGGCGGCCGGGGTCGAAGCCGGCGATCGGTTCGCGGTTCTCGAGACGGAGAACCTGGTGATCGACCCGGAGACGCTCTCCCTAATCGGCTACGAGGCCGTCGGCGTCAAGGGAGAGATCCTGATCGTCGAGGTTCACGAGGATGTCTCCTATGCCGTGTCGATCGGGGAGTTCGCCCCGGAGGTCGGCGACGTCGTCCGCCCGCTCGAACCTCGGGATTAGCGTACTCGAGTAGGATCCGTTAGACTCCTTGGCGATGGTAACAAGAAACGTACTGATCCTCCTCGTCACGGTCTCGGTCGTCGAAGCCCTGAGCTGCGCCGCCCTATCGGAGGGCCCTCTCCTCTCGATCGGGATCCGGTTCATCCTCCCGTTCACCGGCGACCCGTTCCTCATCGGGATAGAGGCAACGACGGGCCTCCCGTTCGGGATCGGGGCCGGCTCGTTCCTCCTCGATGCGGAAGGGAGGACCCTGATCACAATCGGGGCAGACATCAATCTGGGCGAAGGAGAAAGGAACGCGGAGACGTACCTCCGGTTGACGACCGGGCTCTACTACTTCGAGCCGGGCCGTTTCCTCCCCTCCCTTATGATAGGTGGAGGGATCTCCTACCGGTTCTTCATCCTGCGACCTTTCGTCTTCGGGCTTGCGAGCGAGTTCCTCTACCCGGTTGCCTTTCCCGTCCCGATGTTTTCGGCCTCGGCCGGGTGGTCGTTCCGATGACTGGGCTGTTCGGGACGGATGGGGTGAGGGGCCGGGCGAACGAATACCTCACCCCTGAGCTCTCCATCGCGATCGCCCGCGCCGCCTCCAGCCGGGTTTCAAAACCGGGCCGGGTGATCATCGGGAGGGACACGCGAACGAGCGGGCCGATGCTCGAGGCGGCGCTGGCAGCCGGGTTCGCCTCAGCCGGGCTCGACGTCGCCCTCGCCGGGGTGATCCCGACCCCGGCGATCTCGTTCCTGATCAAGGACGAACGGGCCCATCTCGGCGCCGTGATCTCCGCCTCCCACAACCCACCGGAGGACAACGGGATCAAGCTGTTCGACCGGCGCGGGATGAAACTGAGCGTAAAGGAGGAACGGAAGATCGAACGGCTCGTCGGCCAGGACCTCCCTCCGGTCGAAGCGGTCGGAGGGATCCGCCCGCTCGAAGCGGCCGCCGCCCGCTACGCGTCGTTTCTGATCGGGACGATCGACGCCGACGGGGTCGATCTATCCGGGATGACGATCGCCGTCGATTGTGCGTTCGGGGCGACCGGCGGGATCGCGCCGCACGTCCTCAGGCATCTCGGCGCGACGGTGGTCGAACTGAACACGGCCGAAGACGGGGCACGGATCAACCAGGGATGCGGATCGACCCATCTCGATGCGATCCGAACGGCGGTCGAGGCGAACGATGCCGACCTCGGGATCGCGTTCGACGGGGACGGCGACCGCGTCCTCCTCGTCGACCGCGATGGAGAGACGATAGACGGGGACCGGATGATCGGGATCGCCGCCCTTCACATGAGAAAGATCGGTTCGCTCGATCCCCCCCTCGTCGTGACGACGATCATGAGCAATCTGGGGCTGGAGGAGACCCTCGGCCGGCATGGGATCGGGATGATCAGGACCCCGGTCGGCGATCGGAACGTGGCGCAAGCGATGGTCGAACGCGGGGCGAAGCTCGGTGGCGAGCAATCCGGGCACATTATCTTCTCCGACCATTCTCCCACCGGAGACGGGATACTGACCGTCGTCAAGCTCCTCGAGATCGCCCACGAGTCGGGAAGCGACATAACCTCCCTCGCTGCGACGATCGAGCTTCACCCCCAGGTTCACCGGAACGTCCCCTGCCGCGCCCCATTCGAGGCGGCCGGAGCGCCACAGGTACAGGCCGCAGTGAGGGAAGCGGAGGCGGCTCTGAAGGGCCGCGGCCGCGTGATCGTCCGGCCTTCGGGGACGCAGCCGATCCTCAGGATCATGGTAGAGGGGGAGGATGAGCGGACCTGTGCGGAGGTATGCTCCCTCATCGAGGAAGGGATCCGTAGGCTCCTCCTTTAATCGGAGAACGGGAACGTCAGAACCGGATCGCGCGCCGCGCGCGTCTGATCGAGCCGGCGGACGGGGCCTCCATGCGGGGCTTCGTGGAGGAGCTGCGGATCCTCCTTCGCCTCCGCCGCGATCTTCTCCATCGCTTCGATGAACCGATCGAGGGTCTCCTTCCCTTCGGTCTCGGTCGGCTCGATCATCATCGCCTCCCGGACGATCAGGGGGAAGTAGACCGTCGGCGGATGGAACCCGTAGTCGATCAGCCGCTTGGCGATGTCGAGGGTCGTTATCCCGTCCGCAATCCCTTTCCCCGACAGGACGAACTCGTGCTTGCAGAGCCGGTCGTAGGGGAGCATAAACGTCCCCTTCAACCGCTCTTGAAGGTAGTTCGCGTTCAAAACGGCGTTCCCGCTCACCTCCCGAAGCCCCTCGTCACCGAGCTGGAGGAGGTAGGCGTACGCCTTGACCGCAACGAGGAAGTTCCCGTAGAAGGAGTGCATGCTCCCGATCGAGCGGGGAAAATCCCAATCGAGCGTATAGAGGCCATCCTCGAGGGCTATCCGGGGGACGGGGAGATAATCGGCAAGACCGGAGGAGACGGCGATCGGGCCGGATCCCGGCCCCCCTCCCCCGTGCGGGGTGGCGAGGGTCTTGTGGAGGTTGAAGTGGAACAGATCGGCCCCCATGTCCCCCGGCCGCGCCCGGCCGATGAACGCGTTCAGGTTCGCCCCGTCGAAGTAGCAGAGGCCGCCCGATCGATGCACCAGCTCCGTTATCTCGATGATCCTCTCCTCGAAGATCCCGAGGGTGTTCGGGACGGTCAGCATGATCCCGGCGACCGTATGATCGAGGGCGTCTTTCAGGGCGGCGAGATCGACCATCCCCTCTCCGTCGGAGGGGATCTCCGTCACGGAGAACCCGGCGGTCGCCGCCGATGCCGGGTTCGTCCCGTGCGCCGAATCGGGGAGGAGGATCCTCCTGCGCTCTCCCTCTCCCCGCTCCTCGAAGTGACGCTTGATGATGAACATCCCGGTCAGCTCGCCGTGGGCGCCCGCGGCCGGTTGGAGGGAGACGGCGGGGAGACCGGCGATCCCGGCGAGGAGCCGGCTCAACTCGTAGATGAGGCGGAGCGCCCCCTGCGCCAGCTCCGGATCGGCGAGGGGATGAAGGCCGGTGAACCCGGGGAGGCGGGCGAGGTCCTCGTCGATCTTCGGGTTGTACTTCATCGTGCAGCTTCCGAGCGGGTACATCCCGTCATCGACCCCGTAGTTCGCCCGAGCGAGGCGGGCGTAGTGCCGGGCGAGGGTCGGCTCGCTCAGCTCCGGTATCCGAGCCGGTACCGAGCGGAGGAGCCCCTCCCCGAGGAGGCGGGAGGCCCCTTCCTCCGGGACGTCGAGTGAGGGGAGTATCCCCTCGCTCCTGCCTTGTGGTTCCTCGAATATCGTCCTCATCCCTCCCCCTTCAGCGCCGCGACGAACCGATCGAGCTCATCGCGGGTCCGCTTCTCGGTGACAGCGATCCTGATCCCACGTTCGACCCCGAGCGGCTCAAGATGATCGGCCGGGGAGACGAGGAATCCGGCCCGCCTCAACCGCTCGCGGACCGAATCGGGCTCCTCCGGCGTGCGGACGACGAACTCGTTGAAGAACGGCCCGGTGAACGCCAGCTCGTATCCGTCCAGTTCCGAGATCCCCGCGGCGAGATAGTGCGCCTTCTCCAGGTTCAGCCCGGCGAGCCGACGGAGACCGGAGGATCCGAGGCTGGCCAGATAGACCGCCGCCGCTAGGGCGCAGAGGGCCGAGTTCGTGCAGATGTTCGAGGTCGCCCGGGCCCGACGGATGTGCTGCTCGCGCGTCTGGGCGGCCATGACGTAACCGACATTCCCATCAGCGTCGACGGTCCGACCGGCGATCCGGCCGGGCATCTGCCTGAGGTAATCCTTCCTTGTCGCGAACAGGCCGAGGAGGGGGCCGCCGAACCCGAGCGGTAGGCCGAGCGGTTGCCCTTCCCCTACGACCACATCCGCCCCGAACCTCCCCGGCGGCTCGATCAGGCCGAACGGAGGCGGGTAAGCGGAGACGACGAGGAGGGCGTCTCCGATCCGTTCCTTCATCCCGGCGAGGTCCTCTATCACGCCGAGGGCATTGGGAGTCTGGACGATAAGGGCAGAGATCCGATCCGGAACATCGGCCGGGTCGAACCGGCCGGTCCGGCTGTACGGGAGGTCGACGAGCGAGATCCCCGCCGGCCAGCAGTAGGTTTCGAGGACCCTCCTGTAGTGGGGGAAGATCGTCCGCGCAACCGCGATCCGGCCGCGACGGTTGATCCGCTCGGCCATCAGGGCCGCCTCGGCGAGGGCGGTCGCCCCGTCGTACATCGAGGCGTTAGCGACCTCCATCCCGTAAAGCTCGCAGACGAGCGTCTGGAACTCGAACATCGCGGTCAGCGTCCCTTGGCTGACCTCCGGTTGGTACGGGGTGTAAGCGGTGTAGAACTCAGGCCGGCTCAAGATGTGAGCGACGATGCTCGGCACGTAGTGATCGTATACCCCGCCGCCGAGGAACGGGATGAGCCCTGCCCCCTCGTTCGCACTCGCCAGTTCTCCGATCTCGGAGGCGACCTCTATCTCGCTCCGCGGGGGGAGGCCGAGCAGCCGGAACCGCTTCAGGACCGGTTCGGGTATGTCGGAGAAGAGCTCCTCGATCGAGGAACGGCCGATGGCGGCGAGCATCTCCTCACGATCGGAGCCGGTGTTCGGGATGTAGCGCATCGGCGCTTACCCCTCGGCTACGTACTTCTCGTAATCGGGCGCGGTGAGGAGGGAGTCGACCTCCGTCGGATCGTTCATCTCGATGACGGCGATCCATCCGTCCTGATGCGGGGAGCGGTTGATCGTCTCGGGCGCGCCCTCCAGTTCCTCGTTCACCGCGGTGACCTTCCCGCTCACCGGCGCGTAGACGTCGCCGACCGCCTTGACCGACTCCACCGTACCGAGATTCTCCCCCCTCTTCACCTCGACCCCGACCGCTGGGAGCTCGACGAAGACGATGTCGCCGAGCTCGTGCTGGGCGTGATCGGTTATCCCGATGCGGGCTTCCTTCCCCTCGACCTTCACCCATTCATGCTCCTCGGTGTAGCGGTATTCGTTCGGATACGACATATCTCCTCCCATCTCGCTGGCTTCTCGCGCGGATTATACGGGGCGCTCCGGCCGACGGCATCCCTCCCTAGAACGTCGGCCCCTCCGGCTCGGGGACGCGCGGATAGAAGCTCGCGTACGCCTTGTTGAACGCGATCTTGACCGTCCCCGGCGGGCCGTGCCTCTGCTTCGCTATGATTATCTCCGCCTCGGAACCGGCCCCCTGACCGGAGACGTGCACCCGTTCCGGGGGCGGTTCGTAGTAGTCCTCGCGGTAGATGAACATGACGACGTCCGCGTCCTGCTCGAGGGCGCCGCTCTCGCGGAGATCGGAGAGCATCGGCCGCTTCGACTCCCTCCGCTCGACGGCCCGGCTCAGCTGGGAGACGGCGAGTACGGGGACGTTCAGCTCACGGGCGAGTTTCTTCAGCGAGCGGGAGATGTAGGCTATCTCCTGCTCACGGATGTCGGCCCTGATCCCGGCCTCGACGAGCTGGAGGTAGTCGACGATGACCAGATCGAGCCCGTATTGGGATGCCATCCGCCGCGCCTTCGCCCTGATCTCAAGCACCGACGAGCCGGGGGTGTCATCGATGATGATCTTCGCCTCCTGGAGCCTGCTCGCGGCGTGGGCTATGTCCTTCCATTTCCTCACCGGGACGTACCCGCCCCTCAGCCGGTGGAGGCTGACCTTCGCCTCCCCGCAGAGGAGCCGCTCCAGGAGCTGTTCCTTCGTCATCTCGAGCGAGAAGATCCCGATCGCTGCGTTCTCGCGGATCCCGATGTGCCGGGCGATGCTGAGGGCGAAGCTCGTCTTCCCGGTCGCCGGCCGACCGGCGACGATGATCAGGTCGGAGGGCTGGAGGCCGGAGGTGATCTCGTCGAGATCGCGGAAGCCCGTCGGGAATCCGCGGATCGTCTGACGACTCGGATCGTGGGAGAGCTCCTCAAGCGATTCCATATGATCGGAGAGGAAGTCCTTGATCAGGTAGTAGGAACGATCGAGGTTCTTCGCCGTGATGTCGAAGATCAGCGATTCTGCCCTGTCGAGGACGGCGTCGGTCTCGCTCACCTCGTCATAACCGAGCTCGGCGATCCTTCCTCCGGCGTTGACGAGGGCGCGGAGGACGGCCTTCTTCTTCACGATGTTCGTGTAGTATTCGAGGGATGCTGTGGTGGTGACGCTATTCAAAAGCTCGTTCAGGTACATCCTCCCCCCGGCCGTCTCCATCTCCCCCCGCTCCTCGAGCCGGTTGGCGACTGCGATGACGTCGGTGGTGGTGTTCCCCTCCTGGGCGAACAGCTCCCGCATCGTCCGGAAGATGACGCGGTGTCGCTTCAGGTAGAAGTCCTCGGGGACGAGCTTCTCGATCAATATCGGAAGGCTCCTCTCCGGATCGAGGAGGGCCGATCCGAGCACGGCCTGCTCAGCTTCGATGTTCTTGGGCAGCTCCCGAACGGCCATCCGGTCGACCGGAGGAACGTTTTCGTCTCTCATCGATCCCCCTTCCGAGGATTATACGTCGACCGCCTCCCCCCCGCCCAGCGGACGAGCGGTTGAGATCGCATCGATTGAGCACAGCTTGGCCGTTTGCTATACTCCGGCATACCAACACCAAGGAGGGTGATGTGGAAGTTCTAACGATGAAGGAATTGCTCGAGACGGGCGTACACTTCGGGCACCGAACGCGCAAGTGGAATCCGAAGATGGCAAGCTACATCTTCACCGAACGGAAAGGGATTCATATCATCGACCTCGAACAGACGGTCGAAATGTTCAAGAAGGCGTACTACTACGTACGCGACCGTGCCGCGGAGGGGGCGGAGATCCTGTTCGTCGGCACGAAGAAGCAGGTACAAGCGACGATCGCTGAGGAGGCGATCCGCTGCGGAGCGCACTACGTCAACCGTCGGTGGCTCGGAGGGACGCTCACAAACTTCGCCACGATAAAGAAGAGCATCGCCCGGATGAAGAAGCTGGAGACGCTGGTCGAGGATGGGACCGTGGATCTGATGCCGAACAAGGAGGCGAGCCGCCTCCGCCGCGAGCTCGCCAAGCTGCAGCGGAACCTCGACGGGCTCCGGCACATGGAGCGGGTCCCCGACCTCCTGTACGTGATCGACCCGGACGTGGAACAGAACGCCGTCCACGAGGCGAACATCATGGGGATACCGATCATCGCCATCGTCGACACGAACTGCGATCCGGATCCGATCGACTTCCCGGTCCCGGGGAACGACGACGCGATCAAGGCGACAAAGCTGATCACCGCCCGGATCGCCGACGCCGTCCTCGAGGGGAGGGAGGGGCGTCAGGATGAGCCCCCCGCTCCCGCTCCCGTAGCGGAAGGGGAGCCGGAGGGCGAACCGGCCGAGGAGGTTGCAGGAGCCGTGGCCGAGGAGGCCGGGGCTGAGGTCGAGGATGAAAAAGTGACGGCGGAAGCGGGAGCAGAGGCCGAGGAAGGACCCGAGGAAGAGATCGCAAAGGAAGAAGATGACGATACGAAGTGAGGACGTGAAGAAGCTCCGGGATGAGACCGGGGTCGGGATGATGGACTGCAAGCGGGCGCTGATCGAGGCCGAAGGAGATTTCTCCCGGGCGAAGCAGATCCTCCGCGAGCAGGGACTCGAGCTGATGGGGCACAAGGGGCGCGAGGCGAACGAGGGCCGGATCGAGGCCTACGTCCACCACAGCGCCCGGGTTGGGGTCCTCGTCGAGGTGGCGGCCAACACCGACTTCGCCGCCAACAGCGCCGAGTTCGTCGAATTCACCCGCGATCTCGCGATGCACATCGCCGCCGCCCAACCGCGCTACATCTCGCCGGAGGACGTCCCCGAGGCCGACCTCAAGGAAGAGAGGGAGGTCTACCGGAAGCAGCTCGAGAAGGACGGAAAGCCGCCCGAGATAATCGAGAAGGCTGTCGAGGGCCGGCTGAAGAAGTTCTACGAGGAGGCCTGCCTCGTAAAGCAACCGTTCGTCAAGGATCCTTCAGTCAGGATCGAGGACCTCCTCGCGGATCTTAGGACGAAGACCGGCGAGAACATCTACATCAAACGGTTCGTCCGCTACGAGGTGGGGGAAGGCTGAGGATGAAGGGCCCCTTCCGTATCCTACTGAAGTTGAGCGGCGAAGCGTTCGGAGAGGCGGGAGGGGGGTTCTCCCAAGAGCGGCTGGCCCGGATCGCTTCTGAGATCAGCGGGCTCTCACAGACCGAGATCGCGATCGTTGTCGGGGGAGGGAACATCATCCGCGGCGGGAAGAGCGGATGGCTCGATCGGGTCGAAGCGGACACGCTCGGGATGCTCGCCACCATCATCAATGCCATCGCCCTCCGTTCCTATCTCGAGCGGGAAGGACGGAAGGTCATCGTCCAATCGGCGATCGACACCGAATTCACCTCCCGGATCTCCCCGCGGGAGGCGCGCTCAGCCCTGCACGATGGGGCGATCGTCCTGTTCGCCGGCGGTACGGGGAGCCCGTTCGTCACCACCGACACCGCGGCCGCGCTCCGGGCGGCCTCGATAGATGCCGACCTCCTCGCCAAAGGGTCGGACATCGCCGGCGTCTACACCGCCGATCCCGACCTCGATCCGGAAGCGGAGCTTCTGAGCGAGATCACCTACGACGACTACCTCGAACATCGCTACCTGGCGATGGACCAGGTGGCGGTCGAGATCTGCCGCGAGAACTCGATCCCGATCGAGGTGTTCGACTTCCGGGTCCCGGGCGCTCTCGCGAGGCTGGCGGCCGGCGAGCGGGTGGGGACGCGGATCGCCGGCTGAATCATACCCTGAGCCACTTGAGCTCCTCTCCGAACCGGCGTTTCACCTCCTCTTTCAGATCCTCCGGGGCCTCTTCCCGATGGATCCGGTGCGCCGCCTCGCGCGCCGCTCGGATCAGCTCGAAGTCGGTGAGCAAGTCGACGGCCCGCAACCGGCTCAAGAACCCGTGCTGTTGCGTGCCGAGAAGGTCTCCCGGCCCGCGGATCCTCAGGTCCTCCTCGGCGATGACGAACCCATCGGAGTTCTCGACGAACGCCCTCAGCCTCCGGCGGGCCTCCTCGGTCTTCGCGTCGGCGATCGCGTAGCAGACCGCCTTCTGGCCGGCGCGGCCGATCCTCCCCCTTAGCTGATGGAGCTGGGAGAGGCCGAACCGCTCGGCGTGTTCGATCACCATGAAGTCGGCGTCGCAGACGTCGATCCCGACCTCGATCACCGTCGTCGCGACGAGGAGCCGGATATCGCCTGAGCGGAACCGGTCCATCGCATCCGACTTCTCCGCCGGAGCGAGGCGGCCGTGTAGGAGCCCGACCCTTATGCCGGGGAACCTCCGTTCGAGCTCGGCGGCGACCTGAACGGCCGCGCTCGCCTCCACCTTCTCCGACTCCTCGACGAGCGGGAGGACGACGTATCCTCTCTTCCCCTCGGAGAGGAGCTTACCGACCCCCGCATAGACCTCGTCCCGGCGGGACGAAGCGACCCAGTGGGTGGAGATCCTCGTCTCCCCCATCGGGAGCTCGTCGAGCATCGAGATATCGAACTCGCCGTAGAGGGTGAGGGCGATCGTCCTCGGTATAGGGGTTGCGCTCATCACCAACAGGTCGACCTTCTCCCCCTTCTCCTCGAGGAGGGAGCGCTGAACGACACCGAAGCGATGCTGTTCATCGACAATGGCGAACCCGAGGCGACTGAACGACACCGACTCCTGGATGAGTGAATGGGTCCCGATCAACAGGTCGATCCTTCCCCCCTCGACGTCCCGTTTCAGTTCCTCCTTCCCCTTCGTACTCGCCGTGAGGAGCTCAACCCGGAGGGGGAGGCCCGCGAGGAGCCGGCTCAGGTTCAAGAAATGCTGTTCGGCGAGGATCTCGGTCGGGGCCATGAACGCCACCTGAAAGCCGGCGTCGATCGCCCTGAGGGCGGAGATCAGGGCGACTATCGTCTTCCCCGATCCGACGTCCCCTTGGAGGAGGCGCATCATCCGGATCGGACGGCGGAGGTCCGATTCCACCTCGGCGATCGCCCTCTCCTGCGCTCCGGTCAGCTCGAAGGGGAGGCCGGCGAGGAACCCCTCGGTCAGAGGTCCATCGGCCGCATGGGCCTCCCCCGGTTCATCCCGCGTGGTCAGAAGGAGGCCGATCTGCAGGAGGAGGAGCTCCTCGAACGCCAAGCTCCGACGGGCGCGCTCGAACGCCTCCCGATCGGACGGTCGGTGGATCCCCTCGATCGCTTCCCGCTTGGGAAGGATGTCGAACCCCTCGTGCACCCAGGCGGGGAGGTGATCGCCGATCGCCAGGAGGTAGCGGTCGAGGTGGCGATCGATCAGGGAACGGAGATAGGAGTCGCTGATCCCCTCCGTCGCCGGATAGATCGGGACGATCCGGCCGATCTCGAGTCCCTTTCCGGCCGGCTCCCAGATCGGAGAGCGGATCTGCAGCTCCCGATGCGACAGCTCGACCTTCCCATAGAGGTCGATCTCCTCCCCACGGCGGAGCTGCTCGGCGAGCCACGGCTGGTTGAACCAGACTGCGTATAGGAACCCGGTCCCGTCCCCGATCGCCGCCTTCACGACCGTCATCCCCCGCCCAACGTTCAGCTTGTCCAAGGCGACGATCTTCCCCCGGACGGCCGCCTGCTCCCCCGGGCTGAGCTCCCCGATCTTCCGGAACGAGGAGCGATCCTCGATCCGCCGCGGGAGATAGAACAATAGGTCCTCGATCGTCTCGATCCCGAGCCGGGCCAGCCCCTCCGCCCGCCTCTTCCCCACCCCCTTCAACCGGGCGATCGGGCTCGACAGCTCAAGGCCCTCCTCGTCCCCTCCTTCGAGGTGTTCGCGGAGGCGGGCGAGGAGGCGTTGACGCTCGAAGTGCCCGGCCCCGTCGTAGCCGGCGATGACCGGTGCGGCTTGGGGTAGGTTCCTCCGGATGAACTCCTCCAAACCGCACGTCGTCGCCGAGTTGTCGAAGCCGTTCGCCTCCTCGAGGCGGATGACCTTCCTGATCGTATCCTTCGAAGCGCCGTTCCCTTGTGTCATATCGATATCGACATTATAATGCAGCACCCACCGAGGGAAGGCAAAGCGATGGAGATCTGCACATACCCGGACCCTGTCCTCCGGCGGAAGGCCGAGCCGGTCGGGAAGGTCGACGAAGGGTTGAGAAAGCTCTGCGAGAGGATGGTCGAAACGATGATCCGCGCCGACGGCGTCGGGCTCGCCGCCCCGCAGATAGGGGTGTCGAAGAGGATCATCGTCCTCGATGTCGACGGCGAGTTCCACATCCTGATCAACCCGGAGCTGGTCTCGACGTCGCCGGAGACCGAGGAGTTCACCGAGGGATGCCTGAGCGTCCCCGGCGTCAGCGCCACGGTGAAGCGGAGCGCCGAGGCGACAGTCGAGGGGACGACCCTCGACGGCTCGAAGGTGAGGATCACGGGGAAGGGTCTCCTCGCCCGGGCGATCCAGCACGAGATTGACCACCTCGAGGGGAGGCTGTTCATCGACCGGCTGAGCCCGGCCCGGAGGGAGAGCATCCGGAAGGAGTACGAGCGGAATCGCCGGGAGAAGAAGTGAGGATCGTCTTCATCGGGACATCGAGATTCGCTGTCCCCTCCCTTGCTTTGCTCGCCGAGAGGTACGAGATCCCTCTCGTCATCACCCAGCCGGACCGCCCGGCGGGGAGAGGGAGGCGCCTCTCCGCTCCCCCGGTGAAGGAGGAGGCCCTCAGGCTCGGCCTTCCCGTCGTTCAGCCCGAGCGGGTGAACAGCGACGGGCCGATAGCAACGATCAGAGAGGCCTCCCCCGATCTGATCGTCGTCGCCGCCTACGGCCAGATCCTGAGGCCGAAGCTATTCACGATCCCCCCTCACGGGACGGTGAACATCCACGCCTCCCTCCTCCCGGCCTACCGGGGAGCGGCCCCGGTCAACTGGGCGATAATAAACGGCGAGACGACGACCGGGATCACCACATTCCTGATCGACGAGGGGATGGACACGGGGGATATCCTCCTCCAGCGGTCGCTCCCGATCGGGATGGATGAGACGGCCGGTGAGCTCGAGGCCCGGCTGGCGAGGCTCGGCGCCGAGGGGATAAGGGAGACGATCGAGGGGCTTTCGACCGGGAGGCTCGAGCCGAGGCCACAGCCGCCGACCGGTGCCTCCCTCGCCCCACGGCTGAGCCGCGAGGACGGCCGGATCGACTGGGAGAGGCCGGCGAGGAAGGTCCACGACCTAGTCAGGGGGACGAACCCGTGGCCCGGCGCATGGACGCTCCTCGACGAGGAGAGGGTGAAGGTCCACCGGACCGCGCTCACCGGGATCGGGAAGGGGCAGATCCAACCGGGAGAGATCGCGCTCCCGGAGACCGGCCGGCTCCTCGTCGGTTGCCGGGACGACCTGATCGAGATCCTCGAGATCCAGCGGGAGGGTCGCCCCCGGACGAGCGGGAAGGCCTTCTTGAACGGCCTCCGCGACGAGAGGCGGTTCGTCTAGCCGGTCGGATAGAGGCCGATCAGGCCGGTGGCCTCCTCCCTCCGTTCCAGGGAGATCCCCGGCGGCAAGCGGAGGGCGATCTCGGCCGTGTTGGCCACCTTAGCGGCGAGGAGATGCCCGCCCGCGACCGTCCCGTCCCTCCGGGCGACGGAGGCATGGCAGTGCACGACCCGCTCCGATCCGTGCATGGCGATGTTCCCCTGCATCGTCAGGAGTTCCGTCGGCTCGTCGATCCTGTGTTCCTCATAGGCGTTTCCGTTCCAGTACCCGAGCCGGAGGTCGCGGACCATCCCGATCCCGCCGAGGATCAGAGCGCTGTCGACGGAAAGCCCGGAGAGCCCGGCGAGGAGGTCCTCACCATCGAACATCCGGACGAAGACGTCTTCTTCCTTCCTCACCTCGATCATGGCTCTCCATTCTACATCGCGTCCGCACCCGCGACCAGTTGCGATCGGACGCCTCCTCTCCTATCCTGACGGGGGATGACGAGAGGGAAGCTCGCCGCTTGGATCGCAGGGAGGCTCGACGAACGGTTCGAAGAGGTTAAACGCCGGCCGAACGACCCGGTCGAGATCCTCGTCGCCACGATCCTCTCCCAGAACACGAACGATTCGAACCGCGATCGCGCTTACGAATCGCTCATCGGCCGCTTCCGGTCGTTCGAGGCGGTGGCTGATGCCGATGAGGATGAGATCGCCGCTACGATCCGGGTCGGGGGGCTGCACCGTCAGAAGGCCCGTTCGATCAAGGAAAGCCTCCGGCGGATCATCGCAGAGAGGGGAGGCCTCGATCTATCCTTCCTCGCCGGGCTGACGATCGCGGAGGGGCTCAACTGGCTCCTCTCCCTCCCCGGAGTCGGGAAGAAGACGGCGGGGATCGTCCTCCTCTTCTCGTTCGGCAAGCCTTACTTCCCGGTAGATACCCATATCCGTCGCGTCCTCAGCCGGGTCGGCCTGATCGAAAACGGGGAGGATCCCCACCGCGTGATGAACCAGATCCTTCCGAAGGATCCGGTTCTGATGCGCCGGCTCCATCTCCATCTGATCCGGCTCGGCCGGACGGTCTGCCATCCCCGTCGTCCCGAGTGCTCCGACTGCCCGCTCTCCGCCGGCTGCGCAGTAGGGAAGGAAACGATCTCCACTCTAAGGAGGAAAAGCCGATGATGAAGGAGGATCCGGCCGCACGGCTCGGAGAGGAGTTGAAGAGAAGGGGGTGGACGATCGCCGTCGCCGAGTCGTGCACCGCCGGGGGGCTGGGGAAGAGGATCACCGATGTACCCGGGGCCTCCTCATATTTCCTCGGCGGGATCATCGCCTATCACAACTCCGTGAAGGAGAGATTCCTAGCCGTCCCCTCCTCGACCGTCTCCCGGTTCGGAGCGGTGAGCGAAGAGACGGCCAAGGCGATGGCGTCGGGGTGCAGGGAGGCGTTTGAAGGCGACATCGCCATCGCGATCACGGGGATCGCCGGGCCCGGCGGCGGGACGGCCGATAAGCCGGTCGGTCTCGTCTACATCTCCATCGCCGGGGAGGGAGGGGTCGCCTGCGAGCGATTCCGATTCGACGGAGACCGCTCCGCCGTCCGGCGTTCGGCGGTCGAGGCGGCGTTGAACATGGCCCTCCTCCACCTCGAGCGGACGTGTCCTTGATCGGGCCGGAAGCCCCATGCTAGTATCCCCCCATGAAGAGGCCCCTTAGAAACGGGTTGAGGTACGCCCTCTCCGGGCTGGTCGGGGCGGGGGCGTTGAGCGGGGTCCTCTACTTCGTCGGCTGGCGCCAGACGATCTCCCACGTCCATTCCCTCGGGGCGGGAGGGATCATCGCCGTCCTCGGAAGCGTCGCCCTTGCCATGGCGGCGTGGATCGTCTGCTGGTGGATCATCCTCCTCACTTACGGGATCCATCTTCCTATCCGGAAGATCGTCGGGGCTCGACTGAGCGGGTACGCGATCAGCTACATCACCCCCAGCCTCTATTTTGGCGGGGAGCCGGTCCGGGCGTTCATGGTCGCCGATCGCGAGCTCGCCCCGGCGACGCGGGTCTTCGCCACGGTGATCGTCGAGAGGTTCCTCGGCGGGCTGAGCATGATCGTGTTCATCCTGGTCGGGGGGTTCCAGGCGATCATCTCCCCGGCGATCCCGTTGTCAGAAAAGAGGCTCCTGATGGCCGGGATCGGCTTCATAACGTTCTGGATAATCGTCGGGCTCCTCAACTTCGCCTGGAACCTGAAGTGGATCAGCCGGGGTCTGAACGGGATCGGCCGGATCATCCGCCGCTGGGGGGATCCGCTCGCCCGGGCGGCGGCAAAGGTAGCGGAGACCGAGGACGAGGTCCACCTCGCGTTCACCAGGTACCGGCGAGGGACGCTCGCCGCCTTCGCCGTCCAGACCCTGGCCACGTTCTTCGTTTACGTCAGGCCGGCTGTCTTCTTCCACTTCTCCTCCGGTATCTCCCTTACCTTTCCCCAGCTCTCCCTCCTGTTCACGCTGAACATCCTCCTATCGTCGTTCCTCTGGATCACGCCGGGAGGCCTCGGAACGGGAGAAGCGGGGATGATCGGGATCTTCCGCCTCGTCGCGCCGTCCATACCGGTCCAAGGGGTCGTCGCCTACTCCCTGATGTTCAAGGGGGCGGAATCGATCCTCGTCGTCGCCGGGATCGTCTACCTCGCCCAGCGCGGTTTGAGCTACCTGCGGGGAGGGAAGGAGACCGAGTGTTAAGGGAGAGGCTCGAACTCGCGCGAAGAGAGGATGCTCACCCCGAACAGGCCGCACAGCCCTCCGATGAAGATTCCGAGGGAGAGCCCGGCGAACGCGATCGCAAGCGCATGCCCTCCGCTCATCAGCGCGCCGAGCTCGGCCGAGGCTTCGGCGGCGTACTGGAAGAGATAGATCCCCACGATGAGGAGGAGACCGGCGAGGAGGCCGACGAGGAGGCCGAGTCCGACGACCGGGGGGTAGATCATCCACTCGGAGACCCCGGAGAGACGCATCAGCCTGACCTCGTTCGCGAACGACCGGAGGAGGACCGAGAAGCCCTTCCGTGCCAGGAGGAGGCTGAGGACGACGAAGACGACGAGCCCGCCGAGGAGGCCGAACCTGGTCTGAATCCCGATCCCGCTGGCGTTATCGGTCTCGTCTCCCCCGCTCGTCTCGACGCTGCTCACACCGTCGAGCCCCTCGAGGACCCGGACGATGGCGGGGGCGGCGTCGGGTGAGGCCGGTTCGATGAAGAAGTACCCCCCTGTTTCCCCGGGGTTAACCTCCTGGGCGAACCGGAAGCTGACCCTCGCCACATCGGGGCGTTCCCGGATCTGAAGGTAGAGGGCATCCACCGTCGCGGCGGCGAGCCGCGGGGAGAGATGGACCACCACCTGACCGGCGGGGATACCCCCCTCGCTCCCGCCCTCGCGCGAGGAGGCGGGGAGGAGGAGGAGGGCGAAGGAACAGAGGAAGAGGAGGATGAACAGCCCGCTCAACGAGAAGTAGAGGGCGCTTCTCGCCCGCACGGAGCCGAGGAGTTCCCGGAATAGGAAGAAGAAGGTGCTCATCCGCCGTTCACCGTCCCATCGGCCATCCTCAACACCCGATGGCGCTGCGCCGGAGAGGGCAAGGGGTCGCGACCGGCGACGAGGACCGTCATCCCCCGCCCGTTGATCCGCTCGAGGAGCTCGCAGACCTCGGTCTGATCATCGGGGTTCAGCCCGTCGAACGGCCCATCGGCGAGGAGGAGGATCGGATCGTCACAGATCGCGATCGCCAAGCCGAGCTTCACCCGTTCGAGGGAGGTGAGCTCCTCCGCCGGCGTCGTCTGCTCGCGGAGGAGGCCGACCGTCTCCAGTGCGAAGGTCGCCTTCTCCTCCCCCTGTTCCTTGAAGTCACCGAGCGCCCTGAGCTTGAACGTCAGGTTCTCCATGACCGTCCGTGGAAGCGGGGCGAACCCCTGGGGAAGGAACCCGATCTGACGGCGGAACTTGAGGGTCTTCTCCCGGTTCAGCCGGGCGACGTTCCGGCCGTAGACGAGGATCTGCCCGCGTTGGGGAGGGATGTGACCGGCGAGAAGCCCGAGGAGGAGGGACTTCCCCGCCGACGGGGGCCCGCTCAGGAAGACGAGTTCTCCCCGGTCGACGCGGAGGTGGACGTCCTCGAGGACCTTGATCCCATCCTCGGTCGAATATCCGAGTTCGGCGACCTGAATCATCACGGACATCGCGCCACCGCAAACCTCTCCTTCCCCGCCAGATCGGTCTCGGTCCGAACATCCAGCCCGATACCTCGGATCATCTCCCCGACCATCTCCCCCTGCCCGTCCCCGATCTCGAGGAGGAGGTGCCCCCCTGGCTCGAGGTGATCGCGGACGCCGGCGAGGAGGGAGGCGATCTGCTCGATCCCGTCGGATCCACCGTCGAGCGCGGTCCGGGGCTCATGGTCCCGAACCTCAACCGCGAGCTCCTTCAGGCTCGCCGAGGGGACGTACGGCGGGTTGGAGACGATCAGATCGAATCGGCCGTCGATCCGGCTGAACCAGTCGCTCTTGACGAACGCAATCCTCTCGCTCACACCGTTGATCCTCGCGTTCTCCTCGGCCAACCGGAGGGCCACCTCGGAGATATCGGCGGCTGTAACGCCGGCGCGGGCGAGGTAGCGGGCGATGCAGACGGCGAGGACCCCCGTTCCCGTCCCGAGGTCGAGACAACGGATGTCGCGATCGCGCGGGGCGAGCTTCAGTGTCCGCTCGAGGAGCTCTTCGGTCTCCGGACGGGGGATGAGGACGTCGGCGCTCACCTTGAACCGGAGCCCGAAGAAGGTCACCTCACCGATCAGGTGCTGCAACGGGACGCCGGTCCGCCGGGCCTTGATGACCGTCCGGTAGCGGGACCGCTCCTCAGGGGTCAACGGTTTGTCCGGAGAGAGGTAGAGATGTAGCCGATCGACGTTCAGCGTATGCGCGAGGAGGATCTCCGCCTCCAACCGCGGCTGCGGAATCCCGGCGTTCTTGAAATACCCCCGCGTCCAGTTAAGAATCTCGCGGATTGTCCACTCGACAGCCAGCGTATTCCCCCCCATCTGGGCAGGCGAGTGCCCGCTTTTGTCGTATACAATAGCGGAATCTTGTGGTAAATTCAAGCAGGGCATATAATAGAGCCCTGAAATTATCGACCCGGGCGTCGGTGTAATCCCGGCGGAGTCGTCTGGAGGTGGGGTCATGTCAATCCTTTATCTGATCGCAGCTGCGCTCCTCGGCGGTGGGGTATCGTTCGCCTATCGCCTCTTCTTCCCCGCCCTCTCCCCCCCTGTCCAAGGGCTGCTCGATTGGCTTATCGGCGGGGCGATCGGAGCGGGGATCGCCGGAGGGATCGGCCTCGCCCTGAGGAGGATCTCCCCCCTCCTCCAGGAGGAAGGGGCGGAGACGAGGGCGCTCAACGGCCTCCTCCTCGGGCTCGGCGCCTCCCCGATCGGGATCATCCTCTACTTCGCCATCTCCGCAGCGTTCCCTCCCGGAGACGGGGTGAGGATCGCGCAGGGGATCGTCCTTTTTGCAGCGACGGCGATCGGATTCAGGGTCGGGTGGGCGTTCGATCCACCGCTCTGGCGGTCGGAGGGAGAGGGACCAACGGCCTCCCGGAACCATCGGCGGAACGTCGGTCGGAGCAAGATCCTCGACACCAGCGTCATCATCGATGGAAGGATCGGTGACCTCCTCTCAACCGGGTTCGTCGACGGGAAGATCCTCGTCCCCGAGTTCGTCCTCGTCGAGCTTCAGAACATCGCCGACTCCTCCAACAGCCTCCGCCGGAGGAAGGGGCGCCGTGGCCTGGAGATCCTCCGCCGCCTGATGGACGAGGACGGGGTCGACCTGTGCGTCGTCTCCCGGGACTACCCGGCGATCCGCGAGGTCGACCGGAAGCTGATCCGGCTCGCCAAGGACGAGGACGCCGCTCTGCTAACGACCGACTACAACCTGAACCGCGTCGCCCAGGTCGAAGGGGTGGACATCTTGAACGTGAACGAGCTCGCCAACGCTGTGAAGCCCCGGTTCATCCCGGGTGAGGCGATCAGCGTCGAGGTGATCGACCGCGGGGAGGAGATAAACCAGGGCGTCGGATACCTCGACGATGGGACGATGGTCGTGGTGGAGAACGGCCGGAGGCACATCGGCCGGACGATCAAGGCGACGGTGAAGACGACCCTACAGACCGATGCCGGACGGATGCTGTTCGTCGAGCCGGCCGGCGAAGGGTCGCGTTGGGAACGCTAGGGGGGATAATGTCGAAGGCTTTGCGGATCGTCTTCATCATCGCCGCGTTGGCGGCCACGGCCACGATCAGCGGATGTTCGTTCCTCGGTGGAAACGAGCCGGAGTTCACGAACTGGGAGCCGCAGCTCTCACCGGATGGGGAGAAGCTCGTTTACGAATCGCCGGTCGATGGGAGCCTGGAGCTGTTCACCTACGACCTTCAGAGCGGTGAAGAGCACCGCCTGACGAAGAACGACGTCGACGACTGGTCGCCCAATTGGGCGCCGGACGGCACGCGGATCGTCTTCGCTTCGAACCGGGATAAGAACGTCGACATCTACGTCCTCGACGTCGAGACCCTCGCCGTCTCCAGGGTGACGACGGACGAGGAGGAGGACATCAACCCGACGTGGGGGATCGACGGCCGCATCTACTTCAACTCCAACCGGTCCGGAGCGTGGGAGATCTACGCGATCGATCCGGACGGGGAGAACCTCGTTAGGATCAAAGACGCCGGGGAATAGAGAGATGCGGGTGACCGCCGTCCTCCTCGCCGCCGGAGCCGGCCGCCGGATGGGGGAGGAGAAGAACAAGGTCTATCTCCCGATCCGGGGGAAACCACTTGTCGCATATACCATTCGCCCGTTCCTCCGCTCGGAGAGGATCGACGAGATCGTCATCGTCGTCCGGCCGGGGGAAGAGGACGAGGCCCGATCGGTCCTCTCCAGCGAGACTCCGCCGGTTCGGATCGTCCCCGGAGGTGAGGAGAGGCGCGACTCGGCCCTCGCCGGCGTCGAGGCGGCAAGCGGCGAGATCGTCCTCATCCACGATGGCGCGCGTCCGTTCGTCAGCGGTGATCTGATCGACAGGGTCATCGACGGAGCGATCGCGCACGGCGCCTGCATCCCGATCCTACCTTCCATCGACACGCTCCGCTTCCTGAACGACGACCGGACGGTGAGCAGCGCACGGCTCGACCGATCGAAGGTCGTCCGCGTCCAGACGCCGCAGGGGTTCCGGACCGAGCTGATCCGGGGTGCCCTCGCCGAAAGCAGGCCAGAGATCCCGGACGACGCTGAGGCGCTCCTCGCCATGGGGGTGCCGGTGTTCACCGTCCCGGGAGAGGAGACGAACCTTAAGGTGACTAGGCCGACCGACCTCGATATTGCAGAAGCGATCGCGTCTTTGCTCGAGGTTAGTCGCTGAGCCGTTGTCGGAGAGAACAAGGATCGCTAGAATCTAGTTTACTGCTTCTCGCAGACAAGGAGGTACCGATGAGAAAAGGGAAGGGGTTGTGGATTGCTTTGGGGTTGGTCGCAATGCTTCCGATACTCGCGCTAGCCAACGGGACTTGGGTGACCGCGGGGATGCCGACCGCCGACTCGGCCATCTGGTTGATCGACAATACAACCGGTGGAGAGGTGACCGGGCTTCACATCGAGTTCTCGGACGAGGTGACGATCGTCGGGAAGGTCGATGTCGGCGGGAACATCGTTCCGGTCGGTGAGTTGACAGGGACATCGTTCGATTTCGTTGGGGAATTATGCAACCTAGGGACGGTTATATTCGAGTGGCAGCCGATCGACGCCGTCCCCGCGTTGGTGCAGTGGCTCTCCGGGACGAATCCGGTAGGCGCTCCGTTCTTCACGTCCGTTCAGATCCTCGGCCGGCTCCTTGCCCAGGGGATCGTTGCCGCGCGTGAGGCGGACCCGGCGGGGATGACCGCCGCGTTCCAGCAGTTCTTCGCCGACAACGCGGATTATCTTGCCTCGCTCTCCGAATCGCTCGGGATGTCACTCGCGGATTCGTTGATGCCGATCATCATGTCCTCCCCGGCCGAGGGGATCGAGAACTTCTTCAACACGGTGATCGGGATGCTCGGGGTCACCTCGCTCGATGACCTCCTGAACGGGGCGGTCGATTTCAGCGCACTCCTCAAGCTGGTCGGACTTCAGTAACGAAAGATCACCAAGAACGGGAAGGCCTTCCGGCCTTCCCGTTTTCTATTACCCCCGACAGGATTCGAACCTGTGACCTACGGTTTAGGAAACCGTTGCTCTGTCCTGCTGAGCTACGGGGGCTAAAACTCCTCGAGCATCAAGTATAACTGCTTCGCTGCCGCCTGTTCCGCCTCCTTCTTCGTCCGTCCCCGGCCGACCCCACGGTGGCCGGCGACGGTGACGGCGACGGTGAACTCCTTCTTGTGCTCCTTCCCGGTCTGGCCGATCACCGAGTATGCCGGCCGGCACTCGAACAGCCGTTGTGCTGCCTCCTGGAGGAGGCTCTTGTAGTCGCCGGTGGTAGACTGCTCAGCCAGGTACCTGGCTATGTCGTCCTTGAGCACGCGGACAACAAACTTGGAGGCGTAGGAGAATCCCCGCTCGAGGTAGAGGACGGCGACGAGGGCCTCGAACGCGTTCCCCCGGTTCGTCGGCCGGTCGCGTCCTCCGTTCGCCTCCTCCCCCTTCCCGAGGCGGAGGAAGTCGGAGAGCCCCATCTCCGCCGCCTTCTCAGCGAGGATCGGCCGGCTGACAGCGACCGACTTCGCCTTGGTCAGCTTCCCCTCGTCGGCGTCCGGATACTCCTTGAACAGGTGCGTCGTCACAGCGAGCTCGATCACCGCATCCCCGAGGAACTCGAGCCGCTCGTTCGATCCGCGTGGATCGCCGACCTCGTTGACGTATGAGCTGTGGAGGAACGCGCGCTCGAGCGCCTCCGGCGAGATCTTGAGCCGGAGCCTCCTTGCAAGCTCCTCCATCGGTTTCGGCTTCATATACTGGCTACCCCCAATCGGCCCGGGTGAAGGGGTCGAAGTATCTACAGAGGACTACTTTCGAACTTCTGACGACGAATCTC
>Ga0190334_1000121_pt1 | contig 38591 bp, 34 predicted proteins | sample 48720478_MG_FD_161270 | JGI IMG/M metagenome (GOLD analysis project Ga0190334, IMG submission 161270) | Hydrothermal vent sediment bacterial communities from Southern Trench, Guaymas Basin, Mexico - 4872-04-7-8_MG | ecosystem: Environmental > Aquatic > Marine > Hydrothermal vents > Sediment ... | reverse complement strand
TTACCAAAAAAAAGTTATTAATATAGGATTTATTACTTGATAGTTTTAATATTCAGTTTATATTGTAAATGACTAAACCTTTATTTACCAATTGAACCTTATTAAATATTATGACCGATGAAAAGAAATATTGTTTGATTTTTGACCATGGCACCGGCGGTCCTAAAACAGCAATCGTTTCAATGACTGGAGAAGTCCTAGATTGGGCTTTTCAAGAAGTTCCATTGCTAGCTACAAAAGGTGGTGGGGTTGAACAAGACCCAAGCGATTGGTGGAGTGCCATGATGAAAACTGCTAAAAAGGTCATTGATAATGGTAAAGTTCCCGTTGAAGATATCGTTGCAGTTTGCAACACGAGTCAATGGAGTGGTACCGTCGCAGTCGATAAGGATGGAAACCATCTAATGAATTCAATTATATGGATGGACACGAGAGGATCAAAATATATCGCTGAAGTTTACAAGAGTATTTTCCAAGTAAGTGGATATCCTCTCTTCAAGATATTAAAATTATTAAAAATAACTGGGGGAGCCCCGGGTTTTTCTGGAAAGGACCCAACTGCTCACATACTTTTAATAAAGAACGAGTTTCCTGAAATTTATGAAAAAACCTACATGTTTTTAGAACCGCAAGACTTCATCAACTTAAAATTAACTGGGAAATTCGCTACCACGCCTGGAACGGTCCACTTGCATTGGTTAACGGACATTAGGGACATTAATAACGTGCACTATTCAAAGAAATTGTTCAAAATGTTCAAGCTTGATCCAGAAAAATTTCCAAAAGAATTGAAAAATTCAACTGATGTATTAGGTCCGCTTAAAAAAGAAGTAGCAGACGAATTAGGTCTTAGCAAGGATGTCAAGGTAATAATGGGTGCGCCGGATGTTCTATCAGCGAATATAGGTTCTGGTGCAGTTAGAGATTATGATGGTCATATCTATATAGGCACTTCAGATTGGATTGGGTGCCATGTACCTTACAAAAAAACAGATATTGCCCATAGTATTGCAAGCATGCCCTCCGCAATTCCTGGTAGATACATATTGGCAAACGAACAAGAAATTGCTGGTGGTGCTTTATCATTTTTGAGGGATAAAATATTGTACCATAAAGATGAACTCCTTAAGGAAGAAGCCGTGCCAGATGTTTATAAAATTTTCGACAGAATCGTGGAAAAAGTACCTCCCGGCGCAAACAACCTCATTTTTACACCATGGCTAATTGGTGAAAGATCTCCTGTAGATGATCACACCATCAGAGGAGGATTATACAATTTATCAATAGAAATGTCTAGAGAACACATCATAAGAGCAATTTTCGAAGGCGTGGCTTTTAACATCAAGTGGCTATTCATTTATGTGGAAAAATTCATTCAAAAGTGGAAAATGAAAGCTAACCCAGGAATGACCAAAAAAGATGTGGTCATGCCCGAATTGAACATCATCGGTGGAGGAGCAAATAGCAATATTTGGTGCCAAATTTTTGCTGATGTACTAAATAGAACAATCAAGCAGGTAAAAGATCCAATTCAAGCTAATGCTCGGGGAGCAGCTTTCATAGCATCTGTTGGATTAGGATACATTAAATGGGAAGACATACCTAAATATATCGAGTTTTCAAACATATTCAAACCGAATCCAGAAAATAGACCAATATACGATAAATTATTCAAGGAATACTTAAACATTTACAAGACATTAAAGAAAATGTATAAAAGATTAAACGAGTAAAAAATAAATTATTTTTAGTCTACTTTTTCTTTATTTTTTTAATTAAATCTGGAGATATCCTGCGCCTAATGAATTCTTTAATCAAAATCATCCTATATCTATTAATCGTTGATAAAGTCAAGTTATTATCCAGGATCTTGATGAGATCCTTTTCTGATATCTTTTTTAAGGGCGTTAAAGTATCTCTCGTGAATTTAACATCCTCAAGAAACCTCAATATTAAATCTGAGAGTATCTTATATGATTCTTCAGGATCATTTTTTTCTAAAGCAAAATTAATGATGCTCGTTTCATACCTAATGGTCGTCCTCCAAGGAATTTGGATCACGTGCCTTCTGGGGTTCATTAAAAAAGCGTTTTTCCTTTGATTTTTGACCAAGGAGTAAAAATAGCCCGGATTGGGAAATATCTCGTCATCATACTCGATTAATTCAATCTTGTTATTACTATCCTTGAATTCTCTTGGAAATAAATTATCAAAAAATTCATTCAATTCATCTAGACTAAATTCAAGCTCCTGGCTTGTTATGATAAAAGCAGGATAATTAAAAATCTTGGAATGCAATAAACCAGCAATACAATTAAAACCCAACCTCTTTATCAAATATTGGAGCGTTAATCCTCTCTCTTCCTCTAATTCAAGTTCCTCTTCTATTCTTACAACTGTATCATCTATTTCTTCATAACCTAAAATTAACCCAGTATTATCTGTAATGACTATGAATTGATGCTCCTCACATATTGCTCCTTTTGGAACTTGAATTTTAACAAAACCAAAACTTCCCCGTTGAAACAAGGATTCAGGGACATTAATCGCCTTAGAGGCTCCACATTTCGGACAAGCGGGCTTTAATATCCTTAACTCTTCTTCCATTATTAGTACTCTATTTTTGTAATAATAAAATAATATTCCCTATTTATAAATTAATTGATACCTCATCATATTTAATGTTTTAAAAATCTCGATGTTTTAATCGAAATATTAAAAATAATTTAAATACTTTTCAATGTTGGAAATTTATCGTCATCGTGAAAACGAGAATGGTTTAGCTTTACTAATGATACATAAACAGCTTTAATGTTGGAAACAAAAAATAACAACAAAATGTCAAAAAATCACGTGCATCGTCAATAATCTAAATTAAAGTTATTTTACATTAATAAATGCTCGATATTGACTCAAACCTTTTGAAAAAAATTAATAAAATAAAGAATAAGAACCAAAACATGACGCGCATTAATCATCTACCATTCATTTAAATAAAAAAAATGCACCTTTTTTACTACTAAAAGAAAATTATTAAAATATGCTCATTTAAAAAAACTAAAACCATCAAAAACAAATCTAAGAGATTTTTATAAAAAATTCTAAAAAGGTTATTTTTAAATACTTAATAAAAAAAAATTTTGGAAAAAAAAATAAATATATTTTATTACATTAATTAAATTTCAGGTTATTGCGCTTAACCTTTTATTCCTTTTCCTTGCTTGATCTTCTCAAGATCTTTCTCTTGAAGGACGCGCCTCTGAACTTTTCCGGTCATACTAACTGGTATCTTTCGCACGAATTCTATGTATTTAGGAGACTTCCATTTTGCCATGTTTTCCAAGCACCATTGCTTGAGGTCCTCTACCGTAATATCTCTCCCTGCTTTGTATCCTTTCTTAAGCGAAACCCATGCTTTAACAGCCTCCCCAGTAGTCTCATCCGGTAATCCTGCTACAGCTACCTCGTCTACCATTGGATGTTGCCCCATCAATTCTTCTACTTCTTTTGGAAATACTGAATGACCAGAAACCTTGATCAATTGCTTCTTTCTGTCGCGAATCTCTATAAAACCGTGCTCGTCCATAAACCCAATATCCCCTGTCAAAAGCCATCGCTTCCCATTCCAATATTTTAGGTTATCTTCTTGCTCTTTTTGCTTTCCATAATAACCAAGCATTACATTCGGTCCGTAAACGCAAATTTCTCCCGTATATTCGATGCCAAAATTTCCCCTTTCTTTTGTACCATCACAAATCGGTCCCTTATCAAAATCATCCGGGTCGAAAATTGCCCAATCTACGCCTGGCAATGGCAGACCAATTTTACCTACTTTATATGGCCCCCAAAATGGAGCCACGCTAACTACTGGACTTGTTTCAGTCAAACCATATCCCACACGTATTGGACAGAATATTTCTTCGAAAGGTTCTCGCACATAATCGTGTAATGGTCCAGCACCTGAAGTAGCATATTTTAACTTCTTCCAAAAATCGTACTTTTTCTTGAATTCTTCTACTCCAATGGATTTAACGAAATCGGTTAAGCGCTTGAACAACATCTCAACTCCCGTGTACATGATACCTTGGGGCGCATCAATTTTATTTATTGTTTCACATAATACATCATCTGTTGGCGGTTTTGGAAATAACAGCATGGTCATCCCAAGCGATAAAGCTCCATTCATTACACATGTCATTCCAAATGAATGAAAGAACGGAATGCTTCCTATAGTTACCATTCCAGGCTCAAGTTTTACCCAATCTTGCATCTGATATAAATTAGAAACAAGATTTGCGTGTGAAAGCATTGCTACCTTTGGTAATCCCGTGGTACCTCCTGTCATGAGAAATACTGCTGGGTCGGTCCAAGGGTCGATTTCAACTTTAATTTCTTTTGGTTCGGTATTTTTAATTATTTCTTCCATCCAAATTACTTCATATGTATCGGTTTTATTAGGGATTTTATCCTTAGCATTAGGAATTTTTAGTTTAGCTAATGTTTCCTCATCAGCAGTCAGAAAATCAACGAAATTGCTTGGGATGAGATATTTGACGCTAGTTTTAGGGAGAATTTCTGATGGTCCGGCAATGTACAGCATGTCCATTAACACGAGTACTTTTGGATTGGTCATGGTTAAAGCGTGTAATAATTCCATCGGCCTATATGTTGGATTTATACCTTGCACGATTGCTCCGATGTATTGGCACCCCATATAAGCAACCACAAAATTAATGGAGTTAGGTAAGTCTATGGCAATGATATCTCCTTTTCTTATTCCTAATCCATCATGGAGGAAAGTACCAAATCTTTTAGCATAATCGAACAAGGTCCTTAACTTGACTCGTTCAATGTAATCTCCATAGGCAAATATGCATATATCGTGGTCCCATAATTGATTTTTATCGGCATTTTTTAGAAAGCTTTCCCACATTCCAGTAATTTCTATTCCTTCCACATCTTTAAGTTGTTTTGGGACGCCTTCTGGCCAATATCCCCCGGTAAACCATACTTTATTTTCATCGACAATAAAATCTTCTAAACTAGTCATTTTATTCACGTTATATTTACATTATTTAGATTTTAAAACATGGTGATAAAAAATTTGATCAAACTCAATATTATCATTGATATTATCTATTATATTAATTTTACTTAGAAAATCACGATCTATTATTAGAGTCGCGTAACCATAAATTGAGAAGAGTCGAAATTTCTTGATTATTTAAAAAATATCATTATTTTTTTAGAGATTTTTTAAGAGGTAAAGTTCTCTCATTTATCGGGAGAAAATTAAGAAAAATTCGCGATATATCGGAAACATTTTTAAATGATGATTTTTGTTATAAAATAAAATGGAAGAGTCAAAGATATTAGAAATAATATATGAATGGAAGAAATATCAATTATCCAGAGAGCTAAAAAATAGAAAAGTTTTGAATAAAATTATTAAAAACATGGGGAAGGAGATAATTGATATTATTGGAGTAAGGAGGTGCGGTAAGTCATCAATTTTGTCATTGTTAATGAAGGAATTAAATTTAAATGAAGAATTAATTCTTTATGTTGATTTTGAGGATCCAGTTTTAATAAACGATTTAAGTTTGGATTTATTGGACCAAATTTGGGAAGTGTATAGAATTAAGATCAATCCTGACAGGAAACCATATCTTTTTTTTGATGAAATTCAAAATATTCCACATTGGGAAAAATGGATTAGAAAAATGCGAGATTTGGAAAAGGCATTCATATTCATTACCGGTTCTTCTTCAAAATTAATGAGTAAAGAAATAGGGTCGGCTCTTACGGGGAGACATATAACTCACATGGTATTTCCTTTAAGTTTTGAGGAATATCTTGATTTTAAAGGAGTAAAATTTGACAAGACAATAAAAGAGTTCATTGAAAAAAAATTCATATTTAGAAAACATTTTGAAGAATATCTTTACGAGGGCGGTTTTCCTGAAATAGTAATAACTGGAAATAAAGAACTCTTAAAGCAATATTTTGAAGATATTTTATACCGTGACATAGTGCTGCGCCACGAGATCAGAGACGTTCATTTATTAAGGCAAATAGCAAATTATTGCATGACTAATATTGCAAATCAGATGAGTTATAATTCGATTAAAAATTATTTCAAAATATCGCATGATAAAGCACGCTCATATATTTCTCATTTAGAAGAGAGTTTTTTAATTTTTCAATTAAGATTTTTTGCTTATTCGGTTAAGGTTCAAGAGTTAAATCCTAAAAAAATTTATTGCATTGATAATGGTCTTCGAAATGCTGTTAGTTTTAAGTTTTCTAAAGACGAGGGAAAGTTAGCTGAAAATATAACATTTTTAGAATTAAAGCGAAATGATAAAGAAATTTATTATTGGCAAGGAAATAACGAGGTAGATTTTATCGTTAAAGAAAAAGATAATTCTTTGAATGCTTTTAACGTGTCTTATTCTGATAAAATTAAAGAGCGTGAAATGAAAGGATTGAAGGAATTTGCTAATAATTTTGGCAATAAGGTCGCCAACTTAACAATTTTAACCAAAAATATTGAAAGAGTTGAAAATGGGATAAATTTTATCCCCCTTTGGAAATGGCTTTTACAAGATAAGCAAGGAGATGAAATTGGATAAAGTTTTCCATCAATAATTTTGTTATCATGACCAAGCTTAATTTTTAGGTAAAAAGTGTAAAGATCAAGTATTGCTAGAATTAAAAATTCTAAAACTTGTTTCGTAATGCTATTTGATATCACATTCTTAATATAAAGACAAATCCGAGCTAAAATTAAAGTTAAACCTTTATTTACTTGAAAAAAACCAATAGAATGGAGTTAAATTTCGCATAATAAATGGAAAGAACTAGCTTTTTAATTAAATTGGATTAATTGGAATGAATTCAAACTTTAACGGTCAACTTCCCATTTCATGATGATAAGATAGAGATGCGTGATTATAGAATAAGTTGTAGAAATTCTATTTTATAATCCATCATTAATTATTTTAACATCAAATTGAAAATTACTATTAAAAAAATCTAAAATATTTTATTTTAGCCTAGAATTTAATGTTTAACAAGTAAATCTCACCATTTTATTCCCATGAAGTTCAAGGATAGATTAAAAATAGCATTGCAGGGAGAGCTCACCGAAGCTGAGCTTAATCTTTTACCAAGGGGTTTTCAGAGTGTTGGAGATGTCATTATTATCAAGCTTCACCGTAAATTATTCTCTAGGAAAAATTTGATTGGGCAAAAATGTTTAGAAATCTATCCCTCAGCAAGATCCGTGTACTTAAATACTGGAAAAATCATTGGAACTTACAGGACTCCGGAAGGAATTCAATTTTTAGCAGGAATTGACGATCCAGTTGTAGAGCACAGGGAACATGGAGTGATCTACAAATTTGACATTACAAAATTGATGTTTAGCAAGGGGAACGTTAATGAGAGGAAGCGTATTGCATTATTAGTCCAATCGGGTGAGATTGTTGTTGATATGTTTGCAGGCATTGGCTATTTCTCTTTACCAATCGCCAAGCTTTCTAAACCAAAAAAAGTTTATAGTATTGAAATGAACCCTACTGCTTACAAATTTCTCCTCGAAAACATTAAAATTAACAAGTTGGAAGGTATAATAGAACCAATTTTGGGTGATAGCAAGAATATCACTGTACAGTTAAGCAGGAATGGAATTAAGGCAGATAGGGTCATCATGGGGGTCTTTCCTGCTCCCAAAGATTTCATACCTTCTGCATTATTATTAGCGAAGGAAGATGGGACGATTTACCATTATGAGGGCGTAGTTTCTAAAAATGGATGGCACGTGTTATTCGAAGAATTCGCAAAAATTGCCAAAGAGCATTCTTTTGAATGTGAATTAAAAGACAAGAATTTTGTCAAAAGTTATGGACCTGATTTGTATCATGTTGTTGTAGATATTTTAGTTTATAAGAAATAAAAAAAAGAAAAAGGATTTATCTCCAATGGAATTATTCTTTTAATCTTTTCGTTGCTCTTTTAAGTTTAACGATCTTTCTTTTAAAATATTGTGAATGTATTCAAAGTCTTTTGGAGTTGTATAAAATAGTGGTACCCATAGAAAGATAGAAAGTATTCCAAAAATTAGTGTTGACCAGAATATTGTGGCAGAGAAGCTTTGAGTTGCGTGAACGATGAATCCGCCCATTATTGCGCCCATCGACCTTCCAATTGAATCGACGAACGATCCAATTGCCACTATGCTTCCTCGATTTTCAGGAAGGTTTAGGTCTATTAATGAGGAATACCAATTAGGTCCAATTCCCATCGTAAAAGCAAGTCCTATACCTAAAAATGAACAATATACAATCCAGAGGATCCAAAAACCTACATCATTAACTTTAACAGCATTGAAAAAGAAAGTATCATTAGTGGCATTGGGAGACATACTGAACGCTATTAACAAGAAAGGAAGGGTCAGAATCGAACAAATAACGGCAACCTTTACCCTACCCGATACATCACCCTTCTGAACCTTCTTGTCTCCCCAATGTGCAAGGATGAATTGGCCTAAAAATAAGCCAAAAATTCCAGCAAAAAGTAGCAAGACCAACACTCTTGCATCAATGACATTGATACCGATTTCCAATTCAATGTATGGAAAAATGTATGCAAGAAGCAAGCCAGAAGCCACTACATCAAAAAAGTTAATTGTTAGGAAGATGTTAGATTTTCTTTTAAACAAATTTTTAAAATCAGAAAGCCGAATTTTATACGTATATTTGACCATTTCATCGCTTAATGACTCTTTTAAATAGAGATCTTTTGACCCTCTTTTTGGTTCTACCGTCAAGAAGATGTTTATTGTAGTTATTATTAAAGCTGTTATTCCTAGTAATAAATAAGGCAATTTCCAAGTATATAGTTGGTTAGGAAAGTTAGTGCGGATGTAATTTATTTTTTCATTTATGGATAATCCGCTGATCGATTCAAAATCTATCGTATTAAAGGAAAGGGCAAAAATGCTCGCAAATACGCTTGCTACAGCGGATATTAAACCCCAAATGGCGAAAGATTTAGACCTTGATTTTTGAGAAACCATATCTGCTATGTAAGATATTGTGACTGGTGTGGTAAACCCTGTTGCTATTGCTGCTAACATTCTTTCCAAAAATAATTGCCAATATTGAGTTATGAACAAATAAAATATAACTGTAGCGGACCATATGAAGCCAGAGACGATTAATAGCAATTTTCTTTCATACTTATCCGTTAGATATCCTGAAATTATTATGAAGATGCCGTTTATAATAGTGTATGCTCCGATAAGAAGTCCTATCGAGTCGAAATATATCTTTAAATCAGCAGCCACTAAGACTTGGTTTGGCAAAAAGATGGGATTATCCATGATGATTATCAAGATAAGCATTAAGAAACAAATTAAAGATAAAATTTCCCTTTTTTTCATTGGCGAAACGCTCCTATATTTAAATTACATATTTATATAAATTAAATAATTAAAAACCTAATCTAATGATTTTTATATTTTCATGCTAATATTTAAAATAATATTTTCTTCCAATAAATAACAAAGATTCGTGCTTGAAAATGTCTGAACCTAAAAAAGAAGAAAAGCTTGAAAGGAAAGAACCGTTACATGTTAGATATGATTGGCTGGATCAATTTAGAGGATTAGTTATAATCTTCTTGGTTATTTCTGTCATTACTTGGCCTTTAACGGGAAACATTGTTACTGGCAATCCTCCTTGGATTGGGCCCCCACTTTTAAACCACGGTTTCCAATATTACAAGGGCTATCCTGCCATGATAACTATTATTGATATTGGACAACAAATTTTCATGTTTGTTTTGGGATATGTTGGATACATCGCGTTTACAAGCCGGCGAGAAAAAAAAGGCACGTGGGCTGCTTGGAAGCATGGTTTAATAAGGGTTGGTATCTTGTATGCATTAGCTCTACTAGATGATGGGATTATTGGGGGGCTAATTTTTAAAGGAAATTTTCCTTTAGATGAGGTTCTTTATAAAGGAACCTTAGCCAATTTAGCAATTGGTTCGTTTGCTGCATATTTGGGAACATATTTAATACCAAAAAGCGCAGATAAACGAATTTATTTGGCGATAGGAATCATGATTACCCATGCCATTCTTTATTTTTTACCTGGATTTGACCATTATGGACCTGTTGATGGACCATTAATTTTTCCTTGGAATGCTTTTAACCATGCTGGAATTGCCATAGCAGGAACCTGTTTTTCACAATGGTATAAAAAGGATCCAAATAATCCAGATATTGGATTCAAGAAGAGAATCTTGCCCGCTGCTACTTTATCAATAATTCTCTTTTATTGTTTTGATTGGATTCAGCCAGCGGAACATCATGACGCTACAACTTCATTAGCTTTATTGTCTATAGGAGTTTCAGGATTTCTCATTTCAATATTCTATAGTTTCGAAAAACTCAATTTTAAACTGCCAATATTGAGTGAAATGGGTAGGAATCTATTGTTATTATTTATCATAGCATTTGTATTTGATTTATACATTGGATTTTTAGCAGATCATTATAGAACATTTTTAGTCGAATACCCAGTCGTTACAATGCTAATATGTGGCATTTTACCAATAGTTATAGAAGCTGGCATAGCACTATTATTGGCAAAAAAGAATATTATTGTAAAAATCTAATCTTTATTTTTTTTATAGAGTGTTAAATTTTCAAATTTTTTCAAAAAAATAGTTGAAGATATATATTTGAAGAATTTCATTATATTTTTGAGCATTAACAAATAGTAGATATGGATCATGACAAGCAATATAACGATTGGTTTAGATCAGAGCCATAACAACATGTTAACATTAGAAGCATCTAGTTATTCTGAATTCACGCATTTCTTATTCGCCTCTGGTTATAAAATTGTTAGAATTGAGAATGGTTTTCTTGATAAAGAAAAGTTAAATGATTATAGCCTTATTATCATCTCCACTCCTACTAATGCAAAATTAAAAGAAGAGGAAATTAATAATTTAGAGGAATATGTCAAGAATGGGGGCAGCTTGTTGATCGTGAGTTCCAGAGGCGGAGATATCGTAAATCGTACTAATTTAAACGAGCTCACGAGGAAATTTAGTTTTGAATTCTCTGCAGATGAGATTTTTGATTCTGTAAATTATATTAATTTACAAAAACGGCCCATAATTGATAACTTCAAACCCCACTCTATCACAGAACAAATTACAAAAATAGTATTTTCTAATGCTTGCTCTATAAACGTATTAGAATTGGCTGATATTGACGAGAACATTAAATTAGATGTTTTAGCCAGAGGAGGCCTATATTGTTGGAGAAAAGTTTATGAAAAAGGAGACTGGATAGAAGAAGATTCTCCAAAAATACCGTTAATGGTTGCTGTAAAATATCATGAGGGAAAAGTAGTTGGTTTTGGAAGCCTTTCCATTTTTTCATCATTAGGAACAGAGTACGGATTTTCTGTTTTTGATAATAATATAATCATTGCAAGTATCTTGAGTTGGCTCATATTAGATGTTCATTCTGAAAGAAAGGTCATAACTATTGAATTGCAAAGAGATCTTTTTCATTGGATCGATTCCATAGTAAAAAAAGATAATTGGGATAATTTTTCAGACCTAATTAACGTGAGTTTGAAATATTTCAAGGATCATTATAAAGAAATAATTCATCAGTTTAAAGAAAAAAAGAAGGAGTTACAAAAACGCTTGGAAAAAAGATCTACTAAAGAAGTGGAGGAAAAAGAAGAAAACGTGATTGAAAAGGTTCCAATAGGCAATAGTATAAATCTTGATGAAATTTTAAAGGCCATTGAAAATGTAATGGAAGGAAAAGAGGGTAGTCCTGAAAGTGATAATGTTCAAGAAGAAGATTTAGAACGAGCCAAAGAAATTAAGGAAATGCTAGAAAAATTGCCTCAAGATTTAAATTCTCTTACTGTAAAGCAATTAAAAGCATTTTGTAAAAAACATGACATTGCACTACCAAGAAATGCCAAGAAAAGTGAAATTATCGACACTTTAAAATATGTTTTAGGAATCAAATGAAGAATTTGAAAAAGTAAAAAAGGAAATGTGCACTATCTTCTTCAATAATCTACTTTTTAATTAACATGGATAAATTTTTATTTGTTTTAGGTTCAAATTTTCAATTATCTATAGCGGAATTAGATCATGTTCTTCGTCATTCTCGGTTCAAGGGCAGAATTGTTGATTATTCTGCCACTATTGGAGTTGTAGAATTTGAGAAATTGCACGAAAATGAATTTTATGTTGATGATTTAATGGAATTACAATTCATGATGGGCGGATGTCAGAAAATTGCAAAGGTCTACGATTTCATCCCAATTAACATGGTAAAAGACGCTTTCCCGCTCGTAATGGATAAATATAAGATTGTAGAAAAAAATAGAACAAAAATCCAAAAAATTTTAGAAAATTGCATTGAAGAGATCTTTCCAACCATAAAGAATCGCAATATTTTTTATGCAGTTTCAATTTATCCAGAATTTTATGATGATGAGTATTATTCAAGAATATTGGTAAAACATTTCTTACCATTTCTTAATAAAAAAATAATGGAAATTCTCAAGGAAAAAGGAGCAAGTAAGGCTTTATATTATAAATATCCTGAAGAATATATAGAAAAAGGAACATTAAACCCCATTTTTCCACACATCTTAATAAAATACAGGTTATTCGAAGAAGATAGGGCGGAAATCATATTTGGATTTACTGAAGAAGGAATTTATATTGCTAGAACCTTCACTTGTGATAATCCTAATTTCAAGAAAAAAATAGATGAGGAACGTCCACATAAGGATTTTAAAAGTAGCATATCACCTAAACTAGCAATAATCATGCTAAATTTTTTAAATCTATTCCACGAAAGAGAAACTAAAAAAATATTGGATCCCTTCATGGGAAATGGAACAATTCCAATGTTCTCAATTCTTGAAGATTTTCAAGTTTATGGAACAGATAAAAATTTAGAAAAAGTAAACAATACAAAGAGAAACATCCAATGGTTAATGACCGAGTTAGAAGAAGAACTTCCAATCAATTTAGACGAAAAGTTTCTACAGCTAGATGTAAAGGATCTCTCTAAACATTTTCCTTCTAACTTTTTTGATGGAATTTGCACTGAACCAGAACTAGGGCCTTTTTTTACTACTGAACCATTTAGAGAAGAAATAAAAGAGCTAATAGAGAATGATTTAAATCAAAAATATGAATACCTTTTTAAAGAAGCCCAAAAAATTTTAAAGAATAATCATAGATTGGTAATAACTTCTCCCATATTTGCTACAATTGAAGGCAAACATCTACAAATTAATGTTGAAAACATCGCAAGAAAGTACAATTTTACTTTAATTCCAATGATTGACACGAATCGAATAGTCAATAAATCTGACAAGAGATTGCAGTTTCAAGGAGCAAAATTTAGGACAATCATCGATGCGAAGAAGGAACAGATTATCATGAGAAAGATACATGTTTTTGAAAAACGAGGTTAAAATTTAGAATGAAAAAAAGTCATGAAGAAGTTTTAGATTTGATAGAACAAGCCTTAAAGGGGCAAGCACATTTAGAAGAATTAGTGGACACCAATAAAGACCCTTTTCTTGTTTTGATATCGACCATATTGTCAGCAAGGACTAGAGATGAAAACACCAGAGCAGCTACAATATCATTATTCTCAAAATATAAAACACCAAGAGAAATTGCAAGAGCAAATGTAGAAGAATTAGAAAAATTGATTCATAGGACTGGTTTTTATAAAGTAAAAGCTGCTCGAATTAAAGAAGTATCAGAAATAATCGTTAATAAATATGATGGAGTTGTTCCTCGCAAATTTGAAGAATTAGTTTCATTACCTGGAGTTGGTCCTAAAACCGCTAATTGCGTGTTAGTTTATGCTTTTAATGAACCTGCAATTCCAGTTGACACGCACGTGCATCGCATTTCAAATAGATTAGAATGGGTTAATACGAATACTCCAGAAAAGACTGAGAAAGAATTAAGAGCCATAATACCCAAAAAGCTTTGGCTTAGGATTAATAGGCTTTTTGTTAGATTTGGACAAGAAATTTGCTTACCAAATCGACCTAAATGCCATGAGTGTCCGTTAGATGATTTTTGTCCAAAAAATTTTTCAATGGAAATAAAAAGAAAAGCTAAAAAGAAAACTAAGAAATAAGATTTTAATATACATCGATTTCTTTTAATATTCTTTTTCTTTTTTTCTCAAAAAAATAGCCATAAATAATTCCAAAGATTAATCCAAAAATGTGAGCAAAAACATTAATTCCTGGAGAAAAAGAAGGGATTAAGAACAATAACAGGTAAATCATCCCAAAAACCATTAAAATTTTCTCTCTATCTCCAACTAGACGCATGAAAGAAGCTCCAATTAATCCAAAGATTGCTCCAGATGCACCTAAACTCCAAGTATATGGTGGAAGCAAGATTAATGAAAATACATTTCCGAACAATCCTGAACAAATGTAAAGAATGAAATAGTTTAATTTCTTATAATTTGATTCTATAAAAGTTCCAAAAATTAGTAAACCAAACATGTTTGAAAATAGATGAATTACATCATGATGAACAAACATTGCAGTCATGAGACGCCAATATTCATTATTTTCGACTATTTTGTAATTTATTTGTACTAAAAGCTGAAAATAATTAAAGTTAAAATTCTGATTGAAAGAAAAAAAGCATATTACGTTGAACAAGACTAATGTTAAAGTTAGCCTGGCCCTTCTAAATTCCCTTTCGCTAAGAACAAACATGATGGTTGCACGAGTTTAATCTATTTATAAAAATATAAATGTAATTATTTATCAAAGAAAATTATATTAATTTAGAATATCATTAATTTATTGATAATAGTGGAAAACAAAAATTTATTTGCATTAAAAGTTCAATTATTATTTTCATTAGTTAATAGAGGGTTTCTAAATGATATAAGGTTATTTAAGGGGTTTTTAAAATTAGAACTCCAACAGTTCGTACCACGCCATTTGCGTAAGTATGTCAGGCTATATGATGATGCACCTTCTTTATTTTATTATGATAAACAAAATCCAGAAAATTTAAGAACGATTTCTGCTCCGCACATGATTACAATAATGCTACAAAATTTATTGTTGGAAGAAGATGATGATTTATTAATTTTAGGGGCAAAAAGTGGATACATTGCTGCGTTAGCACATGAAATGGCTCCGAAAGGAAAGATCTACATTTTAGAAGCAAATTCTAGCATAGCAAAATTTACTGCCAAGAACATAAGGAAATTAAATTTAGAGGATTGCATAAAAGTAATCGTTAAAAATCCTTTAGAAGGCATGCCTGAATTAAAACCGTGGCAAAAAATTTTGGTAACAGGTGCTATAAGAGAAAGAAGGATCTATCCATTATTAAGCCAATTAGATCCTAATAATGGTGTTTTATTCGCACCAATAGGAGGCGAAATGACCCAGATTTACACTAGAATAGCAAGAGATGGGGATAATTTTACGGCTCACCAGCAATTACAAGTGAGATTCACGCCATTAATAACACAATTGGAAATAGACGAATTAAAGTTGATTACAGACATCTCCATATTAGAATCTGAAGAAGATGAAGCTGAAGTTGAGCGTTTATCGAGAGAAATGAAAATAAAATACATTAATAATATTGAAGACCAAGTTAATTTCAGGCACGTGGAAGTTAAAGAAGAAACAAAAATCACTCCAGAAAGAATTTTAAAGACTTTATTAGAATGCATTAATGATTTTATAGATAAATTGCGCGAAGCAAAGAAGTCTAGCCAGTGGTCTGATGGAATTGAAATATTTCTAATATTAACGGGCCTAATCAGATATTCTAAGAAGATTTTTAAAATCAATATAGACAAGATCGAAAACACGATCAACCAACTTAAAGATATTACTAACCGTTGTATTGAAATTGAGAGAAAAATTAATGGAGACCCTAATTTAGAACAAGAAAAAAAAAATCTTATTGAAAAACAACAAAAGACTTTAAATGATCTTCAAGGGATTGTAAGCAAGGAATTAGGAGTAATAGTGAAAAAAATCAAGTAATACATCTCATGAATAAAAATAAAAGCCTTAAATTCCTTGAAAAAAGATTGATGACATTATTATTCTAGCTTTTAAAGGAATTAGTGATGGAGCTAATGAGATTCTAAATATTTGAGCACCTCTTTCATAAAATCTGGTAAATCATCAGGTTTTCGTGAAGTTATCAAATTTTCATCAATTACTACTGGAGCATCCTCAAATTTGACTCCAGCATTAATCATATCGTCCTTAATGGCAAAATAACTTGTAGCTTTTCTTCCTTTCAAGATTTTTGCGGATATTAAGACCCAACCAGCATGACATATTGCACCAATTAATTTTTTTTTCTCATTTATTCTCACTACAAAATCTAAAACTTCCTTGAAACGCCTTAAATAATCTGGATTTTTAGTTCCACCTGGAATTATGGTGCCAAGATACTCTTCTGAATCCGCTTCCTTTATTGTCTTATCTGGTTTTAATGGATATCCATGCTTTCCTTTTATCTCATCTAAACTTAAGCTCAACAATTCAACTTTATAACCTGCTTCCATCAATCGATATTTCGGATATAACAATTCTGCATCCTCAAAGCCATTAGTAGCTAAAATAGCAATTTTTTTATTCATTTTATTTACCTCCAATTTTTATTGCGTTATTTAATTAATAAACAATTTTATTAAATGTTAACCTTTTAAAATCAAAATTATCACGCATTGGATGTATTATTTAGAACGAATTAAATAATTCAGCATTCAATTTTGAATTACTTACCAATATATCTCATGAATTTATATTCTAAAAAACGATTAACCTTCCATGCTAAATTAATTAGTTCGTTATATATAATTTGAAAGATAAGTGATAGACAATTAAACTTATAAAAAAACATTTAAGTTATCTTCATTTCATTCCTCATTTTTAATCCAGAAATCAATTGAAAGAGGTCTTGATCTTTTTTTCTTTCCTCTCAAATGGGTTGATAATAATTTTAAAACACTTTTTACATCTTTTTCATGAATACTTGATTCTAAATTATATTTTTCTTCTTGGCTAATACTTAAAATAGGTAATGTCTGGATTAAAGCCCTTGCTTGAGTCAATCCCAAGTATTTTCTCGTATATTCTGCGTCAGAATACTTATATGTCGTTAAAAATTCGCTATCTAACTTTTTCCTGAAATATTCTAACATGAAATTGAAATATTTTTTCAATAATAATTGATCGCTCTTTGAGATTGATGGATCAAAAAACACGTGTATTGGAGATGTTCTATACGTATTTTTTGACACGTAAATGGCGTCCACGCCAAAGTCCTGCTTGATCTCGCTTAATCCAACCCTTTTATCAATAGAACCCGAATCTACTGTCCTCAAATATAATATATTTGATTTAATCAAGTTTGCTAAAGATTCGTTAACAAATAGCTTTCTTGTTGAATATTTATTAGAATTATACTCACTAGAATCAATTGCATTTATTTCCACAGTACCTTTATTTTTAACGACGTCCTTTTTCAACAAGTAATACCTAACATTTATATGACTAATTGAACGATAAGATTGTAAAAACTCGAAAAATTCCATGCCAGCACGATACTTGAATTCTTTTTTTAGCACGTATTGGCGATTTTGGGATGCTTTTCCTTTTTTAATCTTAATTCCATTAAAAATAATATCGGTATCTCCAATGAACTTCTTTTTAGTAAAGAAAGCAATACAAATATTTGTTCCAGTATGTTTAAAAACTTTTGATTCGAATATGTAAATCAAATCAATGTTGTAATATTTCAAAAAGTCTAACCTAATCTTATTAGAAACTGAAGCCCCAAAAATAAAATTAGTAGGAATTATGTAAATCAAGTTCTCAATATTGTTTCTCAAGTCATTCATCATCGCAATTTGGTATAAGTCTTGATATCCTTTATTTTCTCTTTCAAAATAATGCAAAAGAGCTCTTGTCTCATGATGTTTTCTAATATAACCCAAGTATAAATAAGGAGGATTTGTCACGTGATACAAAGGAAGATCTTTATTTTTCAAAAATTCCGGGAAACTTGCTAAATTGTCCCGCTTGATAATGTTTCTTCTAGCAAGCTTTTCTGGTATTCCTTTTTCCATTGCTTTTAAAACACATTTTTCTACCATTTCAGCTTGAATGTCTGATAAAAAAACATGTTCTTGAAAATATTCACATCTTTTATTCTCATCAATAAAATCTAAAATTGGGAGGATTAAATTACCTTCTCCAGCATACAGATCTATCCAAATGAAATCATGCAAGTAATCTTTAATTTTAGGAAAAATGAACCTCAAAAATAATTCTTGCGAAGTTAAATGGATCCCAAGCGTTCTGCGGAGACTTTTTTCTTTTGATTTATCACTTGCATTCATCATGTTTCCTTTTTTAAAAGAGCCCTTAAAAAGTATAGTTCATTTTATTGGTTTTTAATAAATATTAATGCTTTTTAATTTCATTTACTTTTTCATTAATAAAAATTTCTTTCATAGACCATTTGATGAATATTTCCCGTATTTTAAAGCAAGTCTCATAAATATTCTAATATTCTTAAATGGAATTTTTTCATGAATCACTGTACTTGGTCCGATCATGAAATGCCTGCTTTTCTTAAAAGCGTTCATTAACATTTTCACGTGCTGCTTAATTTCTGAATAATTTCCGTAAGGGAGTACCTGAGAAACATCTCCAAATCCAATCACCACGAAATCGGGAAAATTTTTACTCACGTAAAATGGATCGCAACCTCCTTCCCATCCTTGGAGTCCCACGAATCCAGCTTCTCTAAATAAGGAAATTAAATCAGTAACATCTCCATCTGTATGTATTATGGGAATTAAACCCGCATCTCTTAACATTGCATTCAATTTTTTATAGAATGGAAAGAAATCCTCTCTCCATCTCTCAGGAGATATCATGGACCGTCCCTTATATGCCACGTCATCCAAGATGGCAACTACATTTCCTCGTTTTAAATTAGAATTAATTATTAAATTCAAGTCCATTTTAGTGAGTTCATAAAAATAATTAACGGTCTCGGCATATAATTTTGTATTAGCATGAAAATTCTTGCTAAAATTAGTGAATCCCATTGCTCTCCAAGTTCTATCAAAAATGCCATCGACCGTTAATACCGTGTAAATGTATTTCCAGATGGATGTTTCGCAAGCTTTTAAGAATTTATTAAGCATTTTAGAATCTATAATTTTTATCCAATTGTTCTTAAGTTTTTGAAGAGTATCTAAAGAATCAACATGACCTCCCTCATAATATTCGCTCTTTTTGAATACTTTCTGACCGTCTATTCCAATTTTCACTAATCTTCCTTCCTTATCCTTAATCTTAATTGGTTTAAATTTAACTGCTGGAAAAGAAGGGAAAAAAATGGCGTCAAAGCCTAGCAACAGGGGGGCTTTAAAATAATAATTGAGAGTAATGTCATTTTTATCAAGTATTTGAAATTTTTCTTCATTTATTTTAATAAACTCATCTCTTACATATTGAACGAAAGTAGGAATTCTATCCAATTTTTTTCGCTCATTTTCAGAAAAAACTGCCAAGAATCGTTCTGTAGAATTCATTACTTCGACTTTCTGAGATTTTTATTAGAAGATTTTAACTTTTCATTTGAATTTATTTTCCATGATAATAATCTCTCTGTATTAAATAATTAATAAGAAGCTTCCTAAAAATTTTTAATTTTTAAATAATTTTCTCAATAAAGAAGATTATATTTTGATACATTGTTTCTAAAAATGCCAGAACTCATCCCATTTAGATGTTATTACTATAAGAATGGACAAGATCCTAAAATCTTGCGAAATTTGGTATCTCCTCCTTATGATGTCATATCTAAAGAACATCGTAATTATTGCCTAAATAGAAACCGCTATAATATTTGTCACGTGATCTTGCCAGATAATTATGATGATGCTGGAATAAAGCTAAAAGAGATGATAAATAAGGAAATCCTCACTTTAAATGACAGAAAATGCATATACATTTATGGGATCGAGTATATCAACCCAGAAAATGAGAAAAGAATGGTACGGTATGGTTTCGTGGGCTTGCTAAAATTGGCTGAAATTTTTCCAGCTTCAGATGGTATTTTACCCCATGAAATGACTTTTAAAAAGTTCACCGAAGATAGATTGCAAATAATTAGAAGGACCGATGCTAATTTTTCTCCAATTTTCACAATTTATAATGGAAAGGGTTTAGTAAACAAAATATATGAAAAATACATACATGAGAAACCTTTCCTTGAGACCATTGATAGAGACGGGTTCATACATAAAATCTGGAAAGTTAATAATCCGGATGATATTAAAGTATTTCAAGAAATTGTTAAAAGAAACTCCATTATTATTGCTGATGGTCATCATAGGTACATAACATCTTTAAGAAGGAGCAAGGAAGGAGGCTGCAAGTATATCATGGCATTATTCATCGATTTCAATGATCCTGGACTAATTATCTATACGAGTCATAGGTTAGTTAAAAACTTAAAAATTAGAAAAATAAAAGGGTTAAAGAATGCTGTAAATAAATTCTTTGATATTAAGGAAAAGTTTTTTGACTTAAAAGAGCTTCAAGAAGAATTGAAAAAATCTGATCGCAAAACTACATTCGGCTGCTTCTTCCAAGATTCATTTTTATTATTTAAATTAAAGAAAAACATAAAACCAGAAGACCACATTCCTGGCAATCATTCGATTCAATGGAAACGATTAGGGCTCTCAGTATTGCACTATATTTTGTTCAAAAAATGCTTAAATGTTGATGAAGATGACATAAGTTTCATCAAGGATGTATCTGAAGGAATTAATCGCGTGAAAAAAAATCAAGGTAATGCTGCATTATTTATTGTTAACCCGACAACTCTAGAAGACATACACGAGATAACAAGATTGGGTGAGATAATGCCTCAGAAATCAACTTATTTTTACCCAAAACCTCTTTCTGGTCTAATAATTCACATTCATTCTAATGAAGTAGAATGAATGTTAAAATATATAAAAATAAAAAAGAGAAAAATAAAATTAATTAAAACTAACTATATTTTTGCTTAAATTCTTCCAATTTGCCAACTATTTCATCTCTCATGCTCCCAATTATTATTTTATCGGGAGATCTTGTCCTAATTTCTTTAGCAAATTGCATGAATTGATGAAGGACCGGACCAGGAGGAAATTTGTCACGGATGCTCTCAATATGATCAGCTAATTGATTGCCGGTTATTGCTTGGTCTATTTTTTTAAAGATTTCGCTGAATAAATCATGAATCAATGCTTTCTTTTCTAAGCTGAGACCAGAGACCGTGGAAGGGATCGTGCTTTCTTCTTCTGGTTTAGAAGAAACTGCTGATTGTTCAAGTCCTTCTCTACCCAACACGACGACATCAGGTTCATATCTAGGATATTCTCCGGCGCCCGTGCAACTGTATTTAAGGATTACTGCATCATTCCCTTTTAATTCATCAATTTTAACATGTATTTCTGACAATCCTTCAGATTCTGCTAATTCATAATTATCGAAATTTATTTCAGTTAAAGTAAAACCTTGGGGTATTTTATCTTTTATTATTATGTTTTCTAATTCTACATCTCCTTTATTTTGAACCCTAACAGATATGGAAAATTCACCTTCAGTTGCTCCAGGTTTGATGCTTTTAAGTGTTTTTAACTTTCTCTTAACGTATCTAACCTTGATTTCTGGTTCTACTTCTGGCATTTTTTCATAATAGCTTCCTTCTACGGGTGAATTTACGTCAATTTTTACGGGCGTCATGTATTTCATTTCAGATGGAGGACGTGGGTTTTTTGCTTTAAGTGGGTATTTCACTCGCAGTTCTTTTCTTGGCATCAAGTCATTTTTCAAGTTAAATAATTTAATTTCAATTAAATGGGATTTATCCGGGTCTTTATCATCAGGTTCAATAGTAATTTTTTCTATGAATTCAGTCCTTTCGGAAAGATCCATCTCATTCATGAATATTTTAATTTCATCTACTTGAGGGGGGATGAAATCTTGAGGGATAGTATCAGTAATGATGAGCTTATCAATTGGAGAAGAGCCCTTGTTCACGACGATGTTTTCAATCGTCATGTCAGTGTTTGCATAAGCATCTACTTCTGGAGGATCAATAATTTTCTCAATTGAAGCTTGCAATACTTGATAAACGGTAGATTCTTTCTTTATTTCACCCGGAACACGGGTGATCACGACAAATAATGGTGTAAAAGAGATTTCAGAGCTTAATTCAGGTACATCTTTTGCTTCTACTTGAAATTCAAAATCCCAGCTTTCATCAGGGTTTAATACTTTATTTGGGTTTTGAGATACGACCGTTTCAGAACCTGTAGGAATCCTTTGGTCCACTTTCACGGATTCTAATCTTACTTGAAACTCAGATTCGTTAATGAATTCTACGGTACAATCCCACATTCCTGGTTGAGAACCCTCATCTCTATCGATACCACTCATTGAATCCGTCAATCCTCGCACTTCTGGTTCTAACATGGTTAATTTATAGTTATTGATTAAATAAGTAACAAGAAGTTCTCCCAAAGCTTTTTCACTACTATCTTGCATCGTGACTTTGCAATAAACCTCTAACACGGCTCTTTGGCCGGGTTCTAAGGATGTAATGGTCCAACTTAGCAATCTCTTTCCTTCTTCCACCAAGGATGCTGTTCCTACATTTGGAACTTTTATTTCAATTTCCTGAATGAAATCGGGCAATTCTCGTGAAACTTTTATATCTGAAACGGTTAAATCTAGCGGATTCTCTACTTCTAAGATTAACTTGCATGGATTTTCCTTCTCAAATATGAAAGCATTATTAACCTTATCAGGAATTTCATAATTAGTATCAAAGATTTCTGTTGCTTTTATTGAGGGTGCTTTTAAATTTTGGATTGAATATTCTAAAGTGAATTCTTGACCGGGATTTAATATCCCCACGTTTAACTCTCGAGATTTAATTGAAGTATTTATAATTTCCTTCAGATCGCAAGTTAAGTTCCATAATCGGCTGTTAGTGGTTGGATTTTTGATTATAAGAGTTCCGAATCCTTCAATTTGCTTTAGTTCTAAACTTCCATCTAATAAGATTTTTTCGCGTTCAGTGATATCTACTACAATTAAATTAGACATTTTCCTTACCAATTGATTAATCTTTTTGATTTAAATAAAGATTTTGAGTTAAATTTCTAAATAATAATAAAGTTCAAAAATATAAATTTTCTGAAAAATGATGTTTTTTATAGATAATAAATATTAAATTCTTAACTTGAACAATATTAATAACCAAGGTTTTTGGAAAGTAATTAAGGAATTTAACTCATTAATGAGTAAATCCATTAAAGGACCAGATTGTACTAAACTCGAATCGTGTTCGGGTGATTGTTGTTCAATTATAATCGATGTTCCTAAAATTCTCGCAGAAGAATACGTGCATAGGGGATTTGCTAAAAAGAGCGATTTCATTCGCAGTAATGAATTTTCCTTTCACATGAGGCTTAATGAAAAGAATAATAAATGTTTTCTTTTTGATGAAAAAATTAATGGATGCTCCGTTCATTTTTCTGGCATAAAACCTCCAAGATGTTGGGTATATCCCACTGGTTTTGAAAATCCAAAAAATGAACCTATTTCTTGCAAACGAACTGGTGGGTGGCAGATCATTGATCCTAAAGGAGCAAGAAAAGCAGAGAAACTGCTCGAGAAATACATCTTTCTCTGTCGTTTAGAGGCAAGAAGAGAAAAGAAATTGATTGAAGTGAGAGCCGGTTTAACCACTGATCCTAAAGCTTTGAGAAATCGCGAGAAATTAATAGAAGAAATAAAATCATTATCTCCCAAAAAGATTGCTGGTTTTAAAGATGGATGGGATTCTTTTTCGGTATTGCCATCTGAAGGGATCTCTTTATCGGTTAAGAGATTTTGTGAGCATTTCAATAATGAATGCACTTATTTGAAAGACAATTTCCTAAATTGTCCCAATACTTGCGATTTAATATCAAACTCCTTAACTGCGTTTCTTGAAAAAATTTTGGTAAAATATGTAAAAGAAAAAGGTTTAGAACCTGATGGAGAGTATCCATTATATAAATTATTTGCTTTCGAAAAAGAAATGGGGCTTCTTGGTTAGTTTCATTAAGACTTTTTTAAAACGTTAATTTGATAAAAGTGTACATTAAATGTATATATCCACATAATACAAGCGTTTATGATATTCTTGTATGTTTATATCATATAACATTTTAAATAGAACATCTGTAATATATTTAAATAAGGATATCAGGTGAATTTTTAATATGGATTACGCCAAAGCTCCATTAATTGATCTTGCCGAGAAAGTATTTTCTGCAAAATATCAATTTATTAAAGGTCCAAAAAAGGTAAAAGGTAGCTCAGGGAAGGTTTGGACTTTCAATGCCATTGTAGAAGACAAGAAATATGGAAGATTCGGAATATTTATAAGAGACTGGAAGAGGGAAATTTCGATCACGCAGTTAAGGCAATTGCACCGAGCTTGCTTGGATGTTCCTGATATTGATGGTGGAATAATGATTTGTAATATTGCCACCGACTTTTCTCGGGATTATAGTTCTCAATTTGGCATTCAAGTTCTTTCCCGAGGATATCTCGTTTCAAAATTAAGAAATAGAGAATTTGAGTTTTAATATTTCTGATAAAAGCATTAAGTATTATTTTTCTCATTCTAAATTATTTTTTATTCCCCATTTTTTCCCATTCTCTAAAAAGCATTTATTTCTAATAAAAGATTTTAAAAACTATCGTAAAAAATAAATCATGTAATTACTGATTAAATCATATTTAATAATATCAAAAATCATCCTATAGATTTACACGATATATTAAAATTACAAATAAAATTGATAAATTCATGAAAATTGGAATACCAAAAGAAATTAAAACGGGAGAAGGAAGAGTTAGTTTATCTCCTTATAATGTAGAGGAATTAGTTCACATGGGTCATCAAATTATTGTTGAAAAAAATGCTGGAAAGATTGCTGGTTTCTCAGATGAACAATATAAAAACGCAGGTGCTAAAATTATAGATTCAAAGAAAGAAGTTTACGAAAGATGTGATGTTCTTGTAAAAGTAAAAGAACCCGTAAAAGAAGAGTTAAATTACTTTAATCCAGGTCCAACATTATTTTCATTCTTACACCTTTCTGCTGCAAAGGAATTGACGGATATTCTCATCAAAGGGAAAGCAACAACAATAGCATTTGAATCCGTGCGTTTAGATGATGGAAAGCTGCCGATCCTAATTCCAATGTCCGAAATCGCAGGGAGAATGGCTGTTATTAAAGGAGCTAATTTTCTAACTACTCATGATGGTGGAAGTGGTCTATTACTTGGTGGAAGCACGGGAGTTCATCCCGGCAAGGTTGTTGTTTTAGGAGGAGGAACTGCTGGTATTAATGCTGCATTAGCCGGTTTTGGGCTTGGAGCCAATGTGACCATTTTAGAGAGAAACATGAAACGAATAGAATATTTAAATGAGATATTACCAAAAGGAATTAATGTCATTCACTCCAATAGGAGAAATATTAGAGAAGAAATAAAGGATGCAGATATATTGGTAGGGACTGTTTTAATACCAAATGCAAAAGCACCTAGAATAGTTTCAAGAGAAGTCGTGAAATCCATGAAACCTGGATCTGTAATAGTAGATGTATCCATTGATCAAGGAGGTTGTATAGAAACAAGTAGACCTACAACACATGAAAATCCCACCTATTTTGAAGAAGGTGTAATTCATTATTGCGTTACAAACATGCCCGGAGCTTATCCTCGTACTGCTACTGAAGCTCTTTCACTGAATGTTTTTCCGTTTCTCGTTGATCTTGTATCCGAAGAAAATATTGAAAAAGCTTTAAAAAAGCACGCTCCTTTAAGGAGGGGTGTTAATACTTATAAAGGACACATCACTATAAAGGAAATTGCAGATGCCTTCAATTATCCTTACATGGATATCGAGGAATTATTATGAATATCTTTAAATCTAATATATTTTCCAATTATTATTAGAATAGCTTGTTTTAAATTAAAAATTTTTTCATATTGCTTAATATACAATATTTCTGCTCTATTTGAATAAAATGATTTTCTTTTGCCCGATATTTATCAATATTTTCGTAATAAACCTGTAAAAAATTAAACTAGATTGTTATAATAATTATTTGAAGTAATTTTAATGATTTACTAATTATTTTATTTTTAAAATTATTCCAAAAGAGATTGGAATTTAAGAATCATGCATTAACTTTATTAAATTGATGTATTTAATTTAAATTAAATTATATAAAAATAAAATAAACAATATTCTGGTAAAAAATGTCTAACATTAAAGAGAGAGATGAAAATAAACTTCCTAGACCCGGTAGTCCAATGTACAATTTTCATTTTGCAAGAGAAGATGAAAAAATAAAAACATTAAAGAGATGGAAGGAGCTAAATAAATATTTTACAATTCCTTTATATAAAATTGGCTTATTACCATTATTAGGATTTGGAAAGGTATTTCTTCTGTTAACCACTAAAGGAAGGATATCTGGAAAGAAACGAACAACTCCAGTTGAATATCGAAAAAAAGATGGAGTAATTGTTGTTGCTTCAGCTAGAGGAGAGAGGTCACATTGGTTTCAAAACATATTGGCTAATCCTGAGGATGTGTGGATAAAAAAAGGTTTTAAAAAAATGCCAGTTAGATTTGAAATTATAAGAGACAAAAATGAAATCTTAGAATTCATTAAATGGTACGTGAGAAACTATCCAAGAGCGGCAAAAATGTTGTTTGGATGGGATCCTAAAAAAGATACCATTGAAAAGGTTGATTTTTCCGATTTAGTCGATGTTTTAAAGTTAATTAAAGTATTTCCTAAGGCTTAATACGGAAAATCATAGGTTTTGAATATTATTTTCAGTCCATTTTTAAAAAAAGAATGAGTATTTTGATTAATTCTTTTAAATAAGAAAGGAAAATTTATAATGAAAGTATTATAAAAAAATTAAATAATTTTATACTTGTAAATTATATTTTTTGATAGTTTCTCATGCTCTCTTCTTCTTGACCGTGAAAAGGAAAGCTATAATGATCGGAATCATCGTATAAAGGCTCAAGATGCTTAGATCGAATCTCATTATGAATAATGAGATAATGAAATAACTAAATGCAATGTATAAAATGATTAATGGGGGAATTATATCTGTCCATTTCTCGCGATGCAAGTTTTCACGCTTCCAGATTAGTATGCCGGTTGTAAACACTATTGTCAATGCCATCCATAGAAAAATCACGAATGAGGGAAGATTATATATAAAAGGAATTCTTGTAAACATTCCAACTAACGTTAATACTCCAATTGCTATTGGAATTACCACGAACAGCGTGTAAATTTTTCTGAGGATCGTTTTTCTTTGATCTACTTCTGAAATTGTCAATAATTTGAATTGTTTTTCCTTTAGGTTTAATCTAAACCCATAAGGTAATATAAAAGCAATTGGAATAAAGAACCATCCGATAAAATTAAATGCCGGTACGGTAAAATATGATCCACCATATGTCCATGTCCATAAACCAATGTCAACAGCAATAGGATCCATTCCCCAATCTAAGCTTAAAGCATAACAAGTTGTAAAGAGAATATAAAGCAAACGTGGCAGTTTTAATTTTTCACCAATAACCATCGCGCTATAAATGATACCTGCCCAAGCGAGTGTAATTGACAATGGAACTTCATTAAAGAACATTATAGTTTCTTTTGCATATTGATAATTCCCGGAAAAAACCCCTGCAGTTTCAAGAGCTAGACCATATAAAAATAATAATATAATTAAAAGAATTCTTTGGACAATATTATTTGATTTGCATTTAACTGCATGAAAAATTGCTAATCCAAACAAGACAAAGCCAATAATTTCAGAAAAAAGTCCAAAAGCTGCCATCCTTTATTCATAAAAGTTTTTAATTTAGAATAAAATAAAATCTTTTTATATAACTATTTTATTCTATGTTTAATATTGTTTTCACTTTACAGAATAGAACTTGGATTAGAAAGAATTGTCAACTTTCTCACAATGCTTTAAGATTTCTTCTACACCCTTCACGTGAAATTTAATTAATTCCGGAAGGGTTGCCATTATAGCCAAAGGGATCTCTATAGGAACGGGTATTCTAAATAAACTCCTCTTTTTATCTACAAGGATAAGGCCAAATAATTCTCGAAGATTTAAAATTATTGCTTTAATCACGAGATAAACATGAGAACTCTTATCTTCAGGTTTAAGAAATTTTTCAATTCCTTCAGAAAGCATTTTAAACTTATCATACACTGGAGTTTCTAATTTATATATTGGAATTCCCTTAACTTCTTCTGGTAACTTTTTAAGATCATCTTGTAAGACTATAAATTTTATATCAATCTCATTTTTTCGTTTTTTCAAAAGAGAATAAATTTTCTTGTTATATAAATTAATAGGTATGTAAGAAATGAATGATTCTTTTGCCGTATCAATTAACATGTAAATATATTCTTGAATGACTTCTTTTCCAGCGATTCCAACGAATGGTACCTCTTCAGCTTCTTCAGAATTATATATTTTCTCGATTATTTCAATGGTTTTTTTGCTGGTCTCGTTTACATCTCGCGTGTACTTCAATATTTGTTCTTGAACTACTTCTTTTGGTTTTATCATGAAAATTTTTTTTCGCCCTTTCGGAATGATCGAAACTAAATCTCTCTCTTGGAGCTTGACTACTGTCTCATAAATTTTAGGTTGCGGAACTCCACTATATTTTTGAAGTTCACGAGCGCTTAATGAATTATAACGAATCAAAGTATCAAGAATTTTAGCTTCATATTGAGTAAAATTTAATTTTTTAAGAAGCCCGTCTAACTTGTCCATATAAAATCAATTTTTTCTTGATTTCAAAATATTTTTAAATTATATACTACTTAAGTAGTATATTATATATAAAATTTATTATAAATTGATCAACATCATTGAGAGGTAATATAAAACGATTACTAAGAAAAATTTAAGTTTAGACCATGAAATTAATTCGGGAATTAAAGACCATTTGATTAAACTATAAAATGTAGTTAAAATTTTTCCTACCACTACAGCTTTAGAAGACATTTCATTTAAAGTTAAAGAAGGCGAAATATTCTGTGTAATTGGTCCTAATGGTGCAGGTAAATCAACACTTGTGAAATTAATAACTGGTCAAATTCGTCCCACTAAAGGTGTTATTAAAGTAAATAATAGAGACCCTTTCAAGGAACGCAAGCACCTTCACGGATTTTTTGGATTAGTTCCACAAGAAACAGCCCTATATGAGGAATTAACGGGGAGAGAGAATTTAGAGTTTCACGCTCGATTGTATGGAATGAATACAAAAATTTTAAAAGAAAAAATTGATTCCATGCTTGAAATTGCTAGATTAGAGGAACGCCAAAATGACATGGTAAGTACTTATTCTGGAGGAATGAAAAGGCGACTATTACTAATACGAGCATTACTTCATGATCCAAAAATAGTAATATTAGATGAACCAACTTTAGGAGTGGATGTCCAATCTCGAAAAGCAATTCACGATTACATTCTCGAGCTACCAAAAAGAGGAAAAACTGTATTCTTAACAACAAACTACATGGAAGAAGCAGAGCGATTAGCTGATCGATTGATTATTCTAGACACTAAAATCATTGAAGGCCCTGGAAGAATATTAGAAATTCAAGAGAAAGTTTTTCCAAATTCTATAATTGAGTTTAAAACTGATATTAAAGTTTTGAATTCAGGAGTATTTGAAAATTTATTAAAGAATGAGATGCCTGGTAAGATCATATCTGAAAAAGTACTTAGCAAGACTCACGTTCTCTTGCAAATCATTTTTGAAACTTCAAATATTACAGAGCTGTTCGAGAAGTTTATTTCATTCACGAGAAAAAAGGGTATTAATATTGAAGAATTCACGATTAAAAGACCAACTTTAGAAGACGTTTTTATCAAATTAACAGGAAAAGAATTTCGTGAGTAAAAAAATGAAAGAAAAATTGAAAAAAAAAGATAAAAGTATTGCTTCAATGAAAAAATGGTTTAGAGACCTTAAATGTGTCATTAAGAAGGATCTACTTTCAACAAAACGGGTCAAGAAATACTTCTTTTCAGCAGTAATTCCACCACTTGTAATGTTAATCGTTTTTACGTTATTATTCGCTTTTGTCAAGCCAGAATCATATACTGTCATGGTCGTTGATGATGATAATACGGAATATTCCAACCAAATGGTTAACTACATAACGAATATTACAAGTGATTTTGGTCCTTGGTTTAATGTCATAAATATTGACAATTTTAACAAGGCTAAATCATTGTTAAATGAATACAAGTATTTAGGGTTAATTTACATCCCAAAAGGATTTCAAGCAAATATAACATCAGGAGACCCAAACATGAAAGGGATTATCATTTTAATCGTCCAAAATATTAACAACGATTATGTAAAGAACTATATTCAGAGAATTGATGAGGCTGTCTTGACTTTTAACTCAGAAGTTCATGTTTCACCAGGACACGTTGATAATTTTGAAATCAATCTACAAATAGGCTATATCATTGATCAGAAATTGAGCCTACTAAAAGGCACGGTCGTAGGAATTATTTCTATTTATGGGATAATTTGTGGAATGGTGTTTGGGGCATTAAATGTTGCTAAAGAGTATGAAAACAAAACTATGATCGAAATAATTAATTCTCCCATCAAGCGTACTGCATTTGTTGCTTCCAAGCAATTGATCGCCATTGTTTTGGGATCAATTGTAACCCTGATTATTTCAATCATTACTTTCTTAATTTTTAACGTTCAATTTAGGGGAAATGTATTCATCGTTCTAATCGCATTCATTCTTTCCACGTGGATTCATTCTGGAATTGGTTGTCTTATTGGCTTTAAATTAAAGAAAGTAATGAATGTAATTTTAATATGCATAGTGAGTTCCATGTTAATGTGGTTTTTTACCGGTGGATTTGCTCCATTAAAGATTCTCGGCAATGTTGTATATTATATTTCTCGTTTCATTCCAGCAACTTATTGGAGCGAAATTTTATATTCTGAAACTTTCTTGCCTTCCGTATCATACATGCTTTCAAGAATGCTAATATTAACCATTCTTAGCGTAATAATCACGTTCATTAATTTTTACATAATATCAAGAGAGGGGTTTAAATTTTGATAGAGAAAATCAAAAAGCAAGGAAAAGTTAATGGTTTGCTATTAATTTGGGCAGAAATTAAAAAAAACATAAAAATATTATTTCGAGGTCCCTCAAAAACGATATTCATATTATGCTTGATTTTCCCATTAACATATCTGTTATTCATGAACCTAGTTTTCGGAGCTGTTAATTTTAATTATGCTATTGCCGTTGTCATTCCAGATTACGATTCCAATGAGAAATTAAAAACAGCTTTAAATGACAACAAATTACCCAATACTCAAGAATTCCTCAATTATCTTAACAATAATAGCGTGGTTGGTCCTACAATCGTGAAAAGCCATGTCGAGTTTATTGGAGTTTCAGAACAAGAATTTGAAGAAAAACTTAAAAACCAAGAGATTTCTCTCATCGTTATTTTGCCAGTGAATTTTGAAAGTGCGATTGAATCGGTTAAAAATGGGACGTGGACACAAGGAAAATTAAATATCACGTTAAGAATACTGAATATCAATGAAGATTATGTTAAAAATATTTATTTTGGATTTAGAAGAAAATTAAAAGCCTACTATGAGAATGTCTTATCCCAAGAAATTGAAGTGAAATATTTATATGAGAATGCCAACCCAGACCGCCTTACTTTTCCAAGAATGTGGACGATCGGAACAGGAGCGTTAGTATTCCTATGTTTAGTTTCTTCGATGATCATATCTGCAACTTTTATCTTCAATGAAAAAAACTACAAAATGCGCCAAGAATTATCTATTGCTCTTTCAAAAAATCAGGAATACACGTATATTGGAAAGATATCGTCTTCAATAATATTAAGCTTTACGATAAATTTTCCCCTGGGGGGATTAATAATTTTCTTAGCATTGGGACTTCCTTTTCCGATAAATTTTCCAGGATTCATATTAATTACTTTTGCAACAATAACCGTAGGAGCCTTTCTTGGAGCAATGATTGATGCAATAATTCCAGAACAAGTATTCACGCTCCCCATTTCAGTCTTTCTGGTATTATCAACTCTATTCATGTGTGGGGGTTTTATTGATATTGAAATTTTTGACCCAATAATGAAATCAATCGTACAATGGATTCCATTCACTTATTTCTATGAAATTACGAAAATTACCATCTTAACGGGAGAATCCGTGGAATTGCTCTACATTATCGGAATTATCGCATATTCAGCATTATTCTACGTTATCGGTTGGCTCATTTACAAGAAATTCGTCGTTAAATCTAAATAATCTTTCACATTTTCCTTGATTCATGGAATTATATGGTTGAGAATTAAGCTTTTACGAAATTATTAAATATTTTTTTTAAAAATGTTAAATTTTTTTAATTAAAATCAAAATGGGTTTAATGAAATGTCTCGAAAACTCATCTACTTTCTATTAATAAGCATTTTGGGTTTCTTTGCCATTTTCAGCTCTACGATGTCTAAGAGCCCGATATTACCACTATTTGCAGAATCGTTGATCGTTAACCCCTCTGATTTGCAATAAATGGGATACGTGATATCGGCTTCAACAATTCCCGGAATAATCATAAGTTTTGTTGCTGGAAGATTATCGGATATGTATGGAAGAAGAATATTGCTCCTCATTTCCTCCATTCTTTTTGCTTCTGCGCCTTTCTTATATTTATTTGCCATTAACTTATGGATCTTAATGTTAGTCAGGTTTTATCACGGTTTTGCTACTGGAATTTTCGTACCAGTGGCTACTGCTGCAATTTCTGAAAGGTTTCCAAAAGAAAGAGGCAAGTACATTTCATTATTTTCTTCAATCACGTTGGTCGGAAGATTTTTTGCTCCAATAACAGGAGGACTATTACTTTTTATTACGAACTATTACTTCCATGGAGTTTACATTGTATGTGGCTTATTAGGAATCGTTGCCTTGATAATGGCAATAGTAATTTACAAATTTCAATCAAAAACTGCAAATAAAATCGAAAAAGGAAGCGAACGTGAAGAACAAAAAATTCATCTATTTAAGGGATTGAAAGAACTAATTAAAAATAAAGACATCATGCTCACATCATTGGTGCAAGCCTCACAATATTTTGCTTATGGAATTGTAGAAGCCTACATTGTATTATATGCCCAAGCCCTGAAATTTCAAGCTTGGATTATCGGTTTGATCCCATCCACTCTAATCTTTACTATGATAATATTCAAACCCATAATGGGTACCTTATCAGATAAGATCGGTAGAAGAATAGTAATATCAGTTGGATTGCTAATTGGAGGAATTTCCTTATTATTCTTGCCATTTTTTGCCAATATCGTATCTTTTATTTCAGTGACTTGCGGATTTGGATTAGGAATGTCAATGGTTATATCATCAACAGCAGCTCACGTATCAGACTTATCTAAAGAAGATGAATACGGAGCTGCAATCGGAATACTAAGTACAATAATGGACATTGGGCAAACAATAGGACCAATTATTAGCGGATACATCCTCGTCATATTTTCTCATGGAGGAGTCTTCTTGATGACCGGCATTGTGCTCATCGCAACTGGTGCTTTATTTTCTTTATTCAACTTAAGACCGCAATTAAAAGAGAATAAATAAACGGGTTTAAATTCTTATTTTTTGAAATTTTATTCAATCTTAACTCTAAATAGAATCAACCATGAGACTTTAATCTAGAATTATTCATTGAATTAAGAATAAAGTTAAAAATGACAATGAAACGATTTTAATTATCAATCTATTTTAAAAAACCTTGTTTGTTTGCCAAAATTAACAAATCAACATCATAAAAACGTGATTATAAAAAATGTAAAGTTTTTAAAAAAATAAAAATTAAGAACTTATTTATATAATTACAAATCTCGTGCTTTTACGGTTTTTCTGTTATTTGCTTTTGCCCTCTCGACAGCTTTATCGAGCATCTCGATGATAATATTATTTAAAGTATCACCATCTAAAACAGCACTAGCCGTATTCAACCCCTTACTCTTTATATATTCTCTTACCTTGCTTTTAACAAATAATGGCTCTACCTTGGCTTTTTTTGCCATTTTTAATCTCCTAATTTTTATATATTCTTATAAGTTTAGAATTTTATAATTATTGAAATTGATTTCTATTATTATTTACTATTGTTAAATGCCTTTTTAAACTTTTTTAAAATTCCATGAATATAGCCGTTTCTATCACAATTTTTAAAATTCTAAATGGTAAAAGAAACAACCGGGATTTTTAAATCATTTTTGTATTATTGCTTTTCTGACTAATTAAAAACCAGATTCTTTCCCTCGTGAAAGATTTTTAAACAGAATTATCAATAAAAATCGATTTTTATCTTGATCGCCTTTTCTTTTTTTTAATACCTTCATAATTCATGTTTTTTCAATCTACTCCTGAAATTCTCATACCCTATTTTCTAAATTTTATTGCTTCATGAAATAATTTTAAATGCAAAAGTAAAATAAGTTTATTAAAGAGAGCATCTTATTTTCGATTAAGAGTCATTAGCGCCATTTCCAAACAATAGCATCATATTATTAAGCATGTTTATCTGAGGCATCCCCAAATGAATCCATTTAATTGTTTAGAATTTCAAATACTCCTGATTATTGAATGAAATATCATTTCATAACTCTAAATTTAATAATTTAAACTGAATTAAGAATGAAGAGGTAAAATTAATGAGACTCCTCGATTTATTAAGAAATCCAACCAGTTTTTTTGAAAATGTTAGAGAAGAAAATTGGAAACCCGCCTTCAGCTTTTTCTTAGAAATTACTCTCATCATCCCCATTATAATGCCTTTAATGAATTTTCTTGGAATTGAAAGTACCGACTTTTCCTCGGCTTATCAAGCATAAATTATCGCTTATGGTATCTTAAAGACTTTCTTGCTACCTCAACTTGGAATATTTAGATATCTAATTGAAGCTTTCTTAATCATCGGTCTCGGAATTTTAATGTTATTTATCATAACTGGTTTTTTTCATCTCATTTTTAAATTAATGGGAGCGAAAGGTACCATTTTGAATGCTTGGAAATCTATGTGTTATGGAATTGGTCCTTGTATTATAGGCGGATTTTTGCCTTACATATCTCTATTTGTAGCTTTCTATTCACTCATATTGCAACTTTACATCGGCCCTAAAATCTTATTTGAAGTAAAAGAATCAAGGCTCACTATTTTTCTGGCAATCATCCTAGCTTTAACCTTTATTGAAATGTTCCTGAAAGGCACTACAGCGGGATTTACATGATGCTGCCTTCAACAATCTTACCACTATAAAATAATTAGTTTAAACTTTAAACCTTATAACAATTGAATCCCTAAATCCTCATTTTAAAACAAGCATCCTAAAAGAGAGTCATTTTGAAAAAATTAAAGATAATATGAAAAAAATATTTTATTCTAAAAACTTTATTGCTTATTCATAAAACATAATAATTTCTTTTTTAAAATCTCTATTTCTTGAATTTTTTTATTAAGAGTGTCTATTAATATTTCTTTAGTTCCATGGACTAGATTATTTCTGAAATATAATAATCTTTTAAATTCTTCTACAAAATTCATATCTAACTTTCCATTCTTATATAAAACCTCAATTACTTCAGAAAGCAAATATGATTTTGAAGTAAAAGGTGTTAGATTTTCAATTAACAAAAAATCTTTTAAAGTTTTCTCAAAATTAGACCATATGTTTAAAAATTTCCCTACTTTTTCTACAAATTCATTTTCTTTAAAGACAATATTAATTCCAAATAACCTTAAAAATATCTCTTTGGCAAATGCTAAATATTTTTCTACTACTTGTTTTGAAATAGTAATCCCAATTCCAGAATGATAAAGATGGTTTCTAATTCTATGTAATAATTCTATCTCATCTAAATAACTTGGTGAAATTATATCACTTACATATTTATTTAACAAATCTAACATTAATGGAAAATTTTGAATTGCATTTTTATATTCTTTATATTCTATATTCAAATTTCTTTTATTTAAAGAAAGAAAAATTTTTATCATAAGTTCAACAGCATTATCAATAGAAATCATTGCGATACGTAAATCAAAAGGTTCAGCACTTTTAAGGTGTTCTAAACTATGATCAATTAATTCTTTAGGACCACTAAGCCAAACATTTTCATCCATAATTAATTTTTATTTTAAAAATTAAAAAAAGTTTACATCCTACTATATATAAAGGTTATAATAGTAATTCTCAAATTATATTTTAGCAATTGGAAAATTTCTATTCTAAATTTTTTGACGATTGAGTTTATTAAATAGGGATAGAAAATATTAAATAAAAATAAAAAAATGAAGGGATAAAATTAAACTAAGACTTTTTTATGATGTTATTTATTTTTAGAGGAGCAAATGGGATATCTGCAATTAAGACATCATTTATTTTCCTATTATACCCACTATAATTGGTTTATAAATAGCTTGATTTATAACTTTTAATGAAGATTTATTTAACCCTTTTGAAAATTAATAAAAGTTGATAATTCATAATATAAAGAATTTTTAAAATTAATTAAAATTGTACAAAAGAAGAAAAATAAGTAAAAAATTTTTAAATTCACTAATTTAATAAAATATTAATAGCAGCTTCAAAATCTTCATAAAATTTTTTGATTGATTCTTCATCTAATGGGTTACTTTCTTTCACTAATTTAGTAATATGTACATAATTTCGCCAATCTCTTATGACATTTCTTATTCTATTCCAAAGTGGTTTATATTGTTGATCAAAAATAGGATCAATACTTGAATTATAATTTTCTAAGATTTTTGATAATTTATTATAAAACTCTGTTACTTTAATTAAATCTTTTAAACCTTTCTTTTGAGCATAAACATCAATTAAATATTCAATAATTACCCCCATATTTATGGCAACATCCACCCAGCGTTCTTTCGAAATCCAATCATCAATATCATTATATAACTGAATAACTCTATTTCGTCCATAAACATTTTTAATTTTTTGAAATTTTTCAATAAAAAAAACAGAATTTAAGAATTCTGAGCCTTTTTGTCTCAAGGAAAAATTATTTATATCGTAAATTCTCATACAAGCCTTACCTATGTGAATACCATTTATTCCATTGACTAAAGTGTTTATAAATTCAGTAGTAGAATGTAACATGTTCCATCTTAAGTCGTCCATTAAATAATCATAATTTTCTTTTAGAATTTTCTCAATTTCTGATAGGGGTATTTCTACTTTATTATCTCTTGATGAGTTATTCTTTAAGATAAAGTTTTTTATGTCATATCTCCCATTAACTAAATCTCTTAAAAAGGATAAGAATTTAAACATTAAAATAGTATATAGCCTGTAATTCGTCGGAAAGATAAAATTTTTTTCATAATAAATGATTCCTTCTCCAGTTATAGAGAAGAATGGAAGTTCATTATCAAAAAAATTCTTTCCATAAATTAATCCATCTTGAATTAATTGCTCTCTTGCGAGATTAAAATTTACTTTATTCTCAATTTTACCAAAAAACTTTTCCACATCGACATTATCGATTCTAAATCTTGGATTTTTAATAAATCCTTCATAAAGAGAGCTTAATATGAGTTTCTTATAGTCTTCTACGCTTGCCATTTGAACGCTTCTTTCTTTTTTCTATAATTATTTTCTTAACATATTTATTAATATTTAGAGAATGCTGAATTAAAAATTTGTTTTAAGAAAAAAAAATAGAATTAATTTCTAATGGATATTAACTTAAAATGAAAAAATCTTACCTTTTAATGTTCCTTATCCCTTTAAACTCAAATGTGTTCTTATTATCATCTATCTTACCTAAAATCTCTCCTCTCCGTAACATCTTAGAAGTAATAGAGTATATATCAACCTTGACAGGTAGAAACGTGAGAGGAACACCAATCTCTTTCTTAATTAAGTCAAGCGCTTTTGAAAAAGTAATCTTAGTATGATTTTGGTAAATGTTTATCAATATTTCCTTAATATATCCCAACTCATACTCATATCGTTCAGGAAATTTATTTCTTATTAACTCATCAAATTTACATTTTAGTTTAATTTTTTTAATTCTATCCTCCCATAATTTCATAGAATAATCCTTGTCTTTAAGTCCTCTTAGATATAAACTAACTTTCTCGATTAAAAATGCTAAATCAAATAAATTAATTTTTACATCATCTGTTTTATCCATTTTTACCATCTTATTTTAAAAAATTA
>Ga0190334_1000120_pt1 | contig 38599 bp, 42 predicted proteins | sample 48720478_MG_FD_161270 | JGI IMG/M metagenome (GOLD analysis project Ga0190334, IMG submission 161270) | Hydrothermal vent sediment bacterial communities from Southern Trench, Guaymas Basin, Mexico - 4872-04-7-8_MG | ecosystem: Environmental > Aquatic > Marine > Hydrothermal vents > Sediment ... | reverse complement strand
GGTCAGAAAAACGCTACTGTTCTTCTCTTCCATGGAGATGGGACACTACCAGCTCCTGAAACTGGAACGTGAAAATATAGAGAGATTTGAAGAATGGGAAGAATTTAACCCTATGGTCCACATAGGGGCATAAATTTTTAGGGGGTGAAAAATGGCATCAAAGGAATTAATGGATTTATTAAATGAGGCTATTGCAAGGGAAATCCAGGTCTCCATTCAGTACATGTGGCAACATGTTCTCTGGAAGGGAGTTAAGGGATTTGCAGTGAAGGAAGAATTCGAAAAGATCGCCATAGAGGAAATGAAACACGCAGAAGCTATTGCCGAAAGACTTGCCTATCTCGGTGGAAAACCTACGACCAAACCAGCACCAATTTTTGTAGGGGACTCCCTCAAGGAAATGCTTGAACAGGATGTAAAGGATGAGGAAAATGCAATTCAGCTTTACAGAAAGATTATTCACAAGGCCCAGGAAGCGGACGACTTCACAACTGCAAGGCTTTTCAGAAAAATTCTGGAAGATGAAGAGGAACACCACGATACATTTTCAGGACTTTTAGAAGACTTGTAATCACTGAGAAAATGGATACAAAGGCTCTTCATAAAATTTCATACGGACTTTACATTGTAAGTTCTTTCGATGGGGAAAAACTTAACGGCCAAGTAGCCAACACTGTCTTTCAGGTAACTTCCTCTCCACCGAGAGTAGCAGTTTGTCTAAACAAGGAAAATCTAACCCACAGTTTTGTCGAAAAAAGCGGGGTTTTTTCCATATCGGTTCTGGAACAGGATACTCCCTTTAAGTTCATCGGGCTCTTCGGATTTCGTTCAGGAAGGGAAATAAACAAATTCGCTGAGACAAATTACAAAACAGGAAAAACAGGGGCACCTGTTGTTCTGGATTACACCCTTGCTTATATGGAAATCCAAGTAACAATGAAGATTGATGCGGATACTCACACTTTATTTGTTGGAACCCTTGAAGATGCCCAAATTCTCAAAGACGGTACGCCTCTCACTTACGAATACTATTACAGGGTTCTAAAGGGAAAGGCCCCCAAAACGGCACCTACTTATATAAAAGAATAAAAGGAGGGAAAAATGAAAAAATATGTTTGCACGGTTTGTGGATACATTTATGACCCTGCAGAAGGGGACCCTGATAATGGAGTTCAGCCAGGAACTCCTTTTGAAAATCTTCCCGAAGACTGGGTATGCCCTGTCTGCGGCGCAAACAAGGACCTCTTTGAAGAAACTGAATAAAGTTTGAAACTCAAGAGAGAAGAATTTGCATCAACTTAAAATTATTTTAAAATTGTATATATAATTTTAGAAAAATTGATTCAAGGAGGCAAAAATGGAAGACAAAAAGAAACTTGTCCTTGAAGTGATGAGAAAATCTGGAAAACCCATGAAAACAGGTGAGATCGCGAAGGCAACAGGGCTCGATTCCAAAGAGGTCAGCAAAATAATCAAAGAACTTAAGAAAGAAGGTAAAATTTCTTCTCCCAAAAGGTGCTTCTACTCTCCAGTTGAATAGACAGAAAGGGGGGAATCCCCCTTTCTGAATTATCATGAAAGTTAAAGATATTAAATGGGATGCAAAGGGCATTCTTTTAGAAAGGCCCAATAGATTTGTGGGAATAGTGAGGATATTAATGCCTAAAAATTTAGGTGTTCATAAGGTCCACATACATGATCCTGGAAGATTAAAGGAAATTTTGTTCCCCGGAAATAAAGTTTACTTAAAAAGGGAAAATATCCCGGGGAGAAAAACGAAATGGGACCTTATTGCAGGAGAAGTCAACGGAAAACTTGTGTTTACCAACTCCAGATATCATCGGGAAATCTCCGTATGGACCATAAACCATCTGAAAATTTTCGGAGAGGTTGACAAAATAACTCCTGAATTTACTTACAAAAGAAGCAGAATGGACTTTCTTCTTATTAAGAAGGACAGAGAAATCCTGGTAGAAACCAAGGGTTGTACCCTTGCAAAGGATGGTATTGCCCTCTTTCCAGATGCCCCTACGACAAGGGGGAAGCGTCATGTCGAGGAACTAATTGAAGCAAGGAAGGAAGGAAAGGAAGCAGCCCTTCTAATACTTGTTTTTCGGGAGGATGCAAGGTGTTTTTCCCCTAATTTTGAAACTGACCCTGAATTTGCCAGAACATTTTTAGAAGCCCTAAAAAGCGATGTAAAGGTTTACCCTTTGGTTTTCTCCTATTCAGGAGAAAGTATTTCATATTTAACTAAAATACCAATTTGCCCTCATTCTGGTTAAATATTTCATATGGACACCTCAGAACTCAATGATATAAGAACCATTTTCAATAAAAGAAAGGGAGAAATAGAGGAACGTCTGAAGGAATTCCGGTTCGTCCTTAAAAGGAATAACCCCAGGGAATTATTTGCCGAGTTTGCCTTTTGTCTCTTGACTCCACAGTCCAGGGCTAAAACATGCTGGGCTGCCATAGAAACGCTAAAGAGAACAGGAACCCTCTACAGTGGTTCTCCTGAGGAAATAGAAAAGCACCTTTTCGGAGTAAGATTTAAGAGGAACAAATCAAAATACATAGCAGAGGCCAGGGAAAAATTTTTTAAAAACGGCAAGTTTACACTTATGGAAAATATCGCTTCCCTGCCTTCGCACGAAGCAAGGGAATGGCTGGTCAAAAACGTGAAGGGAATGGGAATGAAGGAGGCAAGCCACTTTCTAAGGAACATAGGATTGGGAGAGGACCTTGCAATTCTGGACAGACACATTTTAAAGAATCTGAAGGCTCTAAAAGTTATAAAGGATATTCCTGCCTCAATCTCACCTAAAAGATATCTGAATATTGAGGAAAGAATGAAAAAATTTTCCAGGGATATTGGAATTCCAATGTCTGTTCTGGACCTTGTTTTCTGGTGTAGAGAAACAGGAGAAATCTTTAAATAGGAGGGAAAAATGAAACTAAAGCCGGAAATAATGAAAAAAATCCTCGAATTTCAGAAAACAGAAATCGATGAGTCTCTTGTTTACAGAAAGCTCGCAAAAAAGACAAAGGGAGAAAACCAGAAGATTCTCGAAAAGATAGCGGATGATGAAGTGCGCCACTATCTAAAGTGGAGGGAATATACAGGAAAGGATATGACACCAAACAAAATAAAGGCCTTCTTCTATTCCCTTATTGCTACAGTCTTCGGTATTACATTCGCAATAAAAATGATGGAGGGGGGAGAAAGAAAGGCAGAGGAAGAATATTCACTTATAAAGGGCGAAGTTCCAGACGCTGAAGAGATTATAAAAGATGAACTGGAGCACGAATACTCGCTCATTAACATGATAAACGAGGAAAAAATAAACTACATTGGCTCAATGGTTCTCGGAGTAAATGATGCGATTGTTGAACTTACCGGGGCCCTTGCAGGATTGACCTTTGCCATCCAGAACACCCGAATAGTTGGACTAGCAGGAGTTATCACCGGAATTGCCGCAGCTCTCTCCATGGCAGCATCAGAATATCTATCTCAGAAATCCGAGGGCGGAGACAATCCTCTTAAAGCCGCATTTTACACAGGTTTTGCTTACATATTTGCAGTAATTCTCCTGGTAGTGCCGTATTTTCTTTTTACTTCTTATCTTATGGCTCTGGCTCTAACCCTCTTTGATGCATTAGTAATTATTTTACTTTTCACCTTCTTTATAGCTGTGGTTAAGGAGAAGAAATTCACCAAACTCTTTCTGGAGATGGTTTCTATAAGCTTCGGAGTGGCATTTATATCATTCCTTATAGGATTGCTCGCCAGAAAATTTTTGAACATTAACGTATGAACGGAACGAGAAACATCTTCCGTAAAACCCTACTTTAAACTTTCAAGACTTAAATATCCTCTCTCCAGCTGAATCAAAAATAATACTAAAGCAATTTACAACTGATTAAGATTAGATATAAATTCCTCGTTGCTCTTTGTCTTCTTCAAGCGGTCAAGAAGAAGTTCCATTGCCTCAGCTTCATCCATCTGAAACAAAACTTTCCTGAGCAGCCATATCCTCTTTAACCAATGCTCTGGAAGAAGAAGTTCCTCCTTTCTCGTACCGGATTTTTTAAGGTCTATGGCAGGAAAGATTCTCTTGTCAGAAAGATTTCTTGTAAGATTTATCTCGCAGTTTCCAGTTCCTTTAAACTCTTCAAATATTACATCATCCATTCTGCTTCCCGTTTCCACCAGCGCAGTTCCAATAATTGTAAGGGAGCCTCCTTCCTCAATATTCCTCGCTGCTCCAAAAAATTTCTTTGGTTTGTGAAGAGCTCCTGCTTCAAGACCTCCTGAAAGGACTTTTCCTGTTGTTGGAATAAGAGCATTATAGGCGCGGGTCATCCTTGTTATAGAATCCAGCAATATTACAACATCCTTTTTCATCTCCACCAGTCTTTTGGCCTTCTCGAGCACGATTTCCGCAACCTGGGCATGTCTCTTTGGTGGCTGGTCAAAGGTTGAATGGACGACCTCCCCTTTTACCGAACGCTCAAAATCTGTAACCTCTTCAGGCCTTTCATCAATAAGAAGCACAATAAGATAGATCTCAGGGTGGTTGGCTTCTATAGAATGAGCGATGGTTTTGAGAAGGGTGGTTTTTCCTGTTCTGGGTGCTGCCACTATTAAAGCTCTCTGTCCCTTACCTATGGGGGTAAAAAGGTCCATAACCCTTGCTGATAGATTGTCAGGTTCGGTTTCCAGCACTATTCTTTCTGTGGGGAAATATGGGGTAAGCTGTTCAAAGGTAACCCCCCTCCTTATTTTTACTGCCTTATGAGGAGGAACGAAATTTATTGCATCTATCCTCACGAGGGAAAAAAATTTTTCATCCCCCTTGGGTTCTCTTATTATTCCAGAAATTGTATCCCCGGTTTTCAGGTCAAACTTTTTAATCTGGGATGGGGATACATACACATCTTCGGGGGAGGGGGTGTAACTGTAACGGGGAGAACGTAAAAACCCCTTACCATCAGGTAATATTTCAAGAACTCCCTCAGCGAAAATTTGCCCATTCCTCTGTGCCTGTGCGGCCAGAATATGGAATATAAGCTCATTCTTTTTTAATGTGGTTGGGCTTGGAACTTCAAGGTCTCTTGCTATTTGAACAAGCTCCTGAAATTTTTTCTCTTCAAGTTCCTCTAATGTAAACATTTTTCACCTCTTAATTTTTTTCTCTATATAATTAATTAACTCCCTTCTGCCCTCTCTTTTTCGGGCTGATGTAAGGATAACTTCAGTAGCAAATTCCTCTCCAAGTTTTTGAGCAAGTTCTCTTGCCTGAAAACTTTTCACTTTATCTATTTTTGTGAGGATGAAAGCAAAGGAAAGTTTTAAAAATTTTAACCAATCTATCAGCATAAGGTCAAGTTCTGTAATGCCCACCTTTGAATCAATAAGAACAAAATTTTCAATTATACCTGGCTGATTTTTGAAAAAATCCTCCATAAGTTTTCTCCAGCGCTGTTTTTCTTTTTTTGGGCGCTTTGCATAACCATATCCAGGAAGGTCTATGAGAAGAACTCTGTCATCCACCAGGAAGTAATTAACCGAAATGGTCTTTCCTGGCGTTGAGCTTGTTCTTGCTATTTTGCTGTTTAATGTAATCATGTTAACTAAAGAAGATTTACCAACGTTCGATCTTCCACAGAATGTGAATGATGGATATGGAGTCAAAAGAAAATCCTCCTTTTTAAAAGCAGATTTTAAAAATCTTACTTTCCTCCAGTTTGTTCTCAATTGGCAGAAAGTGGTAAATCTGAACGAAGTTCTATTTTATCAAGGTCCCCTATTAGGACCTTTTTTATAACCTCATCCATATTTGAGACAGTATGTATTTTAAGTTCTTTAATAACCTCATCAGGCAACTCTACAAGTTCAGGTTCATTTTCCTTTGGAATTATAACTTCCCTTATCCCTGCCTGATAGGCTGCCAGGAGTTTTTCTTTTATTCCCCCAATTTTCAACACTCTACCCTTAACTGTAACTTCTCCTGTCATTGCGACATCAAGACGAGCAGGTATTCCTGTAAGAAGAGAAAGTATCGCAGTGGCGAGGGTAATCCCTGCAGAAGGTCCTTCTTTGGGAACAGCACCCTCCGGGACATGAACGTGGATATCAAAGGAGGCAAATCTGGATGTATCTATTGAAAGAGAAGAAAGCTTGGTCTTCACATAGGTAAAAGCAATCTGAGCTGATTCCTTCATAATCTCTCCCAGCCGCCCGGTTAGTATTAGTTCCCCCTTGCCCTTACTTAGTGCTGTCTCAATAAGGAGAATGTCTCCTCCATATTCTGTCCATGCAAGACCTGTGGCTGAACCCACTTCCTTCTTGTCTGTAACCTTCATCCTATGATACTTTTCAGGGCCAAGATAATCCTTCACTTTTTCAATATCAAGGACTTCTTGAAAGTTTTTCCCTTCCTCCAGGACTTTTCTGGCTACTTTTCTGCAAATGTTCCCTATTTCTCTTTCCAGCTCCCTTACTCCTGCCTCTCTTGTATAATGTCTTATCAAATAATATATCGCATCTCTTGTGAATATAACATTCCTGTCAGATATTCCATGGGCTTTGATCTGTTTGGGAACAAGATAGTCCTTTGCTATATAAAACTTCTCCATCTCAGTGTATCCTGGTATTTCTATTATTTCCATCCTGTCGAGAAGTGGTCTTGGAATTCCCTCCATATAATTTGCAGTTGTAATAAACATTACTTCTGAGAGATCAAATTCTACATCAAGGTAATGGTCAAGGAAGGTGGAATTATGTTCAGGATCAAGAACTTCCATAAGGGCAGCCGCCGGGTCTCCTCTAAAGTCAGCGCTCATCTTATCTATCTCATCCAGCAGAAATACCGGGTTTTTAACACCAGCTTTCCTGAGCCCCTGTATAATTCTTCCAGGGTAAGCTCCAACATAGGTTCTGCGGTGTCCTCTTATCTCCGCTTCATCTCGCACTCCCCCAAGGGATACTCTGACAAATTTTCTGCCAGTTGCTCTTGCAATAGACTTCGCAATGGAACTTTTTCCCACACCCGGGGGACCCACAAGACACAGAATAGCGCCCTTTGGCTTTTTAACAAGAGATCTTATCGCAAGATATTCTATTATCCTCTGTTTGGGTTTCTTTAAGCCATAGTGGTCACCATCAAGAATTTTCCATGCCTTTTTTATGTTTCTATTCTCCCTGGATTTCTTTTTCCATGGCATAGCAACAAGCCATTCTATGTAATTCCTTGTTACAGCCAGCTCAGCGCTCATAGGTGGCATATGTTCGAACTTTTCCACTTCTCTCAAAGCCTTTTCTTTTACATGGTCAGGCATATCAGAAATTGAAATTTTGTATTTCAATTCCTCAACTTCGTTTCCTGGCTCTGGTGGAGGTGGCTGTGTGCGTCTTCCCCCTCTCTTTGTCCTTCTGAGCTCCCTTTCCAGGAGATATGAAAGATAATTCAGTCTTTCAACAGGATTGATTATCTCGAGAAGATTTTGTTTTTCCATTACAGGAATTTTCAGATATGCAGCTACAAAATCCGCAAACTTCCCTGGTTCCATTATACGGAATGAAGGAATAACCAACCCCTTTCTTTCCTGCATGGTGGAAGCGTAGTTCTCAAACATATCCCTGACCTTACTCAGAAGAGAAGAAATATCCTTTGGATTTACGGTGGGTTCTGAAATGCGCTTTATTCCCACAAGGAAATAGGGATTTGTAAATACAAATTCAACTATCCTACCTCTTATTATTCCCTCAACAATAACTTTAACGTTCTTTCCTGGAGTAGAAAGGCTCTGCTTGATCTCTGCAAGAGTTCCCGTGGTAAATATATCTCCCAGCTGCGGCTCATCAATGTTTTCATCCCTCTGAGTGGACAAAAAGATGAGCCCATCGGAATCAAAAGCCTTCTTTAGTGCCCTGAGTGATTTTTCCCTTCCTACAACAAAAGGAAAACCAACACCAGGGAACGCTACAAGTTCCCTTAAAGGTATTAATGGAATGTATTCAATTTCTACCCTCATACCGCCTTCCTGAGTCCCTCAAAATGAAATTCTCCTTTTTCAACATCCTCCCTGTCTATAATTATTTTGCCAGTTATCTTTCTGGAGGGCGCATGATACATTATGTCCTCCATCAATTCTTCCATAATTGCCTTCAAACCCCTTGCCCCAAGTTTTCTCTTATATGCTATTTCAGCAATAGCATTGAGTGCTTCTTGAGTAAACTCCAGTTCTACCCCATCCATTTCCAGAAGTTTTTTATACTGTTTAACCAGGGAATTCTTAGGCTCGACAAGAATTCTTACGAGGTCTTCTTTTGTTAGCTCGTGAAGGACTCCGACTACCGGAAATCTTCCAACAAGTTCAGGAATTAATCCGTATTTTATCAGGTCATCAGGAATAACATCTTTAAGGATATCAAACTTTTCCCTTTTAGATGGTAAGGGTTCGGTGTGAAAACCCACCGCTCTCTTTGCAGTTCTCATGGAAATAATATCTTCAAGCCCAACAAAGGCTCCACCTGCTATGAAAAGTATATCTCTGGTGTTCATCTTTATGAATTCTTGATGCGGATGCTTCCTTCCTCCCTGTGGGGGTACATTCGCAATTGTCCCTTCCACTATTTTCAAAAGAGCCTGCTGCACTCCTTCTCCAGAAACATCCCTTGTTATGGATGGATTTTCTGATTTACGGGTAATCTTATCTATTTCGTCTATATAAACAATCCCTTTCTCTGCAAGCTCAAGGTCTCCGTCTGCAGCTTCGTAAAGACGGAGTAGAATGTTTTCCACATCCTCACCTACGTATCCAGCTTCTGTAACAGTGGTTGCATCAGCTATGGCAAAAGGAACGGAGAGTATTTTTGCGAGGGTTTCTGCTATTAGAGTTTTTCCTGTACCCGTCGGGCCAATGAGAAGAATATTTGTTTTCTGGATCTCCACATCTTCTATTTCCCTACCATAAAGGATCCTTTTATAATGATTGTAAACAGCAACCGCTATCTTCTTCTTGGCTTCTTTCTGACCAATAACATATTTATCAAGTTCCTTTTTTATCTCTTCCGGCTTTAACAGTTTAATATTTCTGAATTTCTGCTTCTTTGGTTTAGGGACAAAAAATCTCGTGTAAATTTCCTCTACACAATAAGAACAAATACTCCCACCCGGACCAGAAAATAACGCAGGCGCTTCTTCTTCAGTTCTTCCGCAAATTATGCATCTTTTCCTACTCATTTCTTTTCTCTATTATTTTGTCTATTATTCCATATTCAAGGGCCTCTTCAGGGCTCATAAAATAATCTCTCTCTGTATCCTTCTCAAGCTTTTTCTTGGACTGTCCTGTATGGCGATGAAGGATATCTATTAGCTTCTCCTTTAGTCTCAAGATCTCCTCTGCCCATATTTTTATGTCAGGGGCAGGACCCTGATAACCTCCCATTGGCTGATGAAGCATTATTCTTGAATTGGGAAGGGAAAACCTTTTCCCTTTAGCTCCTGCAGACAGTATAACTGCAGCCATAGAAGCAGCCTGTCCTATGCATATAGTCACAACATCGGGTTTGATAAACTGCATGGTGTCGTAAATTGCCAGGCCAGCGGTTATCTCACCACCAGGGCTGTTTATATAAAGATAAATGTCCTTTTCCGGGTCCTGAGCTTCAAGAAAAAGAAGTTCAGCTACTATCACATTGGCCGTGGTTTCATCTATAGGTGTTCCGAGAAGTATTATATTGTCCTTTAGCAGTCTCGAATATATATCATAGACCCTCTCCCCTCTACCAGTCTGTTCTATTACATAGGGTATAGGGATATAACTCATTTGCTCTTTTTGTCTGCGGATTTTTTCTCCTCCTTCTCTTTAATTATAGCATTCTCTACAACAAGATTTAATGCCTTACGAACCAGAAGGTTCTCCTTAATCTCCTCTTCTGTTATTCCTTCCCTTTCCATTTTAACCCTGTATTCCCTCAAACTAACCCCTTCTGATTGGGCTCTTTTCTTTATCTCTTCCTGAACTTCCTCGCGGTTTACTTCTATACCTTCTTTTTCAGCTATTTTCAAAAGTATCAATCTTTCCTTAACTCTTTTCTCGGCATCAAGTTTGAGTTTCTCTGAAATCTCTTTCCATTTTTCCCTGCTCACCCTTTGTCCTTTTGAAGCGAATTCCATTAAAACAGCGGTGGCAAGATTTTTATAGGCTTCATTCACCAGAACTTCAGGGGCTGGCACATCGTTTTTCTCCACAAGAGCGTCAAGGACGGCAGACTCGATCTGCTCCTTTCTCTGATGTTCAAGCTCAGCCTTCGCAAGTTCTAAAAGCCTCTTTTTCAGATCTTCAAGGTTTTCTGCTCCCAATTTTTTGGCAAGGTCATCATCTATTTCCGGATAAACAATTTCAAGAACATCAAGAATTTCTACCTCATGAATAAATTTCTTACCTGCAATCCTCTTCACAGGGTAATCTTCAGGATACTCCTCCTCATAGGAAAACTTCTCCCCTTTTTTCCTTCCCAGAAACCTTTTACCAAAATCATCTTCTTCAGAAACAATTATTGCGAACCTCTCTTCTGGAAGCCTTCTTCTGGTTACAGGGTCAATTAACTGGATCTTAACCTCCACCCTATCTCCTGGCCTTATTTCTCGCTCCATTCTTTGGGCTGTAGCATTGCTGTTTTTTATGTCCTCAAGAGTTCTTTTAACCACATCCTCTTCTTTGATCGTCTGTTTAGGAATTTCTATTTTCAAACCCTTATAATCTGAAACTTCAAACTCTGGAAGTTCTTCGTATTCACCTATAAGTTTAGCTCCCTGTTTGCTGTCAAAATCCCATTTTACAAGAACCGGCGTTCGAATGGGTTTGGCTCTTTTTTCTATTTCCTCTCTAAGTCTGGGTATCAAATTGTGGTCAAGAAGATGTTCCACTATATCATCTCTGTAAACTCTCTCCACAATACTTAAAGGAGCTTTCCCCACTCTAAATCCAGGAATTTTTGCTCTATTTGCAAAACTCCGCAGAATTTTGTTGTAATCATCCCTGTAATCTTCAGGGCTCAACTCAAGAATTATTTTCTTTTTTGTGGCAGAAATATCCTCTATATTGACCTGCATGATTTCCTCCAAAATGCGAAAGGGGGGACTCGAACCCCCACGGGTTTCCCCACTGGATCCTAAGTCCAGCGCGTCTGCCAATTCCGCCACTTTCGCAGATATACTATTTTGCCATATCTGGCTTAAAATGTCAACCTGAGCGGATTTGTAGGCTCAAAAACTAACCAGTTCTCTTATTTTCTGGAGCCTTGCCTCCACGTCTTTCAGAGTTATTCCCCTCAATCTGTCTATCGAAAAACTTTCTACAGAAAAGGAAGAAACAGCCACCCCAACTGCGAGAGCCTGTCTGTAATTCCTTCCAGAAGAGAGGGCACCTAAAAAACCCCCTGCAAAACTATCTCCTGCACCTGTAGGGTCTATTACCTTAGACACTGGATAAGCTGGTATAGCAGCCACATCTTTCTCCCTGCACATAATTGCTCCACCTTCACCTCTTTTTACAACAACTGTCTTCGGGCCGTATTCTAAAAGCTTTAAACATGATGGGAAACTTCCTGTTTCGCCTGAAAGCATCTCGGCTTCTTGCCTATTTATAAATAAAATATCTATTTCAGGCAAAATCTCAAGGAGTTCTTCCTTGTTATTTTGAATCCAGTGGTTCATGGTATCCATTGCTACAATTTTATAATTAATTCTGGAAAGCAGGGACTTTTGCAGTGAAGGTGAAAGGTTCCCAAGATAAAGTATTTCGGTTTCTTTATAGGGTTCAGGGGGATATGGATCAAATTCCTGGAATAATCCCAGCTCTGTTTTTAGAGTTTCCGGGTCCTCCTTCCCCTTTCTGTAAACACCAGCCCATCTGAAGGATTTTCCCTCTTTCACTTCTACACCTTCAAGGCAACATCCTTTTTCTTTTAACTCATCCAGGATCTCCTGAGGAAAATCCTTTCCTACAACTCCCACAAGGGCTACTTCGGAGAAAATGGACGCAGCATATGAAAAATAAGTCAAAGAACCACCTACTGCTCCCTTCCTTTCCCCGTATGGAGTCTCAACATCATCCAGTGCAATTGAACCTATAGCTATTATCTTTCTCACAGGTATCTCCCTATGATTGGTCTCAATTTTTCCCTGGTTTCCTCCGGGATAACTTCCTTTGCAGTTATTATGGCATTTTTAAGCGCTGTAGCACACTGGCACCCTTTTCTGTCTTCAGGAATAAGTTTTAATGCCCTTCTTATAACTTTTTTTGCAGATTCTATGTTCCTGTTTAAATTCTCCACAACAAGTTCAACACTTACTTCCTCTTCTTCTTCGTGCCAGCAATCATAGTCAGTAACCATGGCGAGGGTAACATAACATATCTCAGCTTCCCTTGCCAGTTTAGCTTCTGTAGCATTTGTCATACCTATCACATCAAATCCCATTTTTCTGTAAAATTCACTTTCCGCTTTTGTTGAAAATTGTGGACCTTCAATGCATACATAGGTACCTCCTCTTCTCACGCTGATACTCTCCTCCTCTGCAGCCCTGTATATGGCATCCTGCATTACTGGACAGATGGGATGAGAGAAAGAAACATGGGCAGCAATTCCATTCCCAAAAAAAGTGGCTTCTCTCTTTTTCGTAAGGTCAAAGAAATAATCCGGAAGAACCATATCCAAAGGCTTAATTTCCTCCTTCAAAGAGCCAACAGCTGATACGGAAATTATTCTCTCTACTCCCAGAACCTTCATAGCATAAATGTTGGCTCTGAAGGGAACCTCTGTTGGAAGATATTTATGACCCTTTCCGTGTCTTGCAAGGAAAGCAAGTCTCCTACCATCGAGACTACCAAGCAGTATTGGAGCAGAGGGCTCCCCAAAAGGAGTCTTTATCGCCACCTCTTCAACATCCTCAAGTCCCTCCATATTGTAAAATCCGGAGCCACCAATAATTCCTATTTCTGCCTTTTTCATCTTTACCTCCTACCAGAATCTTATTTCAAAAGTATGGGTATTTAGGCTGGGAGACTCTTCGTGGCTCTCTATATTATCCACTCTTGCGAGCGAAGGTCCCTTCCATAGTTCCTTTTCAAATTCATTGAGAACTTCGGGGTCTCCCTGAGCAAACACTTCAACCCTTCCATCGGGAAGGTTTCTCACCCATCCCGCAATACCATAAAGGTCGGCTTTTCTTTTAACAAAATATCTGAAACCGACCCCTTGAACTATCCCGGTTATGTAATATCTTCTTGCTATCATTTTAAAGTCGGGGCGAGTGGATTCGAACCACCGGCCTCCTGCTCCCGAAGCAGGCGCTCTAACCAGGCTGAGCCACGCCCCGCTCTATCTATTTTACAGCAAACTTCAATACTATAAAACCCCCTACAAGCAAAATTCCAAAGGCGAGGGCAAGCCAATTGAAATATTTATCAATGAAATCCCTTGCTTTCTCCCCAAAAAAGTAAAGCAGGGCTGAGACAAAGAAAAATCTGGCGCTTCTGCTAACAAATGATGCAATGATAAAAACAAGAAAATTTATTTTGCAAGCACCTGCAGCAATAGTAAAAAGCTTATAAGGAAGCGGAGTAAATCCCGCAAGTCCAACTGCCAGTGCATTATATTGATTGTAAAGAGCACTCACATAGTTGTATTTGTCCATTAAGCCGTAAGCTTTCAATATTGGCATCCCCACGGAATCCAGAAGGAGCAAACCTATTAGATATCCAAAGGCTCCCCCAAGAACTGAACCTATGGAAGAGACTGACGCATATCTAAATGACCTTTTTGGCTTTGAAAGAGCGAGGGCAATTAGGAGTGCATCCGGCGGAACAGGAAAGAAGCTGCTCTCAGCAAAGGCGTTTAGAAACAAAACAGGCTCTCCATAGGGTGTATCTGCCCAGCTAAGCACCCAATTGTAGAGTTTTCTAAGCCATTTCATTTATTAAATTCCTCAAAACCTTCATTGTATCATAGCAAGTCATGTCAGCATGAATAGGAGTTATTGAAATATAATTTTCATTTATTGCCTTTATATCAGATTCTTCATCAGGCGTAGCAATGGGGCTTCCTATGCCTATCCAGTAATACGGCTCACCTCTCGGGTCTCTCCTTTTAATAATTTCAGGCGTGTACCTTTTCCTTCCCATTCTGGTTATTTTAATCCCCTTCCAGGGTGGAGCAGGAAAATTCACATTTATTGTCACATCCCTTAGCTCTATTTTCCCGAGAACCTCAACAATCTCTCCTGCCTTTTTAGCCACTTTTCCTATTTCGCTCATATCTCTATGGGCAAAGGAAAAAGCAACGGAAGGAATTCTGAAATGAGTGGCAAGTATTGCAGCTCCAACTGTTCCTGAATATATAACATCATCCCCGAGGTTTGCTCCGTGATTTATACCTGAAACCACCATATCTGGTTTATTCTTCAACAATACTCCCAGAGCAAGGTATATGCAGTCATTAGGAGTACCGTCAGTTATATAAAAATCATCCTCTATTTTGCGCATTCTTAAAGGGCGGTGCAGGGTAAGGGCTTTGCTCACCGCAGAACGCTCTTTGTCAGGAGCCACTACAAGGACTCTATGTCCGAGATCAAGTAGCGCTCTTCTGAGAAAATTTATACCTACAGAGAGGTAGCCATCGTCATTTGTTAAAAGGATATTCATAATAAAAAATGGTCGGGACGAGCGGATTTGAACCGCTGACCCCACGCACCCCAAGCGTGTGCGCTACCAGGCTGCGCCACGTCCCGAACCTAAATTATATTATCATCCGAGCGAAGGAAAGTCAATAAAGACCTTAGCTCTTCCCTTATCCTGAGGAGGATAGAACGGTCGGCAGGGGGACCAAATTCCTCAATTAACCTTCTCCTTATTCCCGCCAGAGTGTATCCATTCCTTTCAAGTTCTCTGATTCTTTTAATTATCTCAATCTGCTTTTCTCCTATGGCCTCCGGGTTGAGCCATTCGTAATTTTCAACCCATTCCTTGAGCTTTTCTATTGGAATATTCAATTCCCGCGATACATCAATAAGTTTCATATCACCTAAATCTTAAAAGGTATTTGGGAAATAATCAACACTGGCTGGCTTTTTTTACATTGCTATGGATTTAAATTTGAGACAAGCTTCCTTATTTTTTCATAACCCGCTCTCTTGACAGGAGTCCCTTTGAAAAGTCTTTGGAACTCATCGCGAGACATCGAGCTTAGTTTCTCTCTCGTGATAAAAATCCTTTCTGGCTCAGGGAGGAAATCCTTCAGGCTTGTTTTTTTGGCTTTTCTGTTCCAGGGACACACTTCCTGACATATATCACACCCAAATATCCAGCCATTATTTTTATTGAAATAAAAATCAGGAATCTTCCCCTTATGTTCTACAGTAACATAGGATATACATAAATTTGAGTCAAGGAAATAGGGCGAAAGAGCCCCTGTGGGACAAGCTTCTATACATCTTCTACATGTCCCGCAGAAGTTTCTATCAAATGGTCTATCCGGAGGGATTTCTACAGTCAGAAAGATCTCACCCAGGAATACCCATGAGCCGTATTCCCTTGTTACAAGCATTGTATTCTTCCCTATCCATCCCAGGCCAGCTCTTCTCGCAATCTCCCTTTCAAGAACAGGGGCTGAATCCACAAAGAACCTCGCTCTGGCTTCAGGGTAAAGGCTTTTTATGTAAGAAAAAAGTTCTTTCATCATTTTTTTCATAACCCTGTGGTAATCCCTCCCCAGTGCGTACCTAGATATCTTTACATCTTTGTAAAAAACATCCCCTGGATAATAGTTAACCGCAAGAGAAATAATGGTTTTAACCCCGGGCAATAGCAAAGATGGATTCAGTCTGAGTTCAGTATACCTTCTCATATATGCCATACCAGCCTCTGCTCCCTTTCTCAGCCACTGCAGAAGAAAATCTCCTTTTATACTCTGGGGGGTTGTAAACCCTATCTTGGAAAAACCAAGACTCTCAGCCTTTTTCTTTATCTTTTCCTTCTCCTTCACCTTTCCTTGCCAGCCTGTAAAGAAGAACTACAGCCTTTCTCCAGATATTTATATCTGTGTGTGGATATCCTGATATAATCTTTCCCGGAGGCACTGATTTCGTTACCCCCGTTTTTGCTGCTATCATCACCCCATCTCCTATCTCTATATTATCTCTAATTCCCACCATTCCTCCGATTACAACTCCCTTTCCTATTTTTGTGCTCCCACCTATTGCACTCATTCCTGCAATAAGAGTTCCTTTTCCTATTTTTACCCCGTGGCCTATCTGACAGAGGTTATCGATCTTTACATCGTCTTCGATTAAAGTTGTTCCCAGAGCAGCGCGATCCACACATGTATTAGCACCTATTTCCACATTATCTCCTAGAACAACCTTCCCAACCTGAGGTATTTTTTTACCCTGCTCAAAGCCAAATCCATCTGCACCAATCACAACCCCTGGGTGAAGTATTACATTGTTTCCAATTAAAGTGTCTTCTCTTATAACAACATTTGAATATATCTTACAATTTTTGCCAATTTTCACATTTTCGTAGATTTTTACACCTGAGTGAATCTCAGTTCCTTCTCCTATTTCAACATTTTCGCCTATAAAAACAAAATTTCCTATAAATACATTGGGAGATATCCTTGCAGAAGAGGAAACGCTCGATTTTGGGGAAATTCCCCTTAATTTCTTCCATGAGTAAAGCAGGTTTATTATTTCCACAAGGGCCACTCTTGGGTTTTCAGCAACAATTAGATTTCTTCCCTCCAACTCCAGTCCTTTCCCTACAAGAAGAGCCGAAGCTTTAGAACTTAAAGCAAGTTCCATAAATCTTTTTCTGTAATAAGGAGCAATTTCTCCTGGTCCTGCCTCCTCTAAAGTGGAAACCCCTTTTATCTCAATATTGCCATCACCAATTAATCGGGCTCCAATTTTTTCTGCAATTTCCTTTAATCTCATTTTTTCTCCTCTGATAAATAAGCGGAAACCTCAGCTCCTATAAGAAGTATTATTGATGAAATTTCCACCCAGAAAATAAAGATTATTACCGTTGATAGTGTCCCGAAGAGTTTACCAGCAAGGGAGATATTACTTATATACCACATAAAGACATGAGTTCCAGCAATCCAACCTACAGCTGCCAGAAGTGCTCCCTTGAGGGCTGCGCTGACCTTCACTGGTTTTTCAGGTATCCATTTGTAGAGAGCGAAAAAATAGAATGTGGCGAGAAGGAATGGGACCAGAATTTTCGTTAAGAAACTTCTTATTGCCCATAGAACCATGGGATTAACATAACTTGAGATTGAGCTATTTGTCATTACAAATCTGTTAAAGGTGGCAATTCCTGCCATCAGTCCAAAGGAAACAAAAAGAAAGAAACCAGAACCGATAAGAATGGCCATTTCCCACAATCTCTTCCAGAAAAAAGATTTATTGTTTTCTTTCTCATAGATTATCTGAATAGAAGTTATAATTTTCGACACCAGCATTATGCCCAGAACTATAGCAAGATATATGCCAACAATCCCCACTTCTTTTATTTTTGAAGCATAGATCTTCATATTCATGAAGAACCTGGGATTGATGGTGGAAAAGAACTCCTGGGAAAAGATATTCAGGTCATTAATTATTTTTTCAGAGGACCCTATAAAATAAGTGGCAACATAAAGGATAAATCCGGCCAGGGGAACGGATGCCCACAGAGCATAGTAGGAAATAATTGCTGCGAGGTCATCTATTCTGTGTTTCCTTGCTCTTTTCCAGACTTCCTTTACAGGCGTTAAAAATTTATTAAATGAAACTCTCAATTCCCCTGGCCCGGCTGGTTACAACTTAATCTTTCCTACCAGCAGGATTTCAATTAACAGGGTATAAATTACCAGAGATTCAATAAGAACTAGCCCGAGGATGAGTCCAAACCTTATGTGAGGGGCTGCTCCTGGATTCCTTGAAATTGCTTCAGAAGCTCTGTGGACCACCTTGGCCTGCCCAAGTGCCCCCACAGCAGAAGCTATGGCAATTCCAAAACCAGCTGTAATTGCTATCCATACATAAACATTGGTGTTAACAGCCGCAGTTGTTACGTTTTCTGCCGCGAAAAGAGAAGAGCTTAGAAGTAAGAACGCCATTGATGCTAAATACTTCATAATAAACCTCCTTTTTAATGTTCTTCCGAGACCGCCCCAGAGATGTAAACGGCGGTCAACATGGCGAATATATAGGCTTGCAGGGCTCCTGTTATTAAAGCCAGTGCCATTAACGGGACTGGCAACAGGGGGGCAAAAAGACCCGCAAGCACTAAAATCAAAGTCTCCTCAGCAGTTATATTCCCAAATAAACGTACAGATAGAGAAAGAGGTCTGGAAATATGACTTACAAATTCTATTGGTGCCATGATAGGGGCTATGAAAAGATAATTCCCGGTAAACTGTTTTATATATCCAAACTTATGCTTCTTAATTCCCTGGAGATTGTAGTAAAGAAACACAAAAATCGCCATCCCTGCAGGAACGTTTATATTAGTAGTTGGAGATGCAAGTCCAGGAAACAGACCGAAATAATTCATGGTCAGTATAAAAAGGAAAAGTGTACCCACTATTCCCAGATAATTTCTTCCCTCATGTCCGATAATCTCTCTGTTTAATCCTTCAATAAACATAAAGAATTGTTCAAAAATTGACTGTTTTTTGTCAGGAACTAATTTTGGTTTTCCGGACAGGAGGCCAAAAACTATAATCACCGTAAGGGAAGCAAGAAAGGAAAGGATAACATGTCCAGGTATTGGTTCTTTAGGGTTAAGATGTATTCCTGCATAAGAGAAAAGTTTTATTACCACAGGGCCAAGGATTTTGTTTATTTCTTCAACTATCCAGAGTTTTTCTTCCATTTTTTTCTGCCAATAATCAAACTAATTATAACTATAATAGCTGATAAAGTCAGCGTTAAAACACCTGAAAGGAAATATATTACCATATGAATATCCTTCCTGACAAGAAAAAAAACTGCTCCCACATAGACCCCCATGGTTAGAATAAACAATAAAAGAGAAAGGAACATGGCTTTTTTTCTTTTTTCTCTTAAACTGATCCCTGCGGTAATACCTTTAATTCCCTCATAATGGAGTAAAATAATTAAAGCTCCAGATAGAAAGGCCACAGCCCCTGTTTTGCTTATAAAGAGAAGCACCACTGTCCCTATTCCAGCAAAAATCGCAGCGATGTAACCTATAAGCTTAATTTCCCTTTCCATCAAGTTCCCTGTTATATTTCAGAATTTCCCTTACCAGGTCATAAAATCCAGCTATCACTCCTATTACAAGAAATATGTCTTTAAACGAGTCGGTCTTAAATAGCCAGTCAAGGAGATAACCTATCCCATAACCTACAGCCATAGAAGATGGAATTATAAATGCAAGACTTGTAAGACGAACTATTTTTTTATTATAGGAGGGGATCATTCAAAAAAGTCCTCAAGATCTGACCCTTCCCTTCGGTCCAACACACCGAATTCTTCTCTTCTCTTCCTCAAAGCCCTGTAAAATAAATCTTCGTCAGGAAAATGTCTTATATAATTTCCCTCTGTATCGCTATAAATAAGTTCAAAATAATCTTCCCCGATGGTGCAAAAAACGGACATGGAAGAAAAAAGGTCAAGATTACCTACTTCTTCAATCACCTCTGCCTTTTCCTTGATTGCATCAAGGGAATCCCATTCGTAAACTTCTATTTCTTCTATCCTCATCCTTTTAAGAAATTAGAGCAATTTTTACCATAAGTCAATATTATTTTCCAATTTTTTTCTTCAATTTGTAAATCAATTCAAGAGCCTCAAGAGGAGTAAGTTTGTCCGGGTTTATTTCCTTAAGCCATTTTTTAACCGGGTCTTCTTCCTCAAAAAGGCTTGGTTGATAGGTTTTCGACTTTCTGCCAGCCCTTTTACCTTCCAGTTCCGAAAGGACCTCCCATGCCCTCGATATCACATTCCTTGGCAATCCTGCAAGAGCTGCAACATGGATTCCATAGGACTTTTCAGAAGCGCCTTCCTCAAGTTCATAAAGGAACACAACCTCACCCTGCCACTCTGCAACTTTAATGTGATAATTAAAAACAGCCGGCAATTTTTCTGCGAGCTCAGTAAGCTCATAATAATGGGTGGCAAAAAGAGTTTTTGCTTTTATTCTATCGTGAAGATATTCAACAACTGCCCAGGCAATACTTATGCCATCGTAGGTAGAAGTCCCTCTTCCTATTTCATCAAGAATTACAAGACTTCTATCTGTAGCTCTTGAAAGTATTTCTGCTGCTTCTCTCATCTCCACCATAAAAGTGGATTCCCCTCCGGCAAGAAAATCAGATGCTCCTATCCTTGTGAAAATCCTATCCATAATCGGGATTTCTGCTGAATCAGCAGGAACAAAACTACCACAATGAGCGAGAAGGGATATAAGTGCCACCTGCCTCAGATAGGTAGATTTTCCACCCATGTTCGGTCCGGTTATTATAAGCACTCTCTTTGACTCGTCCATAAAGGTATCGTTGGGAACAAAAACTTCTCCCTTTTTTAGAACTTCAACTACAGGATGCCGTCCAGCCTTAATCTGAAGTTTTTTCCCTTTGTGAACTACGGGCCTTGTATATCTTCTCCTTGCAGCAAGTTCTGCAAACGATGAAACGAGGTCAAGTTCTGCTATAAGTTCTGCGTTCGCCTTTATTCTCTCAGAAGAATTAGCAACCTCTTTTCTAATCTCTCTGAAAAGCCATTCTTCCAGTTCTTTTATCCTCTCCTCAGCGTGCATAATTTTTTCTTCAAGTTCCTTTATTTTGGGAGTAATAAATCTCTCACTGTTCACAAGGGTTTGCTTCCTCTGGTACTCTGGTGGAAGTGCTCCTGTATAAGAACGGGGAATTTCTATATAGTAGCCAAAAACTTTATTATACCCAATTCTAAGTTTCTTAATGCCAGTCCTTTCTCTTTCCTGATTTTCAAGGCTCATTATAACTGACTTGGCATTCTTCGAAATCTCCTTCAATTCGTCAAGCTCAGGGTTAAAACCCTTCTTAATAACTCCACCCTGTGAAATCAGGTAAGGTGGATTTTCAGAAATCCCATTTTCCAGCAGGGAAAGAAGTTCTCCGAGGGGATCAAGTTTTTCACCTATTCTACGTAAAACTCTGCTTTCGAACGATGAGATTCTTTCTTTCAGCCCAGGAATTTTTTTAAGGTTTTCCCTCAAAAAAGCAAGGTCTCTGGGACCCGCAACATCAAACACAGCTCTTGTGGCAATCCTTTCCATATCACCTATTTCTTCCAGCATTTGTCTTATCTCTTCCCTTTCTATTCCCCTGTGAACAAGCTCTTCTACTGCCTCCAGTCTCTCGTTGATTTCTTCCACAGTGGAAAGCGGAAATTTTAGTGTATCCCTTAATTTTCTTGCCCCCATTGGGGTGAGGGTATAATCAATAACCTGAATTAGTGAGCCTTTTTTTGTGCCGTCCCTGATATTTCTGAAAAGTTCGAGATTTCTCGCTGTTGTATCATCAATAAAAAATCCCTTTTTAAGTCTTCGAAGAGGCTTCAAAACAGGAATTTTGCCCCTCAGGGAACTGACATATCTCTTTGCAAGAGAAAACGCCTTATCTAAATTTGTTTCACCCTCAATCTCTGTTTTTATTTTCTGAACTCTTATTCCCTTGACTTCCTCATTGGAAATTAATTCTCTCGGCTCCAGAAGGGAAACGAATTTTTTAAGTTCAATTTCATCCAGTTCATCTCCGAGAACCTCTCCGGTAGAAAGGTCAAGAAAAACGGCAGCTATTCTTTCCCTATCTTTCCACAGGGCACCAAGATAGGAGCTCTCGCCCCTTTCTCCTTCCATTTCTATAGCGGTGGAAGGCGTTATAACCCTAACTACATCTCTTTTAACAATTCCCTTTGCCTTTTTGGGGTCTTCCAGTTGCTCTGCTATTGCCACTTTATATCCCGCATTGAGAAGCTTCTCAATATAAGCATCAACCGAATGATAGGGAACCCCGCACATAGGTATTGGGTCTTCCTTTCCCCTCTCTCTTGTGGTAAGAGCTATTTCCAGCACCCGGGAGGCAATTTTTGCATCCTCAAAGAAGAGCTCATAGAAATCCCCCAGTCTGAACAGAAGTAAAGAATCGGGGTATTTCGCCTTCAGTTTAATGTATTGCTTCATAGCTGGAGTTAGTTCTCTGTCTATTCCCCCTTTAGCCTCTTTTTTAGAATCTGAATTTCCCTTATACATTTCTCTCTACCTTCCTTTAAAGAATTGCAGAATTTTTTCGCCTTTTCAAACTGTTTTCTATAGCTATAAACAATTGCCATGGAATATGGATCTCCCTTCTCCCAGAGATTGCAGATTTTCATAACATCTTGAGCCCATTTAGTGGCAAGCCCCCTTGCCTCATAGCATCTTCCTGCAAGAGCAAGGGCAATTGCAAACTGATCTTTGTAGTCTGGATTATCTCCATATTTCTTAAAGCCTGATTCAAGGAGTAAAACTGCCTCTTCTACTTTACCTTCCTTCAAAAGCACCCTGGACAAATTTCTGTAAAGCATGGTCTTATCTATAATTATCTCCCCGTATGTTTGAACCTCCCACCTTTCTATTTTTTTACTGAACTGCAATGCCTGCTTCAATAGACTCTCTGCTTCCCTGAGATTGCCTCTGCTTTCCTCAATAAATGCAAGAAAATCCAGTATTTTTGGGGTATAAGTATTGGGAGGTGAGATGTAAGGTCGCAAAATGTTAATGGATTTCTGAACATTCCCCTTTTGGTACTCAATAATAGCGAGTTTTATTGCGAAAAATGGCTCATCGGGAGCATCCATGTGTGCTTTTTCCCAGTAAAGTTCTTCGGATGTCCAGTAAAAGTTTATTATATTAGCATTAATAATGGATGCTATAAGCAAAAAAGGAAGAACTATTTTGCCAATTCTCTCGAACTTGCTTATTAAAAGAACCGAAAAACTTATAAGAAATGCCGATGGAATATAACCGTATCTGAAGGCAACAGAATGGGGAATTGCGAACAAAACAGCAGAAAGTGCAGGCAAAAGAAGTACTGCGTGAAATGCAGGGAATAGAAAAATTTTTTCCCTTTTGACAAAAAAGGAAATAGCCAACACAACAAAAATCAAGGCAGGAATATAAAAAAGTGACTGTGAAAATACCTGGACCGGGGAAATAAAGACCTTTCCAGTAAAGGGGAATGCACCCTGAACAAAATAGAATCCCATAGCTTTGATTGCCCGGTCAGCGAGAACAAATATGCTTTTTTTCAGCAGAAAACTCGAACTCGTGAAAAGAGACCTTACAACCAGAAACAAAAAGTCAGCTACAAAAAAAAGTATAACTCGTTTAAGATTTTCCCTTCTATAAAATAAAAGGGTCACAAGAAAAACAGGAAAAACAATAGAGACTTCTTTTGAAAAGAGAGCAAACATAAAGAAGAAAACAGACATAAAATCCTTTCTCTTCAGGAAAAGGTAAAGGGAAAGCAAAATAAAAAAAAGTGCAAGAACATCTCCCCTTGAGGAAATCCATGCAACAGCTTCTCTTATTGTACTAGCCGAAGAGAAAATTGCCGATGCGTAAAAACTCAGTTTATCTTTCAATCCTATTTGAATGAGAACGAAGAAAAGCAAAATTGATGAAGCCAAATGAAAAATTATGTTTGTAAGATGAAAGCCCCATGACCTGAGACCATAAATCTTATAATCTATTGCAAAGCTTAGTGGGACAAGCGGTCTGTAAAACCCCTTAAAACCCTTTGTTAAACTTGATTCCATCCAGTAGGGACTTGTGAAATAACTTTTTAGTTCTACCCTTTTTATATGGGGATTATTCACAATAAAAAAATCATCATCCCAGAGAAATGGTCCTTTAATTAAAAGAAGATTGGAAAGCACTCCTACAATAAAAAGAAATAATATCCATTTCTTCATTGTCTCTCCTGACTGAAAAAGTTTAACATCTAAATTTATAAGGAGAAATCCTGATTATTTAGTGTTTTGTCTTAAAAGACCCATCCTTTTCATCCTTTCCTCAGTCTCAGAAAGGCATTTTTCCCTTTTTATGTTTTCCTTAATGGAAGAACAAAGCTCCTTTGCCTTCTCAAACTGATTCCTGTACAACATAATTTTTGCCCTAGAATAAAGGTCCTTCTTTTTCCAGAGAGCGCAAATTTCCAATACGGATTCCCTTCTTTTCGATGCAATCTTTATTGCATTCTCGCATTTCCCTGCGAGTCCAAGAACAATGGCATATTCATCTCTGAAGTCAGGGTTTTTCCCATAGGAAGAAAACCCTGATTTCATAAGTTTTTCCGCATCCTCTATCCTTCCCTGCTTTCTTAAAATTCTTGAAAGGGCTATGTAATGGGAGGAAAGGTCATAAACAAGTTCTCCATAAGTTTTCATTTCCCATTTTTCAAATTCCCTACTCAAAAATATGGAATTCGTGAGAAGAGCCTCCGCCTTCCTCAAATTCCCTCTACTTTCTTCAATAAGAGCAAGGATGTGGAGGATAACAGGGGTATAACTATTAGTTCTATCAAGATAACCTTGAAGCAGGGATTCAGCGTCTTTTACTCTGCCCTTCTGGATGTAAACTCCAGCAAGACGAATGGCAAAGTAAGGGTCTTCAGGAGCATCAAGATGAGTTTTTTCCCAAAAAAGGGATGATGAGGTCCAGTAAAGATTGACTATATTAGAATTTACTATTGCTCCTGCAAGAAAAACAGGAAGCACTACTTTTTTAAGAATTTCTCTGCTGCTAAGTAATAGAACTGATATCGGCACCAAAAAAGCTGCAGGAATATATCCAAACCTGAAAGCCACAGTATGCGGAATTTCTATCCACACAACAGCCAGGGAAGGAAGAAGCAAAATAAAACTCATTGCTGAAAGGAGAAAAACCTTAGAGGTTCTTTTAAAAACAAATGCAGCAACTAACATTATGAACAAAGCGGCAGGAATGTAAAACCACCATTTTGTATAAACCGTCATCGGAGAGAGGAAAACCCTACCAGTAAAAGGAAAAACTCCCTGAACAAAATAAAAACCGAGGGCTTTAAATGTCCTTGTAATTAGAATAGGAATACTATAAGTTGAAAGAATCCTGGAAGAGGTAAACTGTGATCTTAATATAAGGAACAGAAAGTCAAGAACCAGGAAGGGCAAAACCCTATTAAATTTTTCCCTTTTATAATAAAAATAAACCATCAGGAAGAAGGGGAAGACCACAGACATCTCTTTAGAAAAAAGGGCAAAAGGAAAAACTAAAATGGCCCATAGGTCTTTTCGTTTCATGATTAAATAGAAGGAAAGCAGCATAAAGAAAAGTGCAAATATGTCTCCTCTTGCAGAAATCCAGGCAACAGCCTCTCTTAGAGTTGCTGCAGATGAGAAAATAGCGGAAGCTAAAAAACTTTGTGATTCTGTAAAGCCTATTTCGAGGAGCACTAAAAAAAGGAGGATAGAAGCCAAAATATGAAAAAATATATTTGTAAGATGGTATCCCCTTGAATCCAACTTATAGAGTTGGTAATCTACGGCAAAACTAAGGGAAACCAGGGGCCTATAAAACCCCCTGAATCCCATAGCGAAGCCTGTTTCAAGCCAGTGTGGTTTTAAGAAATAATCCTTAAAGTGAATTTGCCTTATATTGGGATTTTCAACTATAAAAAATTCGTCATCCCATAAGAATGGTCCCTTTACGAGGAAAGCATTTCCGAGAATTCCTACCAGAATTAGAAGGATTATCCATTTTTTCATAGATTTTTCTGGAAGAACTCTATAAGCCGCTTAAAAACATCCAGCCTATAAGCCCCTATTCCATGACTTTGTTGTGGATAGATCATAACCTCAAAACTCTTTTTTGCATCCAGAAGTTTTTTTACCATTGCCACAGTATTTTGAAAATGCACATTATCATCGGAAGTCCCATGGGCGATATAAAGCTTTCCTTTCAAATTTGAGGCAAAATTAACAGGGGAACTATCTCTATATCCTTCAGGATTCTCAGCAGGGGTTCTCATATAGCGCTCAGTATAGATAGAATCGTAGTACTTCCAGTCAGTTACGGGAGCAACTGCAAATCCGGCCTTAAAAACTTCAGGGGCTTTAAGCATGGCTGTAAGAGTCATGTACCCACCGTAACTCCATCCCCAAATTCCAATTCTGTTCCCATCCACATAGGGTAATGTTTTAAGATATTTTACTCCTGCTAACTGGTCTTCAAGCTCATATTTCCCGAAATGTTTAAAAATCCAGTCTTCCCATGCTTTCCCTCTACCGAAACTTCCTCTGTTGTCAAGGCTGAAAATGATAAATCCGTGCTGGGCAAGATATTCATTTGTCAGGAAAGTAGACCCTCTCCATCCCCTCTGGACGACCTGTGCATGGGGACCACCATAAACGTAAATTATTACGGGATATTTCTTTGAAGGGTCAAAATTAGGGGGTTTTATCATCATGGTGTAATAAAACCTGCCATTCAATTTTAGAAGCTTAATTTCAGGCTCAATCAATCCAAGCTTGTTTACGGGTTTACCGGAAGCAATTTTTGAATATCTTCCCCCTGTCCTGAACAATAAAACTTCGTGAGGAAGGAGAAAATCCGAATGGTAATCTATAAAATAACGAAAATCTGGAGAAAACATTGCCATATTGCTTCCCTTAAGGGGAGTGAGCTCCTTTACTTTGCCTCTGAAATCCACAGAATAAATTCTTCTCTCAACTACAGAAGATTTGTTTCCCTGAAAATAAACCTTCTTCCCGTCTGTGCCATATAGTAAAGTAACTTCCCAGGAGCCTTTTGTTAATTGCTTCTTTAATTTCAGACTTAAATTTTTTAATCTGTAAAGATATAAATGACCGTGGCCATCTCTCTCGCTCCACCATATAAGTTTATCTCTGTAAAAATCAAAATTACTTGTAAGGTTTATCCAGGTCCTGCTATGCTCAGTAAAGGCAACTCTTCCTTGGCCATTAACAATATCATAAATCCAGAACTTCAGAGTATCCTGGGACCTGTTAAGAGTAATAACATAAATTCTCCGGGAATCAATCCATCCTGCCCTCCCAATGTATTCGTCACGAAAAGGGAGCCATTTAATCCTTCCAAAAATATCCACCAGACCGAGGCTTACTGAAGGGTTAGTTTCTCCAGCCTTTGGATATTTTTCATGGTAAATTTTCCCATAAAGCGGGATAAAATCGAGGACTGGATAAGACCTAACTTTTCTTTCGTCGAATTTTAGAAAAAGCAAATTCCTGGAATCAGGAGCCCACCAGAATCCCTTATATAGTTCAAGTTCCTCTCCGTAAACCCAGTCAGTCTTCCCGTAAAATACATCCTTCCCTTCGTCAGGGGTGAGGTTCCTTATCTCTCCGGTCTTTCTTATTAAAATTTTAAGCTTCCCATCCTCCACAAATCCTATCTTTTTCCCGTCAGGAGAAATATCGATTCCCCTGCCATGAATTTTAAAATATTCCCAAGTTCCGGAATCAAGATTGTAAATATAAACGCCCTCATCTGCGGGAAATAACAATTCCACCCCACTCTTTAGCGGAATAAAACCGGAAACGAGCTTTTTCTTGAATTTCTCCTTAAAACTCCTGGTTATGTCTGTAAGCTCCACATAAGAGCTGGAATCAATGTCATACCGATAAATCTTTTTCCCTTTTGTAAAGACAAATGCCTTACTGCTTATCCACTGGATACTTCCTACTCCTGCATGATAACGTTTGCCTATATCCTGAATCTCCAAAGAAAATAGCAAAGAAAGAAAAATGAGGAGAATGGGAAACTTCTTCATCTTTCACTCCTTAGAAACCGGCAGTCACTGTTCTTGAGGTAACCATAAGGCTACCAACGATTGCACCGATTATCGCATAGATAACTATGGCTACAACAATAATAACCAGGGTATAGACAATTGCTTTTTCCTTGGGAACTTTCTTAATCGGAGTCACACCGAGATAAAGCACGTATATCCCGTAAAGGGAAAACAGCAGGCCAATTATACTAAGAGCAGGAATAATGCTGAATATTCCCCCTACCCATCCTGGCGTTGCGGAATAAACTGCAAGTTTGTGAGAACTTAGAATATCCTTTTCTCCGTTAAAGCTGGGTGCCAGCAAATCAATAATATACGCAAGAACAAATACCCCAACAAGCGCTAGGACTAAGTAAACAATGGCACCTATCAGTCCTCTAACAAAGGGAGTTCTTATGGTCACTCCCAAGAATGAATACCCGATTATAGAACGACCGATAAAGCTGCTAATAGTGGGGATCAAAGCCATAATAAGCGCATAAGAAAAGTAAAGATCCTGAACAGAAGTTTCCTCGGGGGCAATTATTTCCCATTCACTCTTAGGTGAAATAATCAAGTTTTTTGCCCTTTCTACAATATTCATTACTACCTCCTTTTGACTAAATTTATTTTAATTTTTCCTTAATTATTATTCTATCACGGTTTTCTCGCCACAACGGCATAGTCCTGGTGCGAGAAAAGAAATCCATTTATGCGACGGATATTTTCTCTTATGGCAGCTTCTCTCTCGTTATGAGCAGGAAATTCCAGGAGCTGTTCCGGAAGATTTTTCCAAATTATTTCCTCCACCCTCCAGCCGCTTGATTCCAAAAAAAACGAAAGAGTCTGGGGATGAAGTGGAGTAATGTGAGTGGGGTCAAGGAGAAATGCCCCGTGGAAAGCAGCAGGAGAAGCCACATTTACAGTTTCTGAAATAAAGACTCCGCCTTTTCTCACCTTTCTCCATGAAATAGCGATTATTTTCTCAACCACTTCCACAGGAAAATGCTCAAGAACTTGAGAGGAGAAAATTCCTCCCAGGGATTCATCTTCAAGTGAAGAAAGGTATCCTATGGCATCTGCTTTAATACAGTTAAGTCCTTTGTCTCTGCATTCCTTAATGAATTCGCTGTTTATATCCACTCCAATGGCCTCGATTCCCTCCTCCTTAAGTAGCTCCAGCATCTCTCCCCTTCCACATCCGAGGTCAAGAACGGGCTGGCATTCTCTTAGATAAGATACATACTCTTTTAAATTTTCTTTAATACCTCCTGTTCTAAATCTCCTTTCGAACCAGTAATAAAAAGAAGATTTTAACTTCTCTTTTCCTTCCTCCCCTTCAAGGGAAACGGTCCTTGCAACGTTTACAAGATTGGAGAGGGAATCCACATATTCCTGAAATTTCTCCTCTCTTGTTTTTATCTCTTCTATAGCCATCGAAAACCATTCTTCATCTTTAGAGTCGATTAGGGGAACCAGTGACATATAAAATTTTCTATGAAGTTCTGAAATTTTCGAGAGTTTTTTCGAAAGTTCCAGTAAATATGGGACAAGTATATTAAACATTTGAACTATCATAGAGTTTATAGCATGCTGTTGCTGGATACCTGTTAACTTCTTGAGGATATTCTTTCTTTTTTCTTCTTCACCTACAGCTATATTTAGCTTAGCCCTTATGGATTCTATTTCCTCATCAAGGGGTTCTATAAACTCCTCCTTATCGAGCAGGTAATGTACCTTCTCGTATTTAGAGCTTGCTTCAGCTCTTTTCCTTTTTATCTCCTTACTTTTTTTCATCCGGGAAAAGGGATGCAATTTCCTCCTTTGAAGGAGGCTTCGTCATATAACTAATTATGATAAGTGCAAGAATGGAAATCAAAAAAGCCGGGTAAATTATGGGAATTCCAAATGGGTCTCCCTCAGGTGACAACTGTGGATAAAGCCCAGAAAACACTTTTAGTGCTATTGCTGTCACACTTCCAAGGATAATAGACCATAGACCACCTGCTCTTGTTGCTCTTTTCCAGGCAAGAGCTGCTATAAGTGCAGGGGTAATTGAAGCACCATAAATTGTATAGGCAAAATAAGCCGTGTTAAGAACTGATTCCATCTTTACAGCAAGAAGCCATGCAATAACCCCAAGAATTAGAACCATTATTCTCTGGAGGGCAACCATTTCTCTTTGAGATGCCTCTCTTCTTAAAAATCTCTGATAAATATCTCTCATTATGTTGGTGGTTGGAGAAAGAAGATAATTCATTCCTGTGGAAAGAACTACCACTGATGCAGCTCCCATTAAAAGTAATCCTACTATTGGAGGCACCATCTTTTTTGCAGCAACGAGTACTATGGATGCCGGATCAATGCCTGTTTTGTGATTGACAAGCCAGGCATTTATTTCTGGCCAATAACGGGAAGCAGCAAATACTGCAATAACTACCACCACCGTCTCAACTATAATTGTACCCACTACCCAGAGGGATACTGCCACTTTTGCATCCTTAGGAGTCTTTGCCGAATAGAATTTCTGATACATGGTTTGAACTCCCAGAAGAAGGAGCATGGTAGCAAGAAAATAACTTCCTGCTTTCAACATAGGGTGGGTTCCAAAGGTTTCATTAATAACAGTGAAATGTTCCGGTGGAAGAGTAATTAATGCAGAGCTTAGACCTCCTGCAGCATGTATCACAAAGGGAACCGCCGCTATTGTGGCTATTAAAATTATTATCCCATTGGGAAGGTCTGTGTAAGCCACCGCAACCATGCCTCCAAGTGCAGTAAAAAGAATAACAAAAACAGCAGTCCAGAACTGCCCCTGTGGAACGGTAATCTTTCCCTCGGTTATTACATTCAGTATATAGCCTCCTGCTCTAAACTGATAGGAGACTATAGCTGTAAAACTTATGATAAGCGCGAGGGCACCAAACAATCTTGCAAATTTTCCGTATCTTACCTCAAGGATATCTCCTACTGTATACTGACCGAAGGTTCTTATTTTGCTTGCGAGGAAATAAATTACTATTATCCCCACCCAGGCTCCAGCAGGCATCCAAAGGGAAGAAAAGCCAGCACGTGCTGCATACTCTGCACCGGCTATAAAAGTACCCGACCCTATCCATGTGCAAATAAGGGTGAAAACCATAACCCTTATGTTCAGACTTCGTCCTGCAACCATAAAGTCTTCCTGTGTCTTAATCTTTCTAGCTCTAAAAAAGTTTAGTCCTGTAAGAACAAGGAAATATACTAAAATTACATAAAGATACCACATGGCGCCTCCTTTTAACTTTATATAAGGATTTTTACAATTTTTAGCTGAAAATTGCAAATTGCTCTTTTTGCTAACAATTTGCGTTGCTGAATAAATTTAAACCTTACTCAAAAAGAGATTTCCCCTTACCCGTTAACTTCCACTCTCCTCTTCCTACTTTCTCAAGAAGCGGCTCCTCAGATTCCTCATTTTTTTTGAGCTCAAAGTATATATTTTTAACCTTGGCTCCTATCTGTGATAAAGCATTGTTTAAATCTTTTGTTTTTAAACTTTCTATTCCAAGTTCTTTCGAAAAATGGTGAAGTATTGCAGCAGCTTTTTCAATTGGGGTTTTGAGCTTTTTTTCTTTGATTAAATTTTTCACTTTTTGAATATCAAAAGCAATTGGACCCGCTGTTTTTCTCTGTCTTTTTTTTACACCTTCTTCAACATAGGTTTTCTTAGTTTCTATCACGCCAGCACTATATTCTTTGAGATTTTTAGGAAGGATGCTCCTCATTTCTTCAAATTTTTCAACTACAAATTCTTTGTCTCCTTCGATCTCCAGCTCAACTTCTCCTATTTTCAATTTAATTTTGTAAAAATTGGTCTTTTGAATCATTCCACACCTCCGTTTTCTAAATATAACAGCTTTCTTCGAAAAAAATCAACTGATTTTTAAAAATTAATATTCTTCTACAACGAATTTTTTAAGATGCGAGGTTTGATTTAAAACTTTGAGTGTATAGCCTCTCTTGCTGTTATATTCAAGAATGGAATAAGACGCTGTGTCAACATGAATCTTCCAGAAAAAGGGAATTTTAATTTCGAGAATTCCTGCTATTAAAGGTTTTAAAACTGCTCTATGTGTTACTATAGCTATAGTTTCAATCCCCTGTTGCGGGAGCTCTTTTCTCAATTTTTCAAGCGTTTTAACACTTCTTTCCATCACTTCAAGAATTGTTTCAGCTCCTTCTATTCTCAGCTCTTCAGGCCTGGTAATCCACATTTCAAATTCCCTTGGATATTCCTTCTTTATTTCATCCTTTTTTCTCCCCTCCCAGGGACCTAAATTTATATTGTTAAAACCTTCCTCCACTATAACTTCTGCATCTGTTTCTTCTGAAAGTATTCTTGCCGTTTCAAGAGAACGGGAAAGCGGACTGGAAAATATTTTCTGAATTCCGCTATTTTTTAATGCAACAGCCAGAGATTTCGCTTGAACTATTCCGTTCTCATTTAGGGGAAAATCTGACCGGCCTCTGAAATATCCTTCCTTGTTTCCTCTGGTTTCTCCATGCCTTATAAGATAAATTCTCATACTATCACCTCTCAGGATGAGGATTATATCACTTTTTCTCCTTTAAAGAGTATAGAAGATTCTATTAAAAGTTTCCCCTGCATAAGTTCAGAAACATATGGGAAAAAATAGGAGAAGGAGAAGAATGAGAATAATATGGATTTATAAGTGGATAAGAGGAGCAAATAATGTATATAGTCTTCATATGAGAGAGAAAGAGATAGAAACCTACAGGGATGTAATTGCGTTCAGGTTAAAGGTTTGGCATGCCCCCATTTTTTGGACAAACCTAATGTTAAGACTAAATGATTATACACCATAGCTTATTCCTAATTTGCTATAGAACTCCGAAGGAGTTAGCCGAATGAGGCCTTTCTTCATTGTAAAATTTAAACCATTGCTCAATTGCACTTTTTGCCTCTTTCAAGTTCTTATACTCATAGCCCGCCAGGCATTCGTCCCTGAATTTCCCTATAAAGCTTTCTGCTACCCCATTTTGAAACGGCTTGCCTTTTTGGATTCGAATATGCTTTATCCGAAGCTTCTTTAGACACTGGGCTAAAGACTTGCTTATAAATTCCGGCCCATTATCAGAGCGTATGTAAGAGGGTAGCAAGTACCTTTTCGTAAGTGCCTCTAAGTGGTCTGCTACATCGTCTCCTGTTGTTGAGTAGCCTACAAGGGGTGGAAAAGCGAATTTTGTAAACTCATCTATTACAGCAAGGACCTTTATGGCTATCCCTGACCTTAAGCGAGTAAAGAAAAAGTCCAGAGCCCATATCTCAAAGGGATGAGATGCTTTTACCGCAGGAAAAGAGATAGCAGCTTTCTTTTTTGCCTTTATCCTCTTTGGACGCTGAAGGCTCATCTTCCTGTATAAAAGATAGACTTTCTTGAGGTTTACCGATATCCCTTGCTTTTTTAGCTCTATATGAATCCTCCTGTAACCATAGAAGGGATATGCAAAGGCTATCTCTCTTATTTTCTCTTTAAGAAATCCGTCGCTTTCAGGTTTGCCGCTGTAGTAAAAACTGGAGCGAGGTATGGAGAAAAGCTGCCTCAAACGCTTTAGTTTCATTCCCATCTCTTTGAGCTTCTTCGCCACTTGTTTCAACTTCCCCTTTGTCAGAAATTTTTCTTTATAACTTCGCTCAGCATCTGTATCTCAAGCTCTTTTTCTGCGAGAATCTTTTTTAGTCTTCGATTCTCTTCTTCAAGAACCTGAAGGCGCTTTGCATCAGAGCTGTTCATTCCCCTGTATTTCTTCCGCCAGCGAGTGATCGTCTGCTCGCATACTCCGTATTTCCTCGCAACTGAAGCCGCTGTTACTCCAGGAAGCTCTGCTTCTGCAAGGATACGGATTACCTGGTCAACACTGTACTTCCCTTTTCCCATTGTGTCTCCTTTACATTTTTACTATCTTATCACGTCTTAACATGAAATTTGTCCAGTTTTTGGGGAGCAGGTCAGAAGCTATAGCGTAATTTTGTATAAACCATGTCGTTATCGTGAAAGCGTCCGAACATTCCTTTAGAACCAGTGAAAATATTGGCTCCTACCTGTATATCAAAGCCGTCAGCAAAGCTATAGGTAATTTTAGGTCTTATCAGAGCGTCTCCATCAGTTATGCCTATATAGGAGAAAAATTCTACAGTAAGGGTGTCGTTGAGATATTGTTTTGAAACAAGGACTGTCATCATATTATGATGTTCCGGCATGGTTAACATGGGAGCATAATCGAATATTATTTTCTGGATGAACTGTGCGCTGACTTTAGCTCCCCAAAGTGTGTAGTCCAGTCCTATAAGGTAGTGTAGATAATTCTTCTCCGTAACTCCGAAGGGAACGGTTGGATCTGTTGTCTGGAAGTATTTTCCTACATAGTAGGCAGCTTCACCTCTTAGCACAAATCCCTTTATTGTGGTACTGAAGCTACCTCCAAAGACTGTAAGTCTGTCGTATTGAGGGATTATGATCATTGAAAGAAGTTGATGGGAAACTGGATCTATCTTCTTTTCTGTAAAGAGAGTGGGATCTGCATCCCATGTGTATCCAGCCATAATTTCGAAATCTACAGGACCGGTAAGAGTTGAAAATTTAGCAAAAATTTCGCTGTTTTTAAGGTTGAACGCCACGTCCTTCTTTGAGAAATCAAAGATGGTATTTGAGGGTAGTTCCATAACAGGATGCCATATAGAACCTTCCTCTGCCATTTTATTCGGAGAGAAAACAGGAACCCAGACGACTTCTAAAGTGCTATTCCCTATGTAATAGTCCACTTTTGCAGCTGTAACTCCCATTCTTATTTCGTCGAAGTCCCTTAGCAGAAATTCAGTAAGGTCCTTTGGGGAAATTATGTCGGTTATAAACACTCCATCAGCCTTACCCCATATAATCTGCTGTTTTCCAATTCTTATGTCCATGGAGTTAAAATAGAGGTCGAGGTAGGCCTCTCTCATATCAAATACATTGTCCCTGTCGAAATACTGATAAACATAGGGATTAACCTTGAAGGCCACTTTATCAGATTTAAGCTCAAAGTTTAGATTGAGGGTATTCTGAACAATTGAAAAATCATAGTCTCCATGGAGCAGTACACCGGTGTAATTCCTTACATAACCTGTAATCTGCACCCCCTCAGCGGCCAATCCTGCTGCAAGAATGAGTAGTGCGAATAAAGCGATAATTCTTTTCATCTCACCCCTCTTTTCATCATCCTTTCGGTGAACATCCTGTCGGGTATCCCTGTGTCAACCTTGATATTTTTGAGCTCCATTACAGTTGTGTGGTCCTTCTGAACGTTGTGCATTTTCACCCTTGCGAGGATCCAGTATCCCTTTATATTCTCGTATTTTTCTGCGGTGAGCTCTTTCAGAAATTCTCCGTCTTCATCGTAGAATTTGCGCTTTATGCCTATCCATTTCCCTTTAACAACCCATGTTATAGTCTTTGAGTACATGTAGTCCGGATCTTTTGGAGTGTTTTCAATTACATAGCAGTCTTCACCGTTAAGTTTTTCCTCTCGTATAATTTTATGGTTGTCTTCTTCGGGAAGACGGTTTCCAAGGTCGTCATAAGTGAAGTCAGAACCCATGAAGTAATCACTTTTGTCTTCGCTGGATATTCTTTTAATTTTCTTCAATGCTGGCAGATATATCCACTGATCATCGTCTTTGTTTGGGTCGTCATAACTCCAGTTCATGAATGAAGTATTTCTGACGTCTGCAGGGGCTATAAAGAACATTATTTTCTTTTCTACCTTTCCGTAATCCTTGATGTACTGTCTGATCTTTCTGACTCTTTTGTCACCATTGGAATTAATAAGAGTCATAACAAGTTCTGCGGTCATATCCTTTGGAGAAGGTCTGTAGTAAACCTTCTTCATAATGTCAAGCCCTGTGAGCTTTTCTCCCCCCATCAGGAGAGAGCCTGCTCCGATAAAAATCACCATTAAGGTTAAAGCTATTGCTTTCCTCATACTTTCCTCCTTTTAAAGTAAGTATTTTTAATGTAAAGTATTATGAACATGATGGTTATGGTTCCGAGGAAACTAACCAGCATATTCATAGAAACCAATGCTCCCAGAGTTCTGTTTGGAGGGAACACTGAAAAAACCAGAACCATAAATCCTGCTATTACCACAAGAGCATTGTAGAATATGGCTCTTCCAGAATGATACATGGTCAAGCGGGAAGTTAATTCTTTGTTCCCTGTTCTTGCCGCATATATTCTGTACCTGTCTATAAAGTGTATTGCATAGTCTATGCCAATACCTATTGCTATACTTGAAATAAGCGCAGTGGTAGAGCTGAGAGGGATATTTAGAAGCCCCATTACTCCGAAGGTTACTATAGTGGTTATGGTTATTGGAATGGCACCAATAAGGCCTATAGAGAATTTTTTGAACATTATGGTAAGGAGTATCACCACTATGACGAGCGAGAGAAGGAGACTCTTTATCTGTCCTTCTAAGAGAAGATCAGTAAATACAAGAGCTTTGTAGCCTGACCCTGCATAGTGAATTTCTATTCCTTCCTTTTTCAGCTTGTCCTTGAATTTTTCAATAACTGCTATCGCTTCTTTAAGAGCCTTGGAGTCGTCACTTTTTAGCTGAAAGGTTACATTTGCCTTTTTGTACTTGTAATCAGCAACCCTGGCAAGGTTTTCAGGATCCCCTGACATTTCGTAGAGGAGAAGATATTGGGCAATCAAATTCTGGTTATCAGGAATGGTGTCGTATTCCTCCCTGTCTGCGTGCATTACTTTGTTCATTCTCTTTATGAAATCTCCGAGAGAGAAGGAACTTCCTACCAGAGGCAGCTTCTCGACCTCCTTCTGCATTTCCAGAATAGTTCTCAGGACCTCAGGTTTTTTAATTGTATCCTTGTCTTTTCCTTCAAGTATTACATTTAGAGTAGTAGTTCCGCCGAAGTGTTCATTTATAAACCTATCTGTTTTCCTTATATCACTGTTCTTCTCAAATTTGGCAAGGAAACTTGAACTTATCCACACCTTTGAAATTCCGTATATGGAAATTCCCACAACCAATATTGTGATTATAAGAATAATGGGTTTTGCCTTTATTATTCTGTCTGTGGCTCTAAAATAAAAACTTTTTTCCGGGCTTTCTTCACCGGCCTGCTTTTTAAATCCTGGCATCCCGAAGACGTATATAGAAGCTGGAATCATGCCGAGGGAAAGTGTTAGGGCTATAAATACCCCAAAAGCAGCAAACACCCCGAAGTATTTAACTGGATATACCTGGGAGGTTAAAAGGGAAATAAAGCCCACCATTGTAGTAATAGCAGTCATTAGTACAGGTTTCCACATCTCAGAGAGCATGTCGTGTACCGCTTCCTTTTTAGATGCATTGGGATTTTCCTTAATAAACAATTGCAGGTGATTGTAAAGGTGTATTCCGTAAGCAACTCCAATTGCAATAAGCATGACAGGAATCATTGTGGTTACTGCATAGATTGGTATATGAAGGGCTGCCATAAGCCCGAATGTCCAGAGTGTGCTGATTAAAACCACCATAAGGGTGAAAAATGTACTTTTAAAGCTACGAAGTACAAGTAAAAGAACGATAATGATTACAAAAACAACTATTGGAACCATTCTTTTCATATCCTTGGGCATCAGGTAAGCAAGTGTTCCCTCGACAATGGGACGTCCGGCGACATAAATTTTTTCCGGTCCTTCATATTCTTTAGCCATGCTTAGGATCCTGTTGTAGAACTCCTGGGTAAAGATATCGTTGTCAATTCTGGCGAGAATAATAGCTACAGTTTCATCCCTGGATACGAGTCTTCCGAAGATCATCTCATTGTTTTCAACTTCTTTCTTCAGGTTTTCCAGAGACTCTTTATCCTTTGGAACCCGTTTATAAAACTTTTTAACGTCCAGACTTCCCTCTGAAGATACGATGTTATCCGCAGTATAAAGTGAAGTAACATCCGTCCTTTTTATTTCCTTCATTCTCTGAAGTTTTTTAGTAATGTCCTTTATTTTCTTAAGGGTAGAGTAGTTGAAGACTCCACTTTTATTTTCAATGGCTATAACAACCGCATCCTTGATGTGGAACCATTTTTCAGCCTTATTGCTGTAAACAAAGGCAGGATGATTTTCAGGCATATACTTGTCAAGATTGGTTTCCAACCGGGAATATTTTTTCATAACCAGAACCGATGCCACTGTAATTAAGAGTATGGCGATCAGTACCAGCCAGGAAAATTTTAGCAGTTTTTCCTTCATAAATTTCCTCCTTCAGGTTAGTTAATAATAACTAACATATAAGGGTAAAAATTTTTTAACCCCTTATAATTCTTTCCAGTGAGTTCCATATTTTTTTCCCCTCTTCATTGAGATCAAATGAGAAAAACTTTAGCCGCCATTTTAACACCTGGAGCCTTAAGGTTCCCATCAATATTAGAGTAAGTTCTTCTGCAGGAATATCTTCTCTTACTGTTTTTGTTCTCTGTCCTTCTCTTATCATTTCTGTCAGTTTCTCTGCAGAGAAGTTCATCAGGGCTTTGACGTTGTGAAGCAGTCGTTCATCAAGCTGAAAAATCCCCTCAGAGAAAAGTATAATTGCGATAGCAGGGTTACTGGTGAATTTTTCGAAGTGCTTTACGAAAATCTGTTTGATTTTTTCAATCGGTGA